>JABLTH010004381.1_pt1 | contig 36138 bp, 29 predicted proteins | sample 7875711 | NCBI WGS metagenome assembly JABLTH01 (sample SAMN14941262, study PRJNA633318) | bioreactor metagenome | isolation source: bioreactor | place: China | collected 2019-03-05 | reverse complement strand
CTGTGCCTGCCGGTGCGGTCCACCAGGGCGTACTGGTAGACCCAGCCCACGCTGGTGGCGTCGGGTCCGAGCTCCGTGCGGACGCCCTGGGGCAGGTTCGCGGTGATCTTGGAGAGGTACTCGAGGACCCGGGACCGCGCCCAGTAGATGTCGGTGCCGTCCTCGAAGATTACGTAGACGTAGGAGAACCCGAAGTCCGAGAGGCCCCGGACCGCCTTGACCTTCGGGGCCCCGAGAAGGCTGGTGACGATGGGGTAGGTGACCTGGTCCTCGACGATGTCGGGGCTGCGGTCCCACTTCGAGTAGACGATGACCTGGGTGTCCGAGAGGTCCGGGATCGCGTCCATGGGGATGGTGCGCATCGTCCAGAAGCTGAAGGCGAGGAGCAGGGCCGTCGTGGCCATCACCAGCCAGCGGTAGTCCGCGGAGAAGCGGATGACGCGCTGGAGCAGGGTGGGGTTCGCGGGGTCGTAGGCGCCGTTGCCGTGCATGGCCGCCTCCTAGTGGTTGTGGCCGCCGGGGGCGGCCCCGGGGTCGGCTCCAGGGGCGGGCTTCGCCCCGTGTTTCTGGGAGAGCTGGGCCACGGCGGCCTTCAGGCGGGACTCCGAATCCACCAGGAAGGCGGCGCGGACGACCACCTCCTCCGCGGGCTCGAGGCCGGAGCGGATCTCGATCCGGTCCCCGGCGGCCTCGCCGGTGACCACTTCCCGGGGCTCGAACTTGCCCTGCCCCAGGGCGACGAAGACGATCTTCGAGGCCCCCGCGTCCAGCACGGCGTCCAGGGGCACCACGAGGCCCTTGCGGGCCTGGCTCCGGAGCAGCACTTCGCCGAACATCTCGGGCTTCAGGGCGCCGCCGGGGTTGGGGAACTCGAGGCGGGCCTTGGCGGTGCGGGTCTTCGGATCGAGGACGGGGTCCAGGAAGGCGACCCGGCCCTGGAAGGCGCGGCCGGGGAAGGCCGGGACCGTGAGCTCCGCGGGGGTGCCCACCCTCACCCGGCCCAGTTCCGCCTCGTAGACGTCCACCAGCACCCAGACATGGCTGAGGTCGGTGATCTCGAAGGGCGTGTCGGCGCTGGTGATCCGGGACCCCTCCACCACGGACTTGGCGGTCACCACCCCGGAGACGGGGGAGGGGATGGCCAGGGCCTTCACCGGCTGCCCGGTGCGCTCGAGGGCCTCGAGGGCGGAGGCGGGGATGTCCCAGAGGGCCAGCCGCCGGCGGGCGGAGGCCGCCAGCTCCTCGCCGCTCCGCTGGAGCTCGGGGGAGCCTTCGAGGGACTTCCGGGTGCGCAGGGCCAGCAGGTATTCCTGCTGGGCGGCCAGCAGCTCGGGGCTGTAGATCGTGAAGAGCGTCTGCCCCTTGGAGACGGGCTTGCCCACGAAGTCCACCAGGAGGCGCTCGACGTAGCCGTCGACCTTCACGTTCACCTTCCGGACGCGGGTTTCGTCCACCGCGACCCGGCCGGTGGTGCGCAGCTCGCCGCCCACGGGCCCTTCGACGACGGTGGCAGTGCGCAGTCCGATGAGCTGCTGGCGTTCGGCGTCGATCACCACGGAGGCATGGGAGTCCATCCCGCCCCCGGCGGGGGCGCCGCCCTCCATGGGGACCAGGGCCATGCCGCAGATGGGGCAGTCCCCGGGGTGGTCCTGGATGATCTGCGGGTGCATGGGGCACTGGAACATGGCCTTGGCCGGGGCCTGGGCCTGCCCGGGGGAGGCCGCGGGCGTGCCGGGCGCGGCCGGGGCGGGGCGAAGGGTCCAGACCAGGCCGGCGCCGGCGCCGAGGCCCAGGAGGGCGAAGAGGAGGGCTTTCGCGTTGGCGTTCATCTCGGGCCTCACATCGACTTCATCGGGGACGCGGCAGAATCGGGCGCTTCGGCCTCCTTCTTCGGCATGGCGGATCCGCCGGAACCCGGACGGGCGGCCATGCCCGAGGGCATCGCCGCGGCGGCCAGGCCCAGGCCCGGGATGGGGGGCGTGGGGCCGGGATCCAGCGCTTCGGCCGCGATGGCCTGGGCCTGCAGGGCCGCGTGGGCCTCCAGCAGGGCCGCCCGGTCCGCGATGTAGCCCTGGACGGCCTCCAGCACGGGGAGGTACCCCCCGCGGCCCGACTCGAGCTGGAGGAGGGCGGCGTCCAGGACGGCGCGGCTCTGGGCCAGCAGCCCTTCCCGGTAGAGGCGCAGGACCTTGCTGAGGCCCTCGGCCTGGGCCCGGCGCTCCGCCTGGGCCCGGGACAGGGCCAGGGCGGCCACCCGCCGCTCGCCCATGTGCATGCGGTGCTCGGCCTCCCATTGCTGGACGGCCTTCCGCTGCTTGGTCGCCGCCCACACGGGGAGGGTGAGCCCGAGGCCGACCTTCCAGCCTGAACCCACGCCCTCCGTGCGCATCACGCCGGCGCTGACCACGAAATCCGGCCGCAGGTTCAGCCGGTTCTCATGGATGGCCGCCTGGGCGTGGATGAGGTGGGCGTCCGCGGCGGCGACCTCGGGGCTCCGGGCCGCTTCAGCCTCGGAGAGGTCCGCCCAGTGCGCGGGATCCGGGTCCGGCAGCGCCTCCAGGGCGAAGGGCGTCGGGAAGGGTGTCTCCGCAGGCTGGTCCCGCAGGGCGTTGAGGGCGGCGAGGCGCGCCTTCAGCTCCGCGTCGGCGCTCCAGCGCCGCTGCAGCAGCCGGCTGCGCTCCAGCTGCGCCCGCAGCAGGTCCGCCTGGCTCCCCTGCCCCGCCTCGAAGCGGGCCCGGACCGCGGCCTCCGCCTGGACCGCGAGGCGCTCCTGCAGGTCCAACAAGGCTGATTGCTCCCGGGCCAGCAGCAGGCCGATGAAGGCCCGCTTGGCCTCCGCGCGGAGGTTCAGGCGGACGCGCTCCCGGGCGGCCTCCTCCCCGGCGGCGGCCTGCCGGGCGATGGTCTCCCGGCGCTCGCGCTTCCCCGGCCAGGGCAGCACCTGGCTCAGCATGAGCCCGCGGGTCTTCATGTCCTCCCGCATGCCCATCTGGGCGTCGGGCTCCCGGGCGTAGTCCAGGCTCAGGACGGGATCCTCGAGGCTCCGGGCCTGGGGGATCTTGAGGTTCTCCACCGCCACGGATTCCATGGCGCGCTCGAGGTCCGGGTGGCGGGCCAGGACTTCGGCGACGTAGGCCTCGAGGGCGGAGGGCAGCGATGGGGTTGCGGGGGCCTGGGCAGCAAGGGGCGACGCGATGAGCGCGGCCACGGCCAGGCGTCCCGCCGGCGGGGCGGAACGGAACATGGGACCTCCTGGAAAGGAAAGACGGACGGGGGGACCGTCCCTTTCAGATCCGGAGGAGCCTCAGGCGGGCGAGGTGGCGTCCCAGGTCCGGATCCCGGCCCCGGGGGCCGCCGACTTGGCGCTCCCGGGCGTCCAGCAGGGCGGCCCAGGCGGCTTCCGTCCAGGGGCGCGCCTCGGGGGCACGGACATCCTGGGCCTTCGCTGAAGCAACCTCCTCCACCGCGGCCGGAGCCGGGCTCGGGGCCGCGCAGGGGGCGCGGTGCGCCGGGGCCGGCGCGGCCGGGGCGCAGGGGCAGGGCTCGGAGGGCGTGTCGCAGCAGCCGCAGGCCGGGACCTCCGGCGGCAGGGACAGGCCCTGCCCGGCGCCGAGGGCCAGCGCGAGGGCCAGAAGGAGCCGGGAAAGGAATCGCACGACAGGTCCAGTCTAGGGCCGGAGCGGGAAGGCAGGCCCGGGAAAGGGAGCCCGCGGGCTGAGATTTGGTCCAGATCACAGGGGCGGAGGGGCGCGCCCAGCGGGCGTGGTATTCCTGGATCCGGAGCGCGCGTGGCGGAAAGGGTGGACATCCTGGTGATCGGGGGCGGCATCGCCGGGCTCTCCACGGCCATGCACCTGGCCCGCCGGGGCGGCCGGAGCGTGATGGTGCTGGACCGGGAGGACCACCCCGGCTTCTACGCCTCCGGGCACAACGCCGCCATCGCCCGCCAGCTCACGGGGCGGGCGGAGCATACGGCCCTCACGGTGGAGGGGCGGGCCGCCCTGGGGGCCGCAGGCCTCCTGGAGGCCTCCGGGGGCCGGCTCCTGGCCCTGGATCCCGCGGCCCTGGACGCCCTGGAGGCCGAGGCGGCCGCCTTCGGCGTGGAGGTCCGCCGCGGGGAGGGCTCCGGCGTGCCGGGCCTGCGCGCCGCCTCCCACCTGCACATCCCCTCGGACGGCATCATCGACGTCCACGGGATGCTGGGGCACTGCGCCCGGGAAGCCCGCGCCGCCGGGGCGGTGGTGCGCTTCGGCCTGGGGGTCGCCGCCATCCGGCCGGAGTCGGACGGCTTCCAGGTCGACACGGCCGCCGGGACGGTGGAGGCCAGCCACCTGGTGAACGCCGCCGGCGCCTGGGCGGGCCCCCTGGGCCGCAGGGCGGGCGGCCTCGACATCCCCTTCCAGCCCCTGCGCCGCCACCTGGCCTGGAGCGACGGGCCCTGGCCTTTCGCCGCCAAGGAATGGGCCTGGTGGGTGGACCGCCCCTTCTACACGCGCCCCGAGAGCGGCGGCGTGCTGATGTGCCCCTGCGACGAGGTGGCCGTGGCGCTCCCGGAGGCGGGCCGCCAGCCCGACGCGGATCCCGAGGTCATCGCCGGCATGCAGGCGGACGTCCACGACCTCGCCCCCGGCCTCGAGGACCACGGCATCGCCCGGGCCTGGAGCGGCCTGCGCACCTTCGCCCCGGACCGGAAGTTCGTGATCGGCTGGGACCCCGTGAACCCGCGCCTCTTCTGGGTCGCGGGGCTGGGCGGCCATGGCATGACCTCGGGGCTGGCCGTGGGGCGGCTGGCGGCGTCGCTGATGGACCTGGATGCCGGGACCCGGCATCCCTTGAGTCCTGCGCGGATCAGGTAGTCCGCTAGCGTCCCCGCAGTTCCGCCGCCAGCTCCCCGGCCCCGTACACCTTCTCCAGCGCCTCCACCACGGCCCGCGCATCCACGGCGATGCTGCGCTTGGTGCGGCCATCGTAGAAGTAGCGGCCCACCTTGGCCTCGATGTTGGAGTCGAAGTTCAGGCCCACCAGCTCGCCGTCCCGGTTCACCACCGGCGAGCCGCTGTTGCCTCCGGTGGTGTCGCAGGCGTAGGCGAAGTTGAAGGGGGTCGCCAGGTCCAGCTTGGGGGCGGCCTCCTTCCAGCGGGCCGGCAGGGCCCAGGCGCCGTCGAAGGCCAGGGGGCCATGGCCCCAGGCCCGGTCGTAGAGGCCGGCGAAGGTGGTGAAGGGCTGCTGCTTCGTGCCGTTGGCGGGATAGGTCTCGATGGGTCCGTAGGTGAGGCGCAGGGTGAAGGTGGCGTCGGGGTACTGGGTCTTGCCGTAGGCCTTGAAGCGGGCCTCGGCGATGCGGCCGCCCATGTTCGTGTAGACCCCCTGGACCTCGTCCTCCACCTGCCTGCGGATCTTCCGGTTCAGGGGATCCAGCTTCCGGGCGAGGAGGATCATCGGATCCGCGGATTCCGCCAGGGCCCGGGCGCCGCCCTCCAGGAGCCGCTTGCGCTCCGCGGGATCCGCCAGCTTCGTGCCCTTCACCGCCGCCTCGGCGGCCTCCCGGGGCGCGCGGCCGGCCAGCATGGCCTTCACGAAGGGATGGGCCGCGCCCAGTTCCTCCTTCGCCTCCGCCAGGTTCGACGCCAGGATCACGGCCTCGACGCCGGCATCCAGGGGCCTCGGGCTCGCGAGGCGGGTCCTGGTGGCCTTCAGGTTGGCCTCCTTGAACTCGTTGAGGCGCTGCTCGTCGGGCTTGGCGGTCTCCTCCGCCAAGCGCACCAGGGTGAGGGCGTGGCCCAGGAGGGCCGAGTTCCGGGGAGCCACGAAGGTGCTCTCCTTCAGGAGCTGGCCCTCCCGCGCGGCCGCCCGGGCGATCCTGGCCCAGGCCTCCCCGGCCCGGGCCTTCAGGGCCGGATCCTTGGCCACGGCGGCCTGGAGCGCCTTCTCGTCCGCCTGGATCCTGGCCATGGCGCCGGCGTCCCGCAGGCCCGCCAGCCAGCCGTTCTGGCGCTTGAGGTTGTTCTCCAGGCCCCGGAGCTGGTCGCCCACCAGGCGCCGGGCTTCCTCGGAGGTCCGGCCGTGGGCCGCCAGGGCGTCCCGCAGGCGGGCCATGCTCTTGAGGCGCAGGGGGATGACCTTGTCCCGGGCCAGGCTCATCTGGGCGAAGGTCTCCTGGCGCGCGGTGGCGGCGGGGTGGCCCGCGGCGAAGACCAGCTCGCCCGCCTGGACGCCCTTGGCGGCGAGCTTCAGGAAGTGGGCGGGCCGGTAGGGCTGGCCGTTCTCGTAGACCCGGAAGAGGGTGATGTCCAGGTCGTGGCGGGGCCAGGTGAAGTTGTCCCAGTCGCCTCCGAAGAAGGCGATGCCCTCCTCGGGGGCCATCACCAGGCGGACGTCGGTGAACTTCCTGTACCGGTAGATCCAGTACTCGCCCCCCTGGTAGAGGGTCACCGGATTGCAGGTGAGGCCCGTGCGCTCCGCCTCGGCCTTCTGGAGGGCGGCGAGGGCGTTCTCCCGGGCCGAGCGGGCGGCCTTGTCGTCCATGCCCGGCTTCACGGCGGCATTCACCTGGGCCGTGACGTCCGCCATGGACTCCAGCAGCAGCAGCTCGTAGCCGGGGACCTTGATCTCCTCGGCGCGGGAGCGCGCGACGAAACCGTCCTTCACGTAGTCCTTTCCCTGGGCGCTCACCTGCTGGACCGCGCCCAGGCCCACGTGGTGGTTGGTGAGCACCAGGCCGTCGGCGCTCACGAAGGCGCCCGTGGCGCCCGGGAACCGGAGCGTCGCGAGCCGGAGCCGGTCCAGGAAGGCGTCCCCGGGCTCGAAGCCGTAGGCCGCCTTGATGCGGGCCTTGGGCACGTTGTCGAAGGTCCACATGCCTTCGTCGGCGCGGAGCGCGGCGGCGGCGAGGGAGAGGAGGGCGAGGGTGCGAAGGCGCATGGTGTCTCCGGAACGATGGGCCTGGACCGCCGAAGGCCACCGGGGCGCGGACGCCCCGGTGGCCTCGGTTGCCTCGGTTGCCTCGTGGGACTACTTCCCGTTGATCTCGCTCACCAGGTGGTGGGCGTCGTAGACCTTGGCGAGGGCCTCGCTGATGGCCCGGGCGTCCACGCTGACGGCGCGGTTGATGCGCTCGTCATAGTAGTAGCGGCCCGGCAGGCTCTCGATGTTGCCGTCGAAGATCAGGCCCACCAGCTCGCCCTTCTTGTCCACCACCGGCGAGCCGGAATTGCCGCCGATGATGTCCATGGTGTGGACGAAGTTGAAGGGCGTGGCCAGGTCGAGGGCCCCCTTGCGGTCCTGCCAGCGGGAAGGCAGCGCCCAGGCGCCGTGCTCGGCGGCCGGGCCCCAGCCCCAGGCGCGGTCGTAGAGGCCCGCGAAGGTGGTGAAGGGCTGGATCTGGGTGCCGTTGGCGGGATAGCCGGCCACGGCGCCGTAGCTGAGGCGCAGGCTGAAGGTGGCGTCGGGGTAGGTCTCCTTGCCGTAGGCCGCGAAGCGGGCCTTGGCGATGCGGCCGCCGTGCTCGGTGACCACGGAGCTGACGAGGTCCTCCTGCTTCTTGCGCAGCTCGCGGCCCAGGGGGTCGAGCTTCTTCGCCAGGGCGATCATGGGATCTTTGCTCTCGGCGATGGCCTTCTTGCCGCCCTCGAGGAGGGCCTTGCGCACCGCCGGGTCCGTGAGCTTCGAGCCTTCCACGGCCTCCTTGGCCACGTCCATGGGCTTCTTCCCGCCGAGCATCGCCTTCACGAAGGGATGGTTGGGACCCAGCTCGTCCAGGGCCTCCTGGAGGCCGTGGGCGAAGGTGGCGATCTCCAGGTCCTTGTTGAAGTTCCGCGGCGCGTTGCCCAGCTGGGCCTTGAGGCGCTTGAGGTTCGTCTCCTTGAACTCGGAAAGGCGCTTGTCGTCGGCCTTGGGCTCCTCGTCCGCGAGGCGCACGAGGTTCAGCGCGCCGCCCAGGAGCTGGCTGCCCCGGGTGTTCACGTAGGCGCTGTCCTTGGCCATCCCGCGGGCCACGGTCATGGCCGCGGCGATCTTCGCCCAGCTCTGGCCGGCCTCGGCCTGGAGCTTGGGATCCTTCTTCACCCTGGCCTGCAGCTCCTGCTCCGCCTTCTCGATGCGGGCCATGGCCTCGACGTTCTTCAGGCCGCTGAGGTAGCCGGTGATGGCCTTCTGGGTGTTCTCCAGGCCGAAGACCTGGGAACTGACCTGGCGGGCCTTCTCGGGATCCTGGGCGCCCCAGGCCTTGAGGAACTTGATCTGGCGCTCCACGGCCTTGAGGCGCAGGGGGAAGGCCAGGTCCCGGGTCATCTTCATCTGGGCGGTGGTCTCCAGGCGCGCGGTGCTGCCGGGATGGCCCGTCACGAAGGTCATGTCCCCTGCCTTGAGGCCCGTCTGGGTCCACGCCAGGTGGTGGGGCGGGTTGTAGGGCTTGCCGTTCTCGTAGACGCGGAAGAGGGAGAAGTCCAGGTTGTGGCGGGGGTAGGTGAAGTTGTCGGGGTCGCCGCCGAAGAAGGCGATCTGGCCTTCGGGGGCCATCACGAGGCGCACGTCCGTATGCTTCTTGTAGCTGTAGACCCAGGTCTCGCCGCCCTGGTAGAGGGTGACGACCTCGGGGGTGAAGCCGGTCTTCGCCTGGATCTCCTTCTTGATGGCCTCCAGCTCGGCCTCCCGGGCCTTCGCCTTGGCCTTCTCGTCCTTGGCACCGGCGGTGGCCTTGGCCACGCGCTCGGTCACGTTGTCCATCTGCATGAGGGTGTTCAGCTCGAGGCCGGGGACCTTGATCTCCTCCTCCCGGGTCTTCGCCACGAAGCCCAGCTTGATGTAGTCCTTCTCGCCCGGGCCGGACACCGACTGGATCCAGGAGCGGCCCACGTGGTGGTTGGTGAGCACCAGGCCGTCCTTGCTCACAAAGGAGCCGGAGCCGCCGGGGAAGCGCAGGGAGGACAGGCGGACATGGTCGAGCCAGGCCTGGTCCGGGGCGAAGCCGTACTTGGCCTGCATCTTCTTGGCCGGCAGGTTGTCGAAGGTCCACATGCCCTCGTCGGGGCGGGCGGCGATGGCCGGCGCCGACGCGATGAGCAGGGCCGCCAGGGCCGGGAGGGCGGTTCGGGGGATGAGGGACATGGGGTCTCCTGGATAACGAACCCAACATCGTCTCACGAGGGAAGCCCCGGGTCCATGACCGGGATCAAGACTTGGGGCCGGGGGACACGGCCCGGGGACGCGGAAATCCCTGGACTGGAAATTATTCAAATAAATAACGGATGAAATCTCTTTTTTAATTGTGTCTTCCGCCACAGTCCGGCGATCTGCGCGTACGACCTTTGCATCAGCTCGACTCCGGGCTCGAAGGTAAGGAGGTCGGCATGCGCACCCGAACATTCCACCCGCTTCTGCTCCGGGGCTTGGCTCCGGCGTCCCTTCTGCTCCTGGCCTGCAGCCACGAGGCCACCGTCTCGGGCCGCCGCGAGCCGGCGGTCGCCCCCGCCATCGTCACCCAGCCCTCGGACCTGACCGTCCTTTCCGGAACCAACGCCACCTTCGACGTGGTGGCCAGCGGGACCCGCCCCCTCACCTACCAGTGGGTGGTGAACGGGACGCCCGCCGAAGGCGAGGTCTACTCCGCCTGCACGGTGTGGGCGGCCACGATGGCCAAGTCCGGCACCACCTTCACGGTGATCGTCAGCAACGAGGCCGGATCCGTCACCAGCCAGGTCGCCCGTCTGACCGTGGTGGCCACGGACCAGGCTCCTGCCATCGCCACCCCGCCCGCCGACCTCTCCGTCGCCGCCGGGAATCCGGCGCAGTTCTCGGTCCAGGCGGTGGGCACCGGCCCCCTCACCTACCAGTGGCGCCGGAACGGCGTCCCGATCCCCGGAGCCGGGTCCCCCGGACTCCGCCTCGAGGCGGTCTCCCTCCAGGACGACGGCACGGTGTTCACCGTGGAGGTCGCGAACCTCTGGGGCACCGCCGTGAGCGCGCCCGCGCGCCTTACCGTCCACTGATCTCCGCAGCAGGCGATCTTCGGCGCGGAGCGCCCTCCTAGGGACGGCGCTCCGCGCCGAAGGCCTGTTCCCCCGCCCCCTGGAGCTCGCGGCCCTTTCCTTCGGCCCTCGGCCCGTGGAAGAGGAAGAGGTGGACGATGAACATCAGCAGGAGCACGGCCCCGAAGGAGCACACGATGGTGGCGCCGGTGGGGGTGTCGAGCTTCACCGAGAGGAAGACGCCCAGGGCGGACACGAGCGTGCCCATGGTCCAGCCGATGGCCAGCCGGGGGCCGATGCGGTCCGTGAAGAGCATGGCCCCCACCGAGGGGACGATGAGGTAGCAGAAGACCAGGAGCACGCCGGCGATGGCCACGCTGGAGGTGACCACGAGGCCGAAGGAGGCGTAGAAGAGGAAGTCCCAGAGCCGGACCCTGACGCCCTCCGCCTCCGCCCCCTTGGGATCCATGGAGATCTTGAGGAAGCGCCGCCGGAAGGCGTAGTGGAAGAGGCCGATGACCCCGTACAGGACGGCGGTCTTGCCCACCTGCTCCCAGGAGACGGCGAGGATGTTGCCCACCAGCATGTCCTTGAGGTGCTCGGTCTCCCCGGTGGCCTTGCTCATGGCCAGGATGGCCGCGGCGCTGGCCACCGCGTAGGAGATGCCGATGAAGGCCTCCTGGGGGATGTGCCCCCGGCGGGAGCGGGCCACGGAAAACACCAGGGCGCCGAAGAAGGTGAAGCCCAGGCTGGTCCAGTAGGCCCCGGGGCCGTGGGGGTCCAGGCCCGCGATGAGGGCGACGATGGAGCCCAGGGCCGCGATCTGGGCCAGGGCCAGGTCCACGAAGATGACGCCCCGCTCCACCACGTGCACGCCCAGGTAGGCGTGGATGCCCGTGAGGATCAGGCTGGCGGCGAGGGGCGCGAGCAGGAACTGGAAGATGTCCATGGGACCTCGCTTGGGAGGAGGGCCGACGCCATGGCCGGGCTCGGCCCGGACAGGGCGTGGGGAGCGCGAAGGGGACGCAGAGGACGCGCAGCGTCCGGGCGGTCCCCTTCGCCATGTCAATGACTGGTGCTGAAGGCCTTCACGAGCTGGTCCACGTCGTAATCGAAGAGCTTGAGGTAGTCCCCGGTCTCGGCGTTGCCCCCCACGGAGGGCATGAGCACCACCACCTGGGCGCCGGTCTCCCGGGCCACGCTCTGGGGCGTCTTGAGGTCGAAATAGGGCTCCACGAGGATCAGCCTGATCCCCTCCCGCTTCATCCGCCCGATGAGCTGGACCAAGTGCCCAGGACTCGGGGGGATGCCGGGCCGCGGCTCCACGTAGTCCACCACCTGGAGCCCGAAGCGCTGGGCGAGGTTGGGCCAGGAGCGGTGGTAGGTGACCACCTTGCGCCCCCGGTAGGGCTTCATGCGCTCGTCCCAGCGGCGCTCCGCTGCCTCCAGGCGCCGGCGGAAGTCCCCGAGCCGCCCCTGGAAGTAGGCCCCGTCCCCCGGGCTGAGTTCGGTGAACTTCTGGGCCAGGGCGCCGGCGATGCGGGCGCCGTTCCGGGGGTCTAGCCAGTAGTGGGGATTGCCCTGGGGATGCACGTCCCCCTGGGCCCGGCTCACGGGACCGGTGGGGATCTCCAGGATCTCGGCGCTCCGGGAGGCATCGAAATAGCCCTGGGCCGAGGGCTGGATCCTCGGGTTCCCGCACTGGTTCAGCAGGGGCGGCAGCCAGCCAGCCTCCAGTTCCAGCCCCACCGCCAGGAGCAGGTCGGCCTTCCGGAGGTTCAGGAGGAAGCTGGGCTTCGCCTCCACGAAGTGGGGATCCTGGTAGCCCCGGGCGATGGCGGTGACGGCCACCTTGTCCCCGCCCACCTCGGCGGCCAGGGCGGCCAGGTCCGTGGTGGTGGCCACCACGTTGAGCTTCCCTCCGGCGTGGAGGACCGGGCCCGCGGCCAGCCCGAGCGCCGCCGCCGCGGCGAGCAGGAGCCGGCCCATCGTTCCGAGGATCGTGGAAGTGCGCATGGCGGTCTCCGGGGTTGGGTCAGAAGGGATGGGCGCCGTGGGCCCCCATGAGGAAGACGAGCTGGAGCCGGAACTCCGAGGCCTTCTCGCCTCCGGCGTAGCGGGTGGACTTCAGCTGTCCCCTGAGCTGGCTGAATTCGCTGAGCCAGTAGGTGGCCAGCAGCGAGCGGCCCTTGTCCACCAGCTCCGGCGCCTCGGCCCGCTCCGAGCGGTCCACCCGCGCGCCGAAGGTCCAGCGGCGGTTGAGTCGGTAGTCCAGGGAGGAATAGAAGCCCTTGGCGTCCTTCGGGCCCTCGGCCTCCTCCCGGCGGCTCCAGACCACCTCCGTGCGCCAGAGGAGCGAGGTGTAGATGGAGCGCATCAGGGGCTTCCAGCGGAAGGTGGCGTCCACGCCCCGCAGCGTGGTCGCGAGTCCCTCGCCCGCCGGATTGTGGCCCCGGGCGTAGGAGAGGCCGACCTCCAGGTTCGTGTTCTCGGTGAGGTCCTGGTAGGCCTTGAGGTGGCCCACCACCGAGACGTCCTTCTTCCGCTTCGCCTCGAAGAGGTCCCCCGAGGTCCCGCGGAAGACCTGCCCCGTCGCCTCCAGGAACAGCGAGCCCGGCGCGGGCAGGATGCGGCTCACAGAGATCCCGGCGTCGCTGATGCCTTCGTCGCCCCCGACCAGGTTCCCGGTGACCAGCGGGCGGTCGGTCCAGGCGAGGCTGTGGGTGTGGGCGGGATTCACCTTGCCGAAGGCCGCCCGCATCTTCCCGGCCTTCCCCACGAAGCCCCCGGGCAGGGCGCTGAAGGTCAGGTAGGCCTCCTCCACCGCGGCGCCCTCCTCCCCGAAGGAGAGGATCACGTCGCCCCGGGAGTAGGGGTCCACCACGGCCCCGAAGGCCACCTCCGCCTCGTGGAAGTCCAGGCCGCCGGAGGGCTGGACGGGATCGTGGCCGATGGAGCCCACGAGGTTGCCGATCAGGCTGATGTCGGGGTTGAGGGCCTTCGAGGCGGTGCCCTCGGCGCCCCCCAGGCGGGCCGGCGGGGGCGGAGGCGCCGAGTCCCGGGCCGCGGCCTCGGCCTCGAGCTTGCGGACGCGTTCCTCCAGGGCCTTCAGCTTGTCTTCCGGCCCGGGCTGGGCGGAAGGCGTCGGCGGCTGGGCGGGAGGCCCGGGCTGCTGGGCGGAGAGGGGCAGCGCCAGGAGGGTCGGGAGGGAGATGATGGGTCGGATGAGGGTCATGGGATCCAGGAACTGAGATTCAATTAAAAATTGTTTCTGTTTACACCCTGCCCGTCAAGCACCAAAACCTCGTGAGGCAAGGTATTCAAACTAAACGGGAAGTCCACCCCGGCCGAAGCCCGGGGGAGCTCCGGAGGCTTTAGACATGAACCGCAAGAAGATGGCCCTCATCGGCGGCGGGGTCCTGCTGCTCATCGTCGTCGTGGCGGCGGTGGTCAAGGGAGGGGACAAGGGGATCCCCGTCCAGATCGCGACCGTGGGCCGGGAGAGCCTGATCTCCAAGGTGAGCGCCAACGGCAAGGTCCAGGCGGTCAAGAAGGCCGACATCTCCGCCAACCTCGTGGGCCAGGTGACGCGCCTCGCCGTGAAGGAGGGCGACGTGGTCAAGAAGGGCCAGTTCCTCATGGAGATCGATCCCCGGAGCGCCAAGGCCAGCACCGAGGCCACCCAGGCCGGGATGATGGCCATCCTCTCCGACCTGGCCTCCGCCCAGGCCAACCTGGCCCAGGCCAAGGCCGACTTCGACCGTGCCAAGGCCAACCGCGCCGCGGGCATCATCTCCGCCGCGGAGTTCGAGAAGGCGAAGACGGCCTTCGAGACCGCCCAGAGCAGCGTGAACGCCACCCAGAAGCGCGCCGACCAGGCCCGGGCCCAGAACGCCCAGTCCCGGGTGGGGCTCTCCTTCACCACGATCCTCAGCCCCATGGACGGCGTGGTCACCGCCCGCCGCATCGAGCTGGGGGAGACCGCGGTGCCGGGCATCCAGAACCAGCCGGGCACCGTGCTGCTCACCATCAGCGACATGAGCAAGATCGAGGCGGAGATGGAGGTGGACGAAGCCTCCATCCCCACGGTGAAGCAGGGGCAGAAGGCCGTGGTGCGCATCGACGCCTATCCGAACCAGACCTTCGACGCGGAGGTCACCGAGGTCGGGGGCAGCCCGATCCTCAAGGCCAGCGCCAACGAGGCCATCAAGTTCAAGGTGAAGGTCTGGATCAAGAATCCGCCGCTGACCATCAAGCCCGGCCTGTCCGCCCAGGCGGACATCTTCACCGGGAGTCGCGAGAACGTGGTGGCCATCCCCATCCAGTCCCTCATCACCCGGGAGATCAAGCCCAAGCCGGGCGAGAAGCCCAAGCCCGGCGCGCCCCGGGACGAGGAGGGCGTCTACCTCGTGGAGAACCGCAAGAGCCGCTTCGTCCCGGTGAAGACCGGCCTGCTCGGGGACCTCAACGTGGAGGTGACCGAGGGCCTCAAGGGCGGGGAGCGCGTCATCACCGGCCCCTTCAAGGCCCTGCGGGAGATGAAGGGCGGCGAGGAGGTCAAGGAGGACAAGCGGAAGAAGAAGGACGAGAAGAAGAGCTGATCCGATGTCCTACCAAGAACTCCTGCGGGTGGCCCTCCGGGCCATCCGGGCCCACAAGCTGCGGAGCTTCCTCACGCTGCTGGGGATCATCATCGGCGTGACCACCATCGTCGGGGTGGTGGGGATCATCTCGGGCCTGAACACGTACGTGAAGGAGAAGATCATCGTCCTCTCCCCGGACATGTACATCGTCACGCGGTTCGGGATCATCCGCAGCCGGGAGGAGTTCATCCGCGCCATCAAGCGGCCCCAGTTCTCCTGGGAGGAGTTCCAGCGCCTCAACAGCGGCGTCCTCACCCGCGCCGAGCTGGTGGCCACCCGCTCCTTCAAGCAGCTCCCCGTGAACGTGGGGGACAAGCGCCTCGCGGACACCTTCGTGGTGGGCGCCACGGCGAACTTCGGGCCCATCCTCGGGCTCGACACCCAGGGCGCGGGCCGCCTCTTCTCCGAGGCGGAGGACCAGGCCGCCAGCAACGTGGCCGTCATCGGCGCGGACATCAAGGAGGAGCTCTTCCCCAACCAGGATCCCCTGGACCGCGTCTTCTACATCCGGGGTCTCCCCTTCCGCGTCATCGGCCACCTGCCCAAGGAAGGGCGGGGCCTGGGCGTCAACCGCGACCAGCTGGTGGTCATCCCCTTCTCGATCTACCGCAAGAACTTCTACGCCCCCAACGACCCCCTGGACTACTTCATCAAGGCCAGGGGCGGGGTCGAGGGGGTGGAGGCCTCCATCGACGAGACCCGCGCCTACCTCCGCGCCCTGCGCCACACCGCCTGGAAGGACCCCGACCCCTTCGGCTTCCTCACCCAGGACCAGCTCCAGGAGCTCTGGCGCCAGATCAGCACGGCGACCTTCGTCCTCCTCACCCTCATCGCCAGCGTCTCCCTGGGGGTCGGCGGCATCGTGATCATGAACATCATGCTGGTGAGCGTGGCGGAGCGGACCCAGGAGATCGGGGTGCGCATGGCCCTGGGGGCCCGCAAGCGCGACATCCGCCGCCAGTTCCTCCTCGAGGCGGCCATCCTCTCCATGGCCGGCGGGGTGATCGGGGTCCTCATGGGCGCCGCCGTGGCCCTCACCGTGAAGGGCGTGACGGGCTTCCCCGCCGAGATCACCGTGGGCATCGTCTTCCTCGGGGTCGGCCTGTCCACCGCCGTGGGGCTCCTGGCGGGCTTCCTCCCCGCCAAGCGCGCCTCGGACCTCGTGGTCATCGACGCCATCCGGGCGGAGTGAGGGCGACATGGCCACCCGCAAAGGAACCCACGCCCTCCGAAGCCTCGGCGCCGAGAACGTCAAGTTCGCCCTGCGCTCCATCAAGGTCCAGCGCCTGCGCAGCTTCCTCACCCTCCTGGGGATCATGGCCGGCGTGGGCACCGTCATCGCCATGGTGAGCTTCGTGGCGGGCTTCAACCAGGCCATCACCGGCGCCTTCTCCGCCTTCGGGACGACCCTGGTCCAGTACCAGAAATACGACCCCCGCTTCGGCGGTGGCCCCACGGGCCCGCCCGAGGAGCAGCGGAAGCGCCGCAACCTCACCCTCGAGGACGCCCAGGCCCTGAAGCGCCTGAACACCCTCGCCGCGGCGGTGAGCCCCGAGCGCTACCTCAACAATCCCCTGCTGGCGGCCAGCACCACCTTCAAGAACCGGAAGGGCCAGGAGGCCAACGGCCCCACCCTGGCCGGGGTGGTGCCCGACTACGCCCAGGCCAACAATTCCACCATCCAGGACGGGCGCTTCTTCGTGGACGCGGACGTCTCCCATGCGGCGCGGACCTGCGTGGTCGGGCCGGACGTGGCGGACGCCCTCTGGCCCCGCCGGGATCCCATCGAGCAGGAGCTGTTCATCAACGGCGTCTCCTTCCGGGTGATCGGCCTCCTGGACAAGAAGGGATCCTTCCTCGGCGGGAGCGCGGACAACATCGTCCTGATCCCCTTCAGCACCTTCGACGAGATGTTCCCCCAGATCAAGAACAGCAACGGCGACACCATCCACATCGCCACCGTGCCCCGGGATCCGAACCTGGTCCACGAGATGCAGGACCAGGGCACGGCGGTCCTGCGGGCCCGCCGGGGCCTGAAGGCGAACCAGCCCAACGACTTCGCCATCTTCACCAGCGAAGGCCAGCTGGAGACCTTCAAGGCGATCACCGGCGGCATCGCCGGCGCCATGATCCTGGTGGCCGGCATCGCCCTCCTCGTGGGCGGCGTGGGGGTGATGAACATCATGCTGGTGAGCGTCACCGAGCGCACCCGGGAGATCGGCGTGCGCAAGGCCCTCGGGGCCACCCGCAAGGACATCGCCATGCAGTTCCTGGTGGAGGCCGTCACCCTCACGGGCGTGGGGGGCGCCATCGGCATCGCCGCCGGCCTCGGGGTGGCCATGCTGGCCCGCTTCGCCCTGGACTTCCCGGCCGCCGCCCCCCTCTGGTCGGTCTTCCTCGGCTTCGGGATGAGCACCACCGTGGGCATCGTCTTCGGCCTCTGGCCCGCCCTCAAGGCCGCGAGCCAGGATCCCATCGAGGCCCTGCGCTACGAGTAGCGCCGGGCCCCTGGATCCCGCGTCTCGCTCCGCTCGACCGCGGAGGAGGCCCCGTCCCATCGAGGCCCTGCGCTGCGAGTAGGCCCCCGGAAGGGCCTCCCGCGAGGCCGCTAATCCGCCCCCGGGAGGCCGCGTAACCCTTCCCGAGACGCACAACGCGACACTCCCGGAGGAATCCCATGCGCGCGCCCTTCACCGCCCTCGTCCTCGCTTCGGCCCTGGCCCTTCCCGCCGCCGCCCAGCAGGCCCGCTTCATCAACGTCCACATCGTCGGCAAGTCCATGCACGGGCACCACGGCAAGCGCGCCAGCCAGGACGGCCCCACCGAGGTCAAGATGCGCATGCCCATCGGCCTCGCCAAGAGCGCCCTCGAGATGGCCGGCGATTCCGAGATCAAGATCAACGGCGAGACGAAGAAGGGCATCAAGCCCGACGCCATGATCCGGATGCTGGAGAACGCCAAGGCCGGCGACCTCCTGCTCGAACTCACCACGGACAAGGGCGACCTGGTGAAGATCACCCTCGAATAGCCTTCCGACCCCCTCCTTGGGTCCGGCCCCGCGCAAGCGGGGCCGTTTTCTTTCTCCCGGCTCCGCCGACCACCCCCCGATCGGACGCCCCATCCAGGGGCGTCCTCCCGCTCCTCGCTCCGCTCGATCGCGGAGGGGGCCCCGTGGGTCCGGCCCCGCGCAAGCGGGGCCGTTTTCTTTCTCCCGGCTCCTGGATCCTCCGGTGGTGGACAATCACCCCATGGAATCCGTCACCGACATCCGCGTGCGCTACGCCGAGACCGACGCCATGGGCATCGTGCACCACGCGGCCTACGTGGTCTGGCTCGAGCTGGGGCGCTCGGACCTGCTCCGGGGGCTCGGCTCGGGCTACACGGACTGGGAGCGCCGGGGCGTGCACATGACCGTGGCCGGGATCGAGATGACCTACCGCGCGCCCAGCCATTACGACGAGGTGGTGCGCGTCCATACCCGGATCCTGGAGGCCGGGCGCCGGCGGGTGGTCTTCGGCTACCGCCTGGAGCGCGACGGCGTGCGGCTGGCGGAGGGGCGCAGCATCCACCTGGTCACGGGGCCGGACGGAAGGGCGCGCACCCTGCCCCAGGACCTCCTCGACCTGCTCCTCAGCGCCGGACCAGCTCGAAGTGGAGGGCCAGGATCACCGTCAGCGCGTCCATGAGCCTCCGGGCGGACTCGTTGAAGCCGTCCTTCTGGAAGCACTGGTAGCTCACCAGCCCGTAGCAGCGCTCTCCGAACCCGAAGGGGACGCCGTACCAGCTCTGGGGCACCAGGCCGCTCACCTGCTCGGCGGCGCTGAACACCGCGCCCTTGTTCAGGCCCTCGTCCGCGCTGCGGATGTAGAGGGGCCTGCCGGACTCGATGGTGGGCCCCGTGAGCCCCGCCTCGATGTTGTAGTTGCGGTCGGCGTAGATCCGGAGCGCCCCGCCCTCGTGGTAGGTGGGGAAGCTCAGGATCCCCCGGTCCCGGTACACCGTGGCGATGTAGAAGCTCGCCAGCTCCAGGGGACGGAAGACCGTCTCGCAGAAGGCCTTGCCCAGGGCCTTGAGGTCCATGCCCGGCTTCAGGGCCTCCACCACCCGCAGCACCAGCTCCCGGTCCAGCTCCTGGTGGTGGGAGAGCTCCTGGAGCTCGGTGCGCTCCGCCCTGAGGGCCTCCAGCTCCTTCTCCAGCCGCTGGACCTTGCCCTCGAGCTCCGCGATCCGCTCCTGCCGCGACTTCCCGTTCCCGAAGAGGCCCATGGTCGTTCCTTTGGCTCCCCGCGCGGGGCCGCCCCTTGGGAGCGGCGGCCTTTGGTGTTGAGATGGTGGGATGAGCATGGTCCGGACCGTCTCCCTTTTCAATACCCTCACGCGCCAGGTCGAGCCGGTGGCCCCCGGCGGCGGGGAGGTCCGCATCTACACCTGCGGCCCCACCGTCTACAACTTCGCCCACATCGGCAACCTGCGGACCTTCCTCTTCCAGGACCTGATGAAGCGGACCCTCCGGGCCGCCGGGCGCCCGGTCCGCCACTGCATGAACATCACCGACGTCGAGGACAAGATCATCCGCGACAGCCAGGCGGGCCTGCCCGCCGAGGCCACCAACGAGGCGCGGCACGGGGCCATGTCCGCCCTCACCGAGCGCTACACCCGGGCCTTCCTGGAGGATCTCGAGACCCTCCGGATCCAGTTCCCGGACGTCATGCCCCGGGCCACGGACCACATCCCCCACATGATCCGGCTGGTGAAGGACCTCGAGGCCAAGGGCCTGGCCTACGCCCGGGAGGGATCCGTCTACTACCGCATCGCGGCCTTCCCCGACTACGGCGTCCTGGCCCACCTGGACCGGGAGGGGATGCGCCTGGGCGCCTCCGTGGACGTCGACGAGTACGAGCGGGACGCCGTGACGGACTTCGTCCTGTGGAAGGCCGCCAAGCCCGGGGAGCCCTGGTGGGACAGCCCCTGGGGCCCCGGGCGGCCGGGCTGGCACATCGAGTGCTCGGCCATGGGCATCGAGCACCTGGGCGAGCACGTGGACATCCACACCGGCGGCGTGGACCTCGTCTTCCCCCACCACACCAACGAGATCGCCCAGAGCGAGGGCTGCCTCGGCCACCGCTGGGTGGACACCTGGGTGCACGGCGAGTTCCTCATGGTGGAGGGGGAGAAGATGTCCAAGAGCCTGGGCAACTTCTTCACCCTGCGGGACCTCATGGACCGGGGTGTGGACCCCGTGGCCTTCCGCTTCGCCATCCAGTCCAACCACTACCGCAAGCTCTACAACTTCAGCTTCGAGGGCCTCAAGGCCTCCGAAAACGCCCTCAAGCGCATCCGGGCCTTCCGGAGGCGCATGGAGGACGAGGGGGCCCCGGCGGGCGGGGGCGCCTGGAAGGAGGCCCTGGACCCCCGGCAGCGCATCGCGAAGGCCCGGGAGGACTTCTGGGCGGCCATGGCCGACGACCTCAACACCCCCGAGGCCCTGGCGGCGATCTTCACCCTCATCAGCGACCTCAACGCCCAGGACGACCGCATCGCGCTCGCTAGGGAGGAGCGGGACGCGGCCCTGGCCTTCCTGGACGAGACGGACGCGATCTTCGCGGCCTGGCCGAAGGAGTCCCTGGGCCTGGACGCCGAGGTGGAGGCCCTCATCGCCGCCCGGAAGGCCGCCAAGGCCGAGAAGAACTGGGCCGAGGCCGACCGCCTCCGGGACCGGATCCAGGCCATGGGCATCGTCCTGGAGGACCGCAAGGACGGCAGCGTGGCGTGGCGGCGGGCCTGAGGGCCTGCCATCCTTGGGGCAGGCAACTTCCGGAGTCCCCCATGGCCAGCGGCAAGAAGATCCTCCTCGGCATCGGCATCGGATGCGGCGTCATCTGCCTGATCATCGCGGGCAGTTGGGTGGGCATGTACTACTGGGGCAAGAGCAAGGCCCAGCAGATCAAGACCGAGCTCGAGCAGACTCCCGGCGGCAAGGCGGCCGCGGCTGCCATCCAGCAGGGCGCCACCAAGGGCGAAGGCGGGCTCACGGGCGCGCTGACCGGCCTGGCGGGCGCGGGCATGGCCATGGCGGCGCCGGCGCTGGCCATGCAGGTGGTCCCGAGCCTTCCCCCTTCGGAGCAGGCCGAGGCCAAGGCCGTCTTCAAGGCCCTCACGGACAAGGGCGCCCGCATGAGCACCGCCGACCTCGACGCCTACAGCAAGGCTGTGCAGCGGTTCTCCGAGGCCACCGAGCCCGGCCGGAAGGCCCGCCAGGCGGCCCTGGAGGCCGAGGCCGATCCCGGCAAGAAGATGCAGATGAGCATGGACATGATGAAGGTGGAGCCCGAGCACGCCCGCCAGCTCGTGGCGGACCTCAAGGCCATCACCGACAGGCTCTGAGGCCCGGCGAGGGGACTGGTATAGCAAGGAAATCCGAAAGTGGTCTGAGCCTGGAGCCTCTGCTGGCGGAAGCTGAAAGCACCGCCCAAGGAGCGCGTCATGCCAAGCCGGACCCCCAAGATCCTGATTCCCGCAGCAGCCCTGGCCCTGACCCTGGCCTGTGGAGGCGGTGGCGGCGGGGGGGGAGGCACCACGACCCCCCCGGCCCCCGTGACGATTTCGGTCTCCCAGGCCACCTCCTCCATGGCGACGGACGGCACCCAGACCTTCACCGCGACGGTCACCGGGAGCTCGAACACCGCCGTGACCTGGAGCATCCAGGAGGGCGCCGCGGGCGGATCCATCAGCGCCGCAGGCGCGTACACGGCCCCGGGTGTGGTGGCGAACGGCAGCAGCACCTTCCACATCGTGGCCACCAGCCAGGCTGATCCCACCAAGACCGCCAACGCCACCGTCACCGTGACGGCTCCGGCCCTCACGGCTTGGACTGTGCTGCCCTCGATGAGCACGCCCCGCTACGCGCATACCGCCACAGTCCTGCAGGACGGGCGGGTCCTCATCGCCGGCGGCGCCGGAACCGGACTCGACGCCCTCTCCACCGCCAGCGCCGAGATCTACAATCCCGCCACGGGGACCTTCACGCCCACAGGTTCCATGACGACCGTGCGCGCCTTCCACACTGCGGTCCTGCTCCCCAACGGCAAGGTGCTGATCTCCGGGGGCGGCATCAACGGCTACGCCCCGGGCACCAAGAAGAGCCAGGAGCTCTACGACCCCACCACGGGAACCTTCACCGCCACCGGCGACATGGTGAGCTCCCGCTCCTCCCATTCCTCCGTCCTGCTCCCCAACGGGAAGGTGCTCCACGCCGGCTCCGCGGGCACCTCAGCCGAGCTCTACGACCCCGCAACGGGCCAGTGCACCGCCACGCCCGCCATGAGCCAGGCCCGCTGGCGCGAGTGGACGTTCGCCGTCCTGCTGACCAGCGGGAAGGTCCTGGTCGTAGGCGGCACCGAGGTGAGCGGAATCGCCAACCCGACCCACATCGCTGAGGTCTATGATCCGGTCGCGAACACGTTCACCAACAGCGGCGCCCTGCAGGCCAACCGCGCCCTCTTCCAGGCCCAGGCCCTGCCGGACGGGAAGGCCGTGGTCCTGAATGGAAGCGTCTACGTGGGCAACTCGGGCACCGGATCCAAGACCGCCGAGGTCTGGGATCCCGCCACCGGGCAGTTCACCACCAACTCCGGGACCCAGGCCCGCGCGGGCTTCTTCTGGTGCCCCAGCGTGATGCGGGCCGATGGCGTGCCCATGCTCGGCAGCGGCTCCAGCCCCACGCTCCTCGACACCTTCAGCGCGACGCTCTCCGCCTACGCTCCGGCGCCCACCCTTCCCAGCGGCGTGCCCTACTTCGCGGCCATGGTCCGTCTCAAGGGCGGGAAGATCCTGCTCTGCGGCGGCGGCGGCGGCGGCACCGCCTCCACCGGGGCCTTCCTGCTCCAATAGCCCTCAGCGCGATCCAGCGGATGCATCCAGGAGCCGGGCGCCCACCGCGTCCGGCTCCAGGCCCTCCAGGCAGTCCCGGCGCTGGCATCGCCGCTCCCGGCAGGGGGAGCAGGCGATGCCCGTGCGCAGGACCTCGCCGGCGCCGGGCGGCAGGCCCGCCACCACGGGGTCCGACGGGCCGTAGACCGCCGTCGCCGGCACGCCGAGGGCCACCGCCAGGTGCAGCAGGCCCGTGTCCGGGGCGATGACGCGGTCCGCCTGGCGCACCGCCGCCGCCAGGCGCCACCAGTCCAGCGCCGGCAGGGCGGGCACGCCGCTCTCCTGCGGGAGCCACTCGCGGAGGTCCTGCTCCTCGGGCCCGAGGCTCCAGCGCAGTTCGAAGCGTCCGCCCAGCAGGGCGGCGAGACGCAGCCAGTGGCGGAGGGGCCAGCGCTTGATGGCGCCGCGGCGGCTGGCGCCGGGCACGAGCACGATGCGCGGCCTGCCGTTGGCGGGCCAGACCTCCCCGGGATCGGGCAGGGCCGCGTCCTTCAGCACCGGCCTGAAGCGGCCCAGGCCCGGGATCCCCCGGCTGCGGCCGAAGGCCTCCGCGAGGCCCAGGGCCTGGGCGTAGCGCGTCTGGTGGAGCCAGGGCAGCGGATGGGTCTGGAGCCATCCGGCGCCCTCCTTCGTGACGCCGTCCCCCCAGCGCTCCTCGATGCCGGCGAGCTTCGGCACCAGGGCGGACTTGAGGATGCCGTGGAAGTCCAGGGAGGCCTCGGCCCCTCCCACGAGGTCCGCCACCCGGCGGAGTTCCCCCAGGGCCCGGAGGGGGTGGGACAGCCGCCGCCGCTGCACCACCACGGGCTCCAGCCAGGGCAGCGGCTGGAGCAGGAAGGCGTGGCGGTCCTCCACCACGGCCTGGAAGCGGGCCTGGGGGAAGGCCTCCCGCAGGTTGGCCCACGCGGGCAACACGCGGAGGATGTCTCCCAGGGCGGAGAGCCGGAGCAGGACCAGGCGCATCAGCGGATTGTACGTGCGAAGATGCCCCAATGGCCGAGTTCGCCCAGGACCACTCCAAGAGCCCGCCCCCCAGCGGCCCCTTGGAGGCCTTCCTCCGCCGCTTCGCCCGGGCCAGCTACGCCCTGGTGGTGCTGCTGGTCTACGTGCTGGCCTCCGCCGCCCTGGGCCTCGCCCTGGCCCCGGTGCTCTGGGGCTGGCACTTCCTGTCCGGCATCGGCCAGGGCTGGCCGCCGTTCTGGCACTGGATCTGGCTCGGCTTCGTCGGCGCCCTCTGCTTCTTCGGCTTCGGGCTGCACCTGCTGATCGTGGTGCCGGTCTTCAACTTCCTCCTGCCCACCCGGGTGAAGCCCTTCAAGGGCGGCTACTACCAGCTGGTGGCGGTGCCCTGGTTCCTGCACAACGCCCTGTTCTATCTGGTGCGCTTCACCTTCCTCCCCTTCGTGACGCTGACGCCCTTCGGCATCTGGTTCCTCAAGGCCATGGGCATGAAGATCGGCCGGCACGCCTTCATCAACACCGAGCACATCAGCGACCCGCGGCTCCTCACCATCGGGGACGACGCGGCCCTGGGGGGCTCGGTGCGCATCTTCGCCCACTACGGCGGCGGCGGGAATCTCGTGGTCTCCCCCGTGGTGGTGGGCGCCAAGGCCACCCTGGGCGCCGGCTGTTGCGTCATGGGGGACGTGGAAATCGGAGAGCGCGCCGTGATCCTGCCCCAGAGCGTGGTGCTGCCCGGCAGCCGCGTCCCGGCCGGCGAGACCTGGGGCGGCATCCCCGCCCGTCGCATCACCCGCGAGGAGATGGACAGCATCAAGCGGCAGATCGGCGGGCAGTTCGACTGAACAGGCGCGCGGTACGCTGATCCATGCCGAAACACCCGAAGCCCCGTTTCCAGCCCCGCACCCCGGACCGCCGCCCTGCCCGCAAGCCCGAGCCGCCGCGCCCCGGCTTCCGGCCCACGGAGACCTTCGAGGCCACGTTCCTGGGCCATCCCGAGGGCGTGGGGGGCTTCCTCCGGCCTGCGGGTATGGACAAGGCCGCAAAGATGGACCTGCTGGTGGACTGGCGGGAGGCCCACGGCGCCATCCACGGCGACCGGGTCATGGCCGAGGTCAGCGGCGAGACCTGGGACGGCCGACTCCGGGGCCGCATCCTCAAGGTCCTCTCCCGCAGCGCGGACCCCCTGCCCGCCCTGCTCCAGAAGCAGGCGGTGGGCGGCGCCCTGCTGTGGCGCGCCATCCCCGTGGAACCCCGCCTCTCCCAGATCGTCAGCGTGGCCCCCACGGACCTCGCCGGGGACGGCGACTACGTCAGCCTGCTCCTGGATCCCGACCCCGAGGCCAAGCAGCTCCGCGGCACCGTGCTCGCGAAGCTGGGCCGGCCCACGGACCTGAAGATCGAGAACCGGCTCACCGCGGCCCTCTACAACCTGCGCACGGCCTTCCCGGACGCCGTGATGAAGGAGCTGGCCCCCTTCCCCACCGCGATCCCGGAAGAATGGGCGAAGGGCCGCGAGGACCTCCGGGAGCTGGTGATCGTCACGGTGGACCCGCCCACCGCCAAGGACTTCGACGACGCCATCTCCCTGGAGGAGCTGCCCGAGGAGGAGGGCGGCGGCTGGATCCTGGGCGTGCACATCGCCGACGTCAGCCACTACGTGCCCGAAAACGGCCCCCTGGACGCCGAGGCGCGGCTGCGGGGCACGTCGGTGTACTTCCCCGACGAGGCCATCCCCATGATCCCCGAGCGCCTCAGCGGCGACCTCTGCAGCCTCCGGGAGGGCGTGGACCGGTTGACCTTGAGCGCGTGGATGACGGTCTCGCCAAGTCTCGAGGTCGTGCAGGCGCGGTTCACCGAGAGCGTCATCAGGAGCCGGAAGCGCCTCACCTACGACGAGGTGAAGGAGGCCTGCCTGGACCTCTCGGGCCGCAAGCGCGCCGAGCTGGGGGACGAGGTCTGCGGCCTGCTGGACCAGTGCCTGGTGCTCTCCCGGCAGCTCACCGAGAAGCGCCTGGGGCGCGGGGCCCTGAACCTGGAGACCGAGGAGACGGAGTTCGTCTTCGACGGCGAGGGCCGCCCCGTGGACGCGCGGAAGTACGCCCACCACGAGGCCCACACCATGATCGAGGAGTTCATGCTGCTGGCCAACGAGGCGGTGGCGCGCTTCTTCTCCCGCAGGAAGATCCCTGCGATCTACCGCGTCCACGACGAGCCGGACCCCCTGAAGCTGGAGATCTTCAAGGAGATCGCCGCCGCCTTCGGGCTCATGCGGCCCTACGACAATCCGACGCCCGAGGTGCTCAACGCCCTGCTCAAGAAGATCAGCGGAGGGCCCCTGGAGGTGATGCTCAACACCCTGCTCCTGCGCTCCCTGAAGAAGGCCGAATACTCCGCGGACAACATCGGCCACTCGGGCCTGGCCCTGCAGGACTACCTGCACTTCACGAGCCCCATCCGGCGCTACCCGGACCTCGTCACCCACCGCTACCTGCGCAGGGTGCTGAAGGGCGAGCCGCTGCCTGAGGGCCTTCACGGCCACCTCGCCATCATCGCCAAACAGAGCAGCGACGCCGAGCAGAAGGCCACCGAGGCCGAGCGGGAGAACGACCGCTGGAAGACCTGCCTGCTCATGAAGCCGAAGATCGGCCAGAAGTTCGACGGCCGCATCCAGGGCTTCTCCCTCAAGGTGATGTTCGTGCGCCTGGACAGCCCCTTTGTGGAGGTGGGCGTGCCCCTGGCCGCCCTGGGCGGCAACTTCACCGTGGACGAGCACAAGTCCAAGGCCGTGGGGATGCGGGGCCAGGCGGTGCTCAGCATCGGCGACGCCGTGAAGGTAGAGATCGTGGGCGTGGACGAGGACCTCCGCCGCGTCAGCGCCTGGGTCACCGAGGCCACCGCCCGGGACGACAAGGGCAAGCCCCTGCGCTTCACGCCCGCGCTGGCCGCGCCCGCCACCCTGCGGGAAGCCGACTTCGCGCCCGAACGGCGGGTGTCGAAGCAGGAGCGCGGCGTCTCCCCCAGGGGCGGCCGGAGCGAAGGCCGCGAGGAGCGTCGGGGCGGGTTCAAGGCGCGGGAGGAGAAGCCGCGCAAGCCCAAGGGCTCCGTGCGCGGGCCTTCGCCGGCGGGACGCGCCAAGCGCGGGCCCGAAGCGTCGCGGCCCAAGCCGCCTGGACGGAAGAAGCGGTCCTAGGCCTTGCGCTTCGCGGCCCGCACGCAGGCTTCGATGATCCGCTCCAGCCCGAACTCGAAGTGCGCGTCCGCAAGCTGGCGGCGGAGGTGGGGGCCGACCCGGGCCAGGGCCGGGAAGCGCTCGGGATCCACCGGCGCGGGGGGCGGCGCGGGATCGTGGACGCGGCCGGGGCCCAGGGCCGTGTAGAGCAGGGCCCCGTCGAGATAGTGCCCCACCAGGCGGAAGAGCAAGGCGGTGCCCTGGGGATCGAGGCCCGCCTCGCCCACCAGGGCGCAGAGGCGATCGCAGTAGGCCAGCTGGGCCTCCGTCGTGTAGGGCCGGGTGAGCAGCAGGGGCCAGGCGTGGGGATGGCGGAGGGCGGCCTCCCGGTGGGACCAGGCGGTCTTCCGGATGCGGTCGGGCCAGGGCCCCTCGGAGGGGATCTCCACCTCCGCCACCAGCAGGTCCATGACCAGATCCAGCACCCCGTCCCGGCTCGGGACGTGGTGGTAGAGGCTCATGGCCTCCACCTTCAGCTTGGCCCCCAGGGCCCGCATGGTCAGTCCTTCCAGGCCCTTGCGCGCGATGAGGTCCAGAGCCGCGCGGGCGATGCGGTCCCGGGAAAGGGGGAGGCGGGACCGGGTCCGGGGCTTCGGGGCTGTCACGGCCATGGATGCACTTTACATCGTAAGGGCGGCGCCCCACAATAGTTCTTACATTGTAAGTCCAAGGAGCCTCCCATGAAGACCGACGACCTGGTCGCCCTCCTCGTCCTGGGCACGTTCATCCTCTTCCTCGCCACCGAGAAGTTCATCCGGGCCCGGACGTTCCCCAAGGTGCGGGGCTGGAACCTGCTGGGGACCGGCTTCTTCATCCTCATCATGGGCGTGGGGGCCGTGTTCCCCCTGCTCCTGCCCATGGAGTGGATCGCGAAGCACAGCCTGCTGCCGGGGCAGAAGCTGGGCGCCCTTGGCGGCGTGCTGGTGGGCTATCCGGCGGTCTCCCTGGCCGCGGCCCTGGTGCACCGCGCCATGCACCGCTCGAACCTCCTCTGGCGCTGGATCCACCAGATGCACCACGCACCGAACCGCGTGGACATCCCCGGCGCCGTGCTCTTCCACCCCCTCGACATGATCCAGAACAACGCCGTGTCCATCGTCGTGACGGTGCTGGTGCTGGGCCTCCGCCCCGAGGCCGCCGCCTGGACCGGCTTCGTGGCCATCTTCTACGGCCTCTTCCAGCACTGGAACGTGAAGACGCCCCAGTTCCTCGGCTACCTCATCCAGCGCCCCGAGAGCCACTGCGTCCACCATCAGAAGGACCTTCACGCCTACAACTACAGCGACTTCCCCCTCTGGGACATCCTCATGGGGACCTTCCGCAATCCCCAGGAATGGCACGGGGAGGCCGGCTTCGACCAGGCCGTGTCGCGGAAGTACGGGGCCATGCTGCTCGGGCGGGACGTGAACCCAGGCATGGACAATGGCGGAGCCCGGGAAGCGGCCTGAACCGGGGCATCATGGAGGGATGCCCGCCCCCGCTCCCACCCTCTGCCTCGGCGTCGACCCCGGCTCCCTGGCCTGCGGCTGGGCGGTGGTCTCGCGCCTGGGCTCGCGGCTGGAACTCGTCGAGGCCGGCGTGATCCGCTCGCCCCGCGGCGCGGACTTCGACCAGCGCGCGCTACGGATTCATTCGCGGCTCAGTGAGGCGATCCAGGCGCACCAGCCCTCCTTCATGGCGGTGGAATCCCCCTTCGTGGAGAAGAACGCCGCCACAGCCCTGAAGCTCGGCCAGATCCGCGGGGGCATCCTGCTCACGGCCGCCCTGCATGAGCTGCCCGTGGGGGACTACAACCCCATGCAGGTAAAGAAGGCCGTCAGCGGCTACGGCTGGGCCGCCAAGGAGCAGGTCGGCAAGATGGTCATGATGCTCCTCAACCTCAAGGAGCCCCTCCCCGCCGACGCCGCCGACGCCGCCGCCGTGGCCATCGGGCATCTGCTCGCCACACGCAGGAGTTGAGAGGCGGGACCCTAACGGACTGGCATCTCAGCCGGTGTAGCCACAGTCCAAGCCTTTGACGTTGAAAGAGGCATGCGCGTCCATCGCGGCCGCAGTCCAGGCCGCGATGGACACGCATGCGCGCAAGCGATAGCGCGCGAGGACCATGACGCGTGCGAGGGCCGGGACGAACTCATGCCCCGCCTCTCCCAACACCAAAAAGGGCACCGAAGGGTGCCCTTGTGGGGGTCGCATGGTTGCCGGCATGACTCCCGGGAGCATCCGCTCGACACCATGGAAGGGGCAGGCAGGAGATGGTCGCCCCGTTAAGTGAAGAAGAAACCCGGAGGATCGTTCTTCATGCCCTGAAGGTACGTCCGGACGCATTCTCATCAAGGGGAAATTTGCGCGAATCAGATCGCGGAAAGCCGCGCCACCAGCGCGTCTTGTGACGTTGCGGGAAGGTCGCAGGCACGATTCCGGCATACGTACGCAGTTGCTTTGCCCTCAACCTTTCCGCGCCCGGCGTGAAGCGGGAGATCGAGATCGAGGCCGCAGCTCAGGAGCCGGTTGGGAAGGAACCGGCCATGCACCGCGCGAAGCATTGCGCGCGCACCCTCGCCGTCCGAGGCATCCCCGGCGACCACCACCGCCAGCTCCGGCGCGAGGGCCAGGTCCAGGACGCTGGCGAGGCCAAGGAAGGCCCGGGGCGCCCGGCGCATCAGGGGGCCGAAGCAGCGCAGCACCCCCTCCGCGGAGGTCCGGAAATCCTCCCGGTCCAGGTGCCCCGCGAGCCGGAGGAGGGCCTGGGCCGCCAGGGTGTTGCCGCTGGGCAGGGCGTTGTCCATGCCCGGCTTCTGGCGGAAGAGGAGATCCCCCTGCCCGGCCTCCGTCGAGAAGAATCCGCCCTCCGCCGCATCCTCGAAGCGCGCGCGCATGGACTCCGCCAGCCCTTCGGCGAAGCGCAGCCAGGCCGGATCGAAATCCGCTTCGAAGAGGTCCACCAGGCCGTTGGCCACCGCCGCGTAGTCCTCCAGGAAGCCCGGCGTGTGGGCGCGGCCATCCCGCCAGACCCGCAGCAGCGTGCCGTCCTGCCAGAGCCGGTCCCGCAGGAAGGCCCCCAGCCTGCGGGCCGCCGCCAAGTCCCGCGGGTCCTCCAGGACCTGGAAGCCCCGGGCGAAGGCGGACAGCGCGAGGCCGTTCCACGCCGCCAGCACCTTGTCGTCCTTCCCGGGCCTCGTCCGGCGGTCCCGCCACGCCTTCATGCGCGACAGCAGGTCGCGCTCGTCCTCGCCGCTCAGCGCCAGGCCCGGAGGCCGCGAGAAACGGTGGACCACGCTGGCGCCGTGCTCGAAGTTCCCTGGCTCGGAGATGCCGAAGGCCTCGCAGAAGCGCCGCCCGTCCGCGTCCCCCAGGGCCGCGCGGACGTCGCCGGGGGTGAAGACGTAGAACCTGCCCTCCTCCCCCTCGCTGTCCGCGTCCTCGCTGCTGTGCACGCCGCCCGAGGGATCCGCCATGCGTTCGTGCAGGTAGTCCAGGGTGCCCCGCGCCACCCGCGCGTAGGAGGCGTCCCCGGTGGCCTGGAAGGCCAGGAGGTAGACGCAGGCGAGCTGGGCGTTGTCGTAGAGCATCTTCTCGAAGTGGGGCACCAGCCAGCGGCCGTCCACGCTGTAGCGGGCGAAGCCCCCGCCCAGGTGGTCGTGCATGCCGCCGTCCCGCATGGCGTCCAGGGTGCGGACCGCCATGGCCCGGTCGGCCTCCGTCCCCCGCCGGAGGATCAACTCGCAGGCCATGGAGGCGGGGAACTTCGGCGCCGGGGAGAAGCCGCCCCAGCGCGGGTCGAATCCGTGGCGCAGCTGCTGGAGCGCGCCCTCGAACACGTCCTCCCCGGGCAGGCCGGTCCCCGAGGCGACGCGGGCCTGGCGCTTCAGTTCCTCCGTCAGCTCGGCGGCCTGCTCCAGGACATCCTCGCGCTGGGTGGCCCACAGGTGGGCGATGCGCTCCAGGAGGGGGATGAAGCCCGGCATGCCCCGGCGGGGCTCCGGCGGGAAATAGGTGCCGCCGAAGAAGGGCCGCAGGTCCGGGGCAAGCCAGACGCTCATGGGCCAGCCGCCGTGGCCCGTGAGGGTCTGCACCGCGTCCATGTAGAGGTCGTCCAGGTCCGGCCGCTCCTCGCGGTCCACCTTGATGGGGACGAAGCGCTCGTTCAGCAGCCGGGCCACGGCCTCGTTCTCGAAGGACTCCCGCTCCATCACATGGCACCAGTGGCAGGCGCTGTAGCCGATGGAGAGGAAGATGGGCTTGTCCTCCGCCCGGGCCTTGGCGAGGGCCTCCTCGCCCCAGGGGAACCAGTCCACGGGGTTGTGGGCGTGCTGCAGGAGGTAGGGACTCAGGGAGGCGGCGAGACGGTTGGCCATGCCCCAGTCTCCCAGGGTTGGTGCGCGTCCTGGGGCCGTCTAGATCGGCAGCTTGGCGGGCTGCCAGCTCTTCCGGTTCGGGGGCCGCCGGAAGGGGAAGGCCGCCATGGACAGGAAGTCCGAAAGCAGGCCCAGGTAGCGCAGGGGCGTGACGAGCAGGGACTGGAGGGCCACCGTCCATCGACGCTCCCGGGCCGAGACAAGCACCAGGAGGAAGGTCAGAAGGCATTCCGCGGCCACCGTGGCGCCCAGGGCCGTCCAGAGCCGCAGGCCCGCGAGGACCGCCAGCCCCAGGGGCCAGGCGGCCTTCTCCAGGGCGCTGAAGAGCACCGCCCAGCCGATGGGTCGGCCGAAGCGGGCGGTGTAGTCCCGCCCCCAGGTCTGGCGGTAGGGCTCCTTCACCTTGCGCAGGGCCGCCACGCCGCTGGCGCGGATGCGGCGCTCGTGGGCCGCCCGGCGGAAGGTCCGGAAGGGCGACGAGAGCAGGCCGTCCATGTCCGCGCAGCTTCGGAAGAAGCTCGAGGCCCAGCGGCGCAGCTGGCCCGGGAGCCGCGGCAGGGGCGGGTCCTGGGTCCGGGCCACCACGTCCGGCAGCATGACGTTGCGGTAGCCCTCGTGGAGCAGGGCCATGCCGATGAAGATGTCCTCGGCCGCGGTGAGGTCGTCCCCGAAGATGGGCTCGTAGTGGTCGAAGAGGTCCTTCACGTAGCGGCGCCGGTAGGCCACCGCGCAGCCCGCCGGGTTGAGCACCGAGCCGAACTGGCGCATCTGCCCACGCTGGACGAAGCCCTCCACGAAGGCGTGCAGGGCGGAGCGGTGGACGTTCGAGAGGCCGCGCAACAGCCGTTGGGCCGGCTTCGGCGCCTGCCAGGCCTTCAGGTCCGGCAGGTCCGCCCGGAGCCGCTGCAGGGCCTCCCCGGACTCCAGCGCCGCCCGGTCCCGCTCCCGCAGGGGCGCCACGCGGCCGCTCACCGAGGCGATGCCCCGGGCGGTGTAGAGCTCCTCCACGCAGCGGGCGATGTAGTCCGGGGATTCCAGCACCGTGTCCGCGTCCAGGACGAACTCCACGTCCCCGTCGAACTCCCGGGACTGGCGCTTCACGGTCACCGTCTTGCCGATGGGCTTCGCCCGCGGGATCACGGTGAGGTCGATCCCGGCACGCTCCGCGAAGGCGCGCGCCGCCTCCACGGTGCGGTCCGCGCTGCCGTCGTCCACCAGGATGATCCGGTGGGGGCGCAGGGTCTGGCGGGCCACCGAGGCCAGGCACAGGGGGATGTTGGCCTCCTCGTTGAAGGCCGGGATCACCAAGTCGACCTTGGCGTGGCGCCAGTCCTCCGTGAGGGTGGGCACGGTGGTGTCGGGCCGGCGGAGGAATCCCACGAGGCTCAGCAGGGCGTTGGGCCCGAAGATGAAGTTGGGGATGACCGCCATGGCGTGGAGGATGGACCTGGATGGGGGCTGGCCCCATGATCGCCGCCTTCCTCCCGGGCGCAAGGCGGATTCCGCCCTCCGGAGGGGGCGGCCGGGGCGGTAGGATGGAGGTTTGCGCCCTGCGCGCGGGAACCCCAGCCCATGTTCGACGCCCTTTCCGAGAAGCTCACCCGGGCCATGAAGACCCTCCGGGGCCAGTCCAGGCTCACGGAGAAGAACATCGAGGACGCCCTGCGGGAGGTCCGCATGGCCCTCCTGGAGGCCGACGTCCACGTCCAGGTGGCCCGCACCTTCCTGCAGAGGGTGAAGGACAAGGCCCTGGCCGCGGGCCCCGACGGCAAGGGGGCCGGCGTCCTGGACGGCCTCAACCCCACCCAGGCCTTCATCGACATCGTCTACCAGGAGCTCACGGAGATCATGGGCGGGGCGGCCAAGGAGCAGCCCCTCGAGTTCGGCAGGCCTCCCGCGGTGGTGATGATGGTGGGCCTCCAGGGCGCGGGCAAGACCACCACCAGCGGCAAGCTGGCCCGGTGGCTGAAGAAGCAGGGCCGCGCCCCCTTCCTCGTCCCCGCGGACGTCTACCGGCCCGCTGCCATCCAGCAGCTCCACGTGGTGGCCAAGGACGCCGGCGTCCCCAGCTTCCACCACGAGTCCAAAGACCCCGTGGCCATCTGCCGGGACGCGGTGGCCGAGGCGAAGGCCAAGGGCTGGGACACGGTCATCCTCGACACCGCGGGCCGCCTCCACCTGGACGACGCCCTCATGGAGGAGCTCGTGCGGATCCGGGAGGCCGTGGGGCCTTCGGAGATCCTCTTCGTGGCGGACGCCATGACCGGTCAGGACGCGGTGCGCTCCGCCACGGCCTTCCACGAGCGGCTCGGCCTCACGGGGGTCGTCCTCAGCAAGACCGACGGCGACACCCGGGGCGGCGCGGCCTTCAGCATCAAGCAGGCCACCGGCCGTTCCATCAAGTTCATCGGCGAGGGGGAGAAGCTGGACGACTTCCAGGTCTTCCACCCCGACCGCATGGCCCAGCGCATCCTCGGCATGGGCGACGTGCTGAGCCTCATCGAGCACGCCAAGGACCGCATCGACGAGAAGGAGGCCGAGAAGCTGGCCCAGCGGATGGCCAAGAACCAGTTCACCCTGGAGGACATGCGCGCCCAGTTCGCCCAGGTGGCCAAGCTCGGCAGCATGAACAAGATCCTCGGGATGATGCCGGGCATGGGCCAGATGAAGGAGCAGATCGCCTCCGTGGCCACGGACAAGCGCATGAAGCACCTCACCGCCATCCTGGACTCCATGACCCCCAAGGAGCGGGCCAACCACCTCCTCCTGGACGGCAAGCGCAAGCGCCGCATCGCCGCCGGGGCCGGCCGGCCGGTCCACGAGGTCAACCAGCTCCTCAAGCAGTTCCTCGAGATGAAGAAGATGATGGGGCAGATGAACGACCCCAAGTTCCTCGCCCGCATGCAGCGCATGGCCGGCGGCATGAAGGGCATGGGCGGCCTGCCCGGCCTGGGCGGGGGCGGGGGCTTCAAGCTCCCGTTCTGACGCCGGCGGGGCCCGCCGCCCCGACCCCCGCCCGGGCGCCTTCGGGCCGAGCCCGGCCGTCCCTGCCCTTCAGGGAAGATGGGTCTCGAAGGCTCCGATATCCGAGGCCGCCCCCTTCGGACGGGGCACGCCGTCCCAATCAGACGTGACCGTAGTGAGGCTCGGGCCGGCATCGATGCAGGGGCTTCCGGCCTGGAGCCGGAAGTTGAGCTGGCCTGGATTCACGAACCGCGGGTCCAGGGTCAGGCTTCCCGGCGAGGCGCCGGCGAAGCCGGGGGGCAGGCCGCCTTCAATGCCGTAGAAGAGGCACTGCCTGAAGTACGTGTTGGCGCCGTTCGGCAGGATGTCCGCCGCGAAGGTACCCCCCTTGAAGTAGCCTCCCGGCGTGCCCGGCAGGCAGCCCACGTAGATGTTGCCGAGGTACTTCATGTTCGCGCAGTGCCGTTCCGCGTAATGGAGGTAGCGGGTCTTGTAGAAGGTGCAGTGGGCGATGGTGTTGTCGCCGGCATCGGAGGGCACGCTGTAGTTCGAGAACGACACGCCGATGTAGCAGTTGTTGATGACGCCGTTGAGGTAGAGGTTGTTGTTCCCGGGATGGCCGGGCGGGTTGGGGCCCGTGTCCCCGTCCTCCACGGTGTCGTTGAACACCAGCCCCGCGTTGCAGTTCTCGGCGGTGAAGCCGTCGAAGACGTTGTCGCTCGCCCCGTCGCGGGTGACGATGCCGTTGCCCTGGCCCCCCGGCGACCCCGGGGCGCCCGTGTGCGTGCCGTAGGCCTTGCAGCGGATGAAGCGGTTGTACTGGGAGGTCCGATGGCGGACGTAGAAGGATTCCCCCATGTTCCGGGCCGTGCAGTTGATGAACTGGTTGCGCCGCGCGGTGATCACGGGAAGGGCCTGCCCCTGGTCCACCACCTGCTCCGCGTTCGTCTTGGCGCCCATGCCGTGGCCGTTGTGCCAGAGGCCCGGGGCCCGCTCGATATAGCAGCCTGAAAGCGCGTTGTCGTCGCCGCAGACGATGATGTAGTAGTCCGTGGACGCCCCCTGGGTCATGTCCTCGTTGCAGTAGACCTTGCACCCCGCAAGCACGTTGCGGGCGCCGTTGATCCCGATGCCTTCCGCCGCGGCATTGACGACCATGCAGTCCGTGAGCATGTTGTCGTTCGAGAAGTGGGTTCCCATGCTGCCCAGCAGGATGCCTTCGCCGGAGTAGGAGGCGTTGACGTCGCCCACCGTCATCACGTTCACGTTGTCCAGCCAGATGTTCCCGGCGGTCTGGCTGGTCCCGCCCAGGATCACCCCGTAAGCCACGTTCTGGATCTGGAAATGACGGATGACCAGGTGCTTCTGGTTGGAGCAGTCGAAGCCCACGCCAGTGGCCCGGCTGCCTCCGTCCAGGGTGGGCATGTCGGTGCTGGAGAAGGGGGCATAGGGATTCGCCTGGTCCACCCTCCGCGGCGGCGCATCCCCCGGCGTGGCCTGGTAGCCCTGGAAGACGATGGGGTTCCCCGGGGCTCCGCTCTTGGCGAAGACCACCTTCTGGGCATAGCTGCCCGCCGCCACGTACACCGTATCGCCCGCAGCCACGGGGCTCGCGGCACTGGCCGCGTAGGCCAGCGTGGCCCAGGCGCTGCCCTGGGAAAGTCCCGAGTTGCTGTTGCTCCCCGCGGGGGACACATAGTAGGTCTTCCCGCCCCCCTGGCGGACGACCAGCAGTGCGGGGTCGCTGTACGCGCGGCCCTCGGAGTTCGTCGCCACGCAGCGCACCTTCGCGCCGGAGTCGGAGGCCGAGGCGCTGGACAGGTGCAGGGAGCTTCCCGTCTCTCCCGCAAGGTCGGCCCAGGTGGTCCCGTCCGCACTCCGCTGCCACTGAAGCGCCGGCGAGGGACTGCCCGTCGCCGCGACGGTGAAGGTCGCCGGACCGCCGGAGACGACCAGCTGGGACTTGGGCTGCGCCGTGATCTCGGGCGGGATGAAGACAGTCACCACCGTGAGCCTCGCCGCCGCGCTCGCGGCCGAGCCCTGGCTGTTGGTGGCCACGCACCGGAAGGAGGCCCCGTCGTCCGAGGCCT
>JABLTH010091245.1_pt1 | contig 36157 bp, 28 predicted proteins | sample 7875711 | NCBI WGS metagenome assembly JABLTH01 (sample SAMN14941262, study PRJNA633318) | bioreactor metagenome | isolation source: bioreactor | place: China | collected 2019-03-05 | reverse complement strand
TCACACCACCGTGCTGCACGCGGTGCGCAAGATCGCCGACGAGCGCAGCAAGGACGCGCAGCTCAACCACGAGCTGCACGTGCTGGAACAGACGCTGAAGGGCTGAGCGCGCGGCGCGCTTGATAATTCGGCCTCCGCCCCAATTTAAGGGGGGCGGTTCGGTTTTGAGGCACAATACTGGTTTGACCGCCCCGGTGGTGGCGGGCCAAGAGCCCGGCCGGCGGGGCGCTGCGAGGCTGCTGCGCTGCAGGCCGTTACTCAACGAAGGAACTCTATGCAACTGGTCAAGACCGAACGAGACACCCTCCTCAGGCCGCTGCAAACGGTCAGCGGCATCGTCGAACGCCGCCATACGTTGCCGATCCTCGCCAACCTGCTGATCACCAAGAACGGCCCGGACGTTTCATTCCTGTCGACCGACCTGGAGCTGCAGATCACCACGCGCGCCGATTTCGGCGTCGGCGGCGACCAGGTCGCGACCACCGTCGCGGCGCGCAAGCTGCTCGACATCCTGCGCGCGATGCCTGACGGCCAGGTCACGCTGTCGCTCGCCGACAAGCGCCTCACCGTTCAATCCGGCAAGAGCCGTTTCGCACTGCAGACGCTGGCGGCCGACGAGTTCCCGACCGTCGCGCAGGCGAAGGATTTCGGCGCCACGCTCACCGTCCCGCAGAAGTCGTTCCGCCAGTTGCTCGGCATGGTCCACTTCGCGATGGCGCAGCAGGACATCCGCTACTACCTGAACGGCATGCTGCTCGTCGTCGACGGCGACCAGCTGATGGCCGTGGCCACCGACGGCCACCGCCTCGCGTTCTCGTCGATGAAGCTCGAAGGCGGCACGTTCGGCCGCCAGGAAGTCATCGTGCCGCGCAAGACGATTCTCGAGCTGCAGCGCCTGCTCGAAGACATCGACGACACCGTCACCATCGACATCGCGCAAACCCAGGCCAAGTTCACGTTCGGCCAGGTCGAGCTCGTGTCGAAACTCGTCGAGGGCAAGTTCCCCGACTTCCAGCGCGTGATCCCGAAGGCGCACAAGAACACGTTCGAGATCGGCCGTGAAGAACTGCAGCGCTCGCTGCAGCGCGCGGCGATCCTGACCTCGGACAAGTTCAAGGGCGTGCGCTGCATCATCGCGCCGGGCCAGCTGAAGATCATGTCGACCAACGCCGATCAGGAAGAGGCGCAGGAAGAACTCGAAATCGCCTACCAGGGCGATACCGTCGACATCGGCTTCAACGTCACGTATCTGCTCGACGTGCTCGCGAACCTGAAGGTCGACACCGTGCAGGTGAGCCTCGGCGACGCCAGCTCGAGCGCGCTGATTACCGTGCCCGAGAACGACGAGTTCAAGTATGTCGTGATGCCGATGCGCATCTGACGCGCACGACATCGCGACACACACCAGGGGGCGGCAAGCCCCTTTGGCGTTTTTATGGCGAACCGACAACCCGCCCTTTTAGTGCCTTTTCGGCACTTGGGCGGGCCAGGAAACTGGAGCGGCCCGGCGATTTCCTTCGCTGAAACGCACCGCGCCGCCACCTGAGTGGCCTCGCAGAACCGGAAGATATCCATGAGTGAACAGCACAATTCGCAACCCGATAACAGCAGCTACGGCGCCTCGTCGATCCAGATCCTCGAAGGTCTGGAAGCGGTGCGCAAGCGCCCCGGGATGTACATCGGCGACACGTCTGACGGCACCGGTCTGCACCACCTCGTGTTCGAGGTGCTCGACAACTCGATCGACGAAGCGTTGGCCGGGTACTGCAACGACATCCACGTGACGATTCACGCCGACAACTCGATTTCCGTGACCGACAACGGCCGCGGGATTCCGACCGACGTGAAGATGAACGACAAGCACGAGCCGAAGCGCAGTGCGGCGGAAATCGTGATGACCGAGCTGCACGCCGGCGGCAAGTTCGACCAGAACAGCTACAAGGTGTCCGGTGGTCTGCACGGCGTGGGCGTGTCGTGCGTGAACGCGCTGTCGAGCTGGCTGCGCCTCACCGTGCGCCGCGACGGCAAGAAGCGCTTCATGGAGTTCCATCGCGGCGTCGCGCAGGATCGCGTGCTCGAGGTGGTGGACGGCGTGGAAGTGTCGCCGATGCTCGTGACCGGCGACACCGAGAACCGCGGCACCGAAGTGCACTTCATGGCCGATCCGACGATTTTCGGCACGGTCGAGTATCACTACGACATCCTCGCGAAGCGGATGCGTGAACTCTCGTTCCTGAACAACGGCGTGCGGATTCGTTTGACCGACCTGCGCTCGGGCAAGGAAGACGATTTCGCGTTCGCCGGCGGGGTGAAAGGCTTCGTCGAGTTCATCAACAAGACGAAGACCAACCTGCACCCGACGGTGTTCTTCGCCAACGGCGAGAAGGACGGCGTGGGCGTCGAAGTCGCGATGCAGTGGAACGACAGCTACAACGAAAACGTGCTGTGCTTCACGAACAACATTCCGCAGCGCGACGGCGGCACGCACCTGACCGGCCTGCGGGCCGCGATGACGCGCGTCATCAACAAGTACATCACCGACAACGAAATCGCGAAGAAGGCGAAGGTCGAGACGACCGGCGACGACATGCGCGAAGGGCTGTCGTGCGTGCTTTCCGTGAAGGTGCCGGAGCCGAAGTTCAGCTCGCAGACGAAGGACAAGCTGGTTTCTTCCGAGGTTCGTGCGCCGGTTGAGGAAGTTGTGGCGAAGGCGCTGGAAGAATTCCTGCTCGAGACGCCGATCGACGCGAAGATCATCTGCGGGAAGATCGTTGAGGCCGCTCGGGCGCGGGATGCTGCGCGGAAGGCGCGTGAAATGACGCGACGCAAGGGCGTGCTCGACGGCGTTGGTCTGCCGGGCAAGCTCGCGGACTGCCAGGAGAAGGATCCGGCTAAGTGCGAAATCTACATCGTCGAGGGTGACTCGGCAGGTGGCTCGGCGAAGCAAGGGCGTGATCGCAAGTTCCAGGCGATCCTGCCGCTGCGCGGCAAGGTGCTGAACGTCGAGAAGGCGCGCTACGACAAGCTGCTGTCGTCGGAACAGATCGTCACGCTCGTGACCGCGCTTGGGTGCGGCATCGGCAAGGAAGACTACAACCTCGACAAGCTCCGCTATCACCGCATCATCATCATGACCGACGCGGACGTCGACGGTGCGCACATCCGGACGCTGCTGCTCACGTTCCTGTATCGCCAGATGCCGGACATGATCGAGCGCGGGTACGTGTATATCGCGCAACCGCCGCTTTACAAGATCAAGGCGGGCAAGGACGAGCGGTATCTGAAGGATGATGTGGAGCTCAACGCGCATATGCTGCGGTTGGCGCTGCAAGGGTCGGAGCTGGTGCCGGGTGAGAATGCGGCGGCAATTTCGGGCGATGCGCTTGGGGAGCTGGCAAGGTCGTATCTGCTGTCGCAGAGCGTGATCGAGCGGTTGAGCCGGTTGTATGACCCGGCGGCGCTGGAAGCTGTTATGGATGGGGTGGTGATCGATCTCTCCAATGAGGCTTCGACTGAGGCTTCGGCGAAGGCTCTTCATGCCGCGCTGCATGACGAGGCTTTGAAGAACGAAGTGCGTGTGGTGCCTTCGTATGACGCGGTTCGCGAACAGCGGTCGCTGCATGTCGAACGTACCCATCACGGCAACGTGCGGGTTTCGGTCATCGACCAGGAATTCCAGCACACGGCGGATTACCAGCAGCTCGTGACCACCGCGAATACGTTCAAGGGGCTTATCGGGGAAGGTGCGGTCATCAAGCGCGGTGAGCGCAGCATGGCCGTGGCGGACTTCAAGAGCGCGATGAAGTGGCTGCTGGCGGATGCTGAACGCAACGTCTCCAAACAACGCTATAAGGGGCTCGGCGAGATGAACCCCGAGCAGCTGTGGGAAACGACGATGGATCCGGCGGTGCGGCGTCTGCTGCGTGTGCAGATCGAAGACGCGATTGCTGCGGATGGGATCTTTACCACCCTCATGGGGGATGATGTCGAGCCGCGGCGGGCGTTTATTGAGAGCAATGCTCTGCGAGCCGGGAATATTGATGTCTAATACTGCCTGTAGCGGGAACCAAAAGGTGAGATTTTGGGAAGCATCCATTGAGACGTTTATTAATGGATGCGCTCCGATAGCTCAGACGGCCAGCAACTAGCAGGCGTCACGTCCGCAAGAACAACGGCCACCTCAGCGAGGTGGCCGTTGTTTTTCAGTCTATGCGATAGTTATAAAGTGGCGTTCTCGACCGACTCCTTGCGCCTCCGAACGTCCGCGGTTCTCGCCTGTGTTTCCGAAGGCTATTGCGCGCGCGACAGCATGGTGTCCGCCGGCTTCCCATGCTGGTCAGACGGGTATCGGTGTACCCGGTGATACGTGGGGCGACTATTGGCGACGAGGACGGTGACATCCCAAGGTCCCTTCGCCACACGCTCGCTGGCGGCTACCCCCGTTAATCCGGCACATAGCGCACACCTATTCCCTTTTCTCTCGTCATCATATTTACTCATTTACTGTATAAATATACAGTCACACTCCTATACTACCCAGGCACCTGACGGGGAAGCCTGATTCTTTTCACTCGCTTGTCGCATATAGGCATCGAGATAATTGCGACGACATGACGAAAGTATGGCTATTTCGTAGCGACCGCAGGAAGCCCGATAAAATCGCAACCTAATTGAGAGGTCGAACAATGAGCGGTGGGCAAAGCAAGATTGAGTGGACGGAGCGCACGTGGAACCCGACCGTGGGTTGTACGAAAATCTCCAAGGGCTGCAAGAACTGTTACGCCGAAGGCATGGCGAAGCGTCTGCATGCCATGGGCACCCCGGGCTATGAGAACGGCTTCAAACTGACTGTTCTGCCTAACCGCTTGGACGAACCGTTGAAGCGGAAAAGCCCGACGGTCTACTTCGTCAATTCGATGTCGGACCTTTTCCATCGCTCCGTTCCGGATGCCTACATCACGAAGGTGTTCGATTCGATTCGAGCATGCCCTCAGCACACTTTCCAGATACTCACAAAGCGCGCCGAGCGCCTGGCGACCTATTGCAGCCGTCGAGAAGTGCCGGTGAATGCATGGCTCGGGGTAACCGTCGAGGACCGCCGGTATGGTCTACCGAGAATCGACGAGCTGCGTCGTGTGGAAGGCGGTGTTCGCTTCTTGTCCGTCGAGCCGCTGCTTGAAGACCTAGGCACACTGAATCTCGAGAACATCGATTGGGTCATCGTCGGCGGGGAATCCGGCCCGAAGGCGCGCCCGATGCTCGAAGACTGGGTGCAGAACGTCAAGGTCCAGTGTGACGAGCAAGGCGTGAAGTTCTTCTTCAAGCAATGGGGCACATGGGGGAGCGACGGTGTGCGCCGCTCCAAGACCGCGAATGGCCGCCTTCTTCAAGGGCGCACTTGGGACGATATGCCTGAGCGAGTTTTGCTTACTTGACGACGCAGGCTTAGAAGAAGTGCCGCTGCGGCGAGTATTCGACGATATCGGTTGCGTTATACCGCTTAGATGGTCGCCGCGCTCGGTCTTCTTTGCTCGACACTACGATGGTGCCAGAGGAGTGCAGGCTTCGAAGCACCTTCTGCAAACGGGTCTCGTCCGCAATGGTGTTCGAGATGTTTTTCGAGAACAGTTGCGCGACCGTGAGCGGCTGCTGCTCCCCTGATAATTTGCGACCAAGGTCATCGGTCAGCGTTTCGATACAGCGTTCCTCCCCACTTCTATCAAACAGAAGGGACGCCTGTCCGTTGTATTGCTCATCGCGCTTCGGGTTATAGCCAAGCATGAAGAGTCCGGGCTCAAGCTCGTGCCCGAACTCGCTTGAATGCTCCCAATGCAGCGACTTCATGACGTCATGCGCCTTGTAGACCCGCGATAAGTGTACCAACCAGTAGCTCCATGGGTTGGCTGAAGCAGGCCGCACAAAGAACAATGTCATATACGGCGCCCCCGTCTCGGCTTTGATGCCATGGGCGACGTACCGTTGTAGCGCTGCACGGCCAAACTGCGCCTTAATTTGCCCCAGTTGCTCCCACGGGATGTATTCTTCAAGGTCAACTCCTCGGACCGCCCTTCGATTCGGCTCTCTGTTGCTGATGTATGTGAGAAGAGAATCGACGTTGAAGGTCATGATGACCTCAGCGTTTGGTAGCTCCGTCATCAACCATCGAAGCCTACTCATCGGTATGGCGTTGTAGCTGTACTGGTCAAGCAAAAATATCGCACGCCCACCACTGCGCCGCGCTTTGATACGCTCAACGATTTTCGGAAGCTCGTCAAGAAAGCCAGCATTTCGGACGGTCGTCCGCTGGTAATCTAGGTCCGCGATAGCCCCTTCGGCTCGCCGCTTTTCCAAATGGCGGCGAAGATACTCCGCTGATTCTGGCCGCTTCTCTACAAAGAAAAACTCCGCATCTACCTCACGTGGCATACGACGGCCAACATTTAAGTTAGCGCGAGCCAGGTGGGTTGCGCGCATCATCAACGGTGGCGTGCCATCGACAGATTCGGCCACCTCGCTGAGATACTCCCCGCCACCGGCGAAACCGTCGACTAACGTCAAAGTTAGCTTGGGCATGGTCGGCAAAGACATCAGTGTCTCGATGTATTGCTGAACGTATTCTTCGACAATCGAATGCTTTACGGCACTATGCTGGTCGAGAATCGGCGGCCGCTGCCCGACTTGCCACAGATACTTATCGTCTGTCTTTGCCATTCGTTGTGTAATGAGGGGCTCTTGGTCTCTCAACAGATTATCAGATTTTAGTGAACATTTCGAAATAGCGGCATACTAGTTAAACTCCCCATTAAGACCAAAAAACGGGACACAAAACATGAATAGCAAGCACGATGACGGGGTTGCTATCGACCCGGCCGATGGTTTGCCGGTCATGAAGGTAGGCGCATGGTCTGAAGACAAGCACGTGGCGCTGTCACGCTATGTCGACGCCGCCCGAATGGCTCGTGGGAAGTGGCCCTACGCGTCGTTCATTGACCTTTTCTCTGGTCCGGGACGCGTCATGAACCGAGATTCAAAAACAATCTCGGACGGTGGAGTGTTGTCGGCATGGCACATGTCGAAAAAGGGCCGTGCTCCGTTCAACGAGATTTACATCGCTGATGCAAACGCGGACAGCGTAGACGCATGCGCAACCCGACTTCGCTCCGCAGGCGCCAACATCCAAGCATGTGTCGGAAAAGCCTCTGAAACCGTCGACTGGGTGCTCGACGCGCTTCCGGCCGGACTGCACTTCGCCTTCCTCGACCCATTCAACATCGAACATCTGGATTTCGAGATTATCCGCAAGTTGTCAACGCGGCGGAACATCGACATTTTGATTCACTTCAGCGTGATGGATGTTCAGCGAAACATCGGTGCTGACTTTAATCTGACCAGCTCCAGGTTGGATGCAGCAGCGCCCGGTTGGCGCAACAACCTTCGGCTTGATATGGTCCCCAAGCGGGAACAAGTGGGTGCTTACTTGCAATACTGGGAAACTCTTGTGACTGACCTGACGAAGATGCAGGTCGCACAGAGCAAGCCGTTGTTCGTCAATATGAATAAGGGACCACTCTACCGACTCATCCACCTCTCCCGCCATCCTCTCGCGACAAAGCTTTGGGATGATGCGGCGATACCCAGCTCGCGCCAACGGTCGCTGCCGGGGTTCTAAGTCAATGAGGCTCCTGGCTTGTCGCAGCCGAGCCGCCAAAGGACGGCGCCCGGCTGCACGTGCACGCGCGCCGCACGGAAACCTTTTGCTTCCTTTTCAAATGTATCGCGATACATTTTTCTGATACATTTACACAATCCAATACAAAGCAGACCCTCATGACCGACAATCTGTTCGCCATTTGTGAACCCCGTGCCGACGTTCTCAAAGGGGCCCTGCGAGAAAGCGATTTTGCTGCCGACCTGGCGCAAGTGCTCAAGGGGGATGCGCCTGACGAATACAAGCTCCCTGCGCTCTTCTTCGCCAATACCTATCCGACCAAGGGGTTGAAGAATGTCCTCAAGCTGGTGGCGCTCCGCGTGCTCGGTCGCGCGGAACAGGTTGGCGCAATCTTTCGGTTGGACACGCAATTCGGTGGCGGTAAGACCCATACCCTCATTGCGCTCGCGCATGCCATGCAGGGCCTGCAAAGCGTCCCCAACGCTGACGAATTTCTCGAGGCTGCCTTGCGACCTTCATCCCCCGTACGCATTGCTGCGTTCGATGGTGAGAACGCTGACCCGGCGAATGGACGTCGGCTCGGAGATGATATTCGCGCCCATACGCCCTGGGGCGAGTTGGCCTACGCCTTGGGTGGCGCCGAAGGCTATCGCCTAGTCGAGGCAAGTGACCGTGAAGGTATTGCCCCCGGCGCGGATACCTTACGCGAACTCATCGGCGGTGAGCCCGCGCTCATCTTGGTCGATGAAATTGCGCCTTACTTGCGCAAGGTGTCAGGGCGCAATGTGCAACGTGCGGCCGAACAACTTGCCGCCTTCCTCACGGCTTTGATGAAGGCCGTCGAAAGCAGCCCCCAAGCGGCACTCATCTTCACTCTAGCGGTCGGCAGAGATGGCAAAGCGACCGACGCTTACGCCCGCGAAACGCAGGAAATCGCAGCGTTCTTTGCAGAGGCAGAAAGCGTTGCCGCCCGCAAGGCAACCGTTATCGACCCTACCGAGGACGACGAAACCGTCAAAGTTATCTGCCGACGTTTGTTCGCGCATATCGACCGTGACAAGGCCGAACAGGTCATCACACAGTACAAAGCCCTCTGGGACGGCAATCGCGAGCAACTTCCACCCGCGCCGGCACAAGATAGACGTATGGATGAGTTCCGGGCCGGCTATCCGCTACATCCAGAGCTCGTCAAAGTTCTCACCCAGAAGACTGGCACTCTGGGTAATTTCCAGCGCGTGCGTGGCATGCTGCGTCTACTGGCGCGCACTGTCGCACGGTTGTGGGAGCTACAGCCCGCTGACGCCTACGCGATTCAGACGCAGCACATCGACCTGGGCTTTGAGCCCATCCGCCTCGAACTCATCACGCGCTTGAAGCAGGACATTTATGTGCCGGCCATCAAGGGCGAAATTGCAGCTGTCGACACCACGCCTGCCTTGGCAGAACAACTCGACGCTGGGCCGTTCAGAGGGCTTCCCACTTACGGTTCTTACGTTGCGCGCTGCGCTTTCATGCATACCTTGGCGTTCAATGAGACCCTTCGTGGTCTGAATGCGGAAGAACTGCGCTACGCGATTCTTGGCCCTGGCACAGACATCGCGTTCATTGACGACGCTCGCAAGCGTTTCGTGACGGATTCGGCCTACCTGGATGACCGTCCGGGTGCTCCGTTGCGTTTCCTCGCGGAAGCGAATCTCACGCAAATCATCCGGCGGGAAGAAACCAATACCGACCGCGACGAAGTGCGTACGCGCCTCAACAGCTACATCCGTGACCTGTTCGCGGGCTCGAACCTGAATCTCGTCCCGTTTGCCTCCGGCCCGCACGATGTAGCCGATGACGATGGCAGCGGCCGCCCGTACCTCGTCATGCTCGGTTACGACGCCGTGCAGGTATACAGCGACGCCGTGCGCATCGAACCGCTGGTCGAGCGAATCTATCTGCATAAGGGCGGCGGCAACGACTGGCGCCACAACCGCAACAACCTCATCTTCCTAGTCGCGGATGCCGCTGGTACGCCTAACATGAAAGCGAAGATGCTGCGGAACATCGCGCTCGAAACGCTTCGCCAGACAGACAAGCTCAAGGACCTGGCGGACTACCAGGTCGATAAGCTGCGGGAATTGCACGAGCGTTCCAAGCAGGAGCTCGCAGTGGCTGTCCAGCAGTGCTTTCGCCACATCTTCTATCCGTCGCGCAACCGGATTGATGGAGCTTCGTGCGACCTCGCGCACACAGTGGTCGATATTCAGACCGCATCAGACCGCCCTGGCGATGGTCAACGACAAGTCGTGACACAACTCCAGAACGTGAGCAAATTGCGCTTGCCAACCGACCAACCGGACTCGCCCGTATACGTGCGCGACCGCACCCCACTCAAGAAAGGCCAAATCACAACGGCCGCCTTGCGTACCGAGTTCCGCCAGGACCCCTCGTTGCCGATGCTAGTCGGCGATGACGTATTTATTAAAGGCATCCGCCTCGGCATCGACCAGGATGTCTTCGTCTATCAGTCCGGTGAATTGCTGCGCGGCAAGGGTGACCCGCACGCCGAAATTAAGGTCGATGAGCAGTCCTTTCTCTATACCACGGCTTACGCCCGCGACAACAACATCTGGCCACGTCCAGCGCCGACACCCCCGGCAGGAGGGGGCGGTGGCAGTGAAAACAGCTCCGGCAGCAGCATAGGAGCCAGCACGTCGCCTGGCGGCCATCGCAGCACCGGGGCCGGTACGCCGCCGTCGACAGTGCGCTCGCCCAACTCTGTCGAAGCCGAAGACGTTCTCAAGGCCGCGCTGACTCAGGTCTTTGAGAAAGCGCAGCACAACAAGATTCAGGCGTTAGCAACGATGACCATCAAGCCTTTCGACAAAGGCGATTCCTTGAAGCTCATGCCCCTAGTCAAGTCTGTGCCGAATGCCCAGAAGCGCGTTGAGCTGGAGGCATCATTCGAGACTGCGGCCGGCTCAACCGCGGAGTTTGAGTTCCGGGGTGACATTGATGACGCCATCGTGCTCAAGGACTATCTCGAACCGCAGTTTCGCGCCGCTAGCGATAGCGACGCCTCCGTGACCTTTATCCTGTGTTTCGAGCCTCCGCTACAGGTGCAAAGCGCATCTGCGGACGGACTTATCCAGCGACTGACACGACTCGTGTCGACTTCGGCACAAGTCATTGCGACCGGCATAGACGCGTAGAGAATCAAGGAGGTCCTATGGGAAAAGTCACCACATTGCGTAGCGTGAGCAGCAAACAACATTCGGCGCTTCCGCACTACGAGCTGCGTGCGCGTCGCCTCGCCGGCGCCGACATGGAAATCGAAATCTGGCAGTTGCCGGCCAGCGCCACGCCGCACATCAAACAGCCCACTTACATCGCCGGGCTGCGTGGCCGCAACCTCTCGCTTATCGAGCACCGCCTGCTGCGTCGTATGAAGCAGGTACGTATCGACCTCCTGAACCTACCTGCGATTGACGCTTTGCGTGTTCCCATCGACGAGGATATGGCCATCAATCTCGGCCTGCTCCTCCGTGTGCTGGCACCGATGCGCAATCGCGAGCACATCGCTGCCGTAGCTGCAGGCATAGAAGCGATGACCAAGGAAGAAGCCGCTTACTGGCTTGGCATGGCGATGCATCGCAAACATCCCCGACGTGTGCTGATGGCGCTGCGTTTCCTATTGATTGAGCCGAGCCGTTAAAGCACGCACATGCGAGAAGTCACTGAAGTCCGCGCACTCCTTGAGCGATTGGAGGTCGAGGAAGCCGATGCCCTCGAGGCCCAGGACCTCGATTTCAAGGAATGGCCGGCCGAGCCCAAACAGGCCATCCGGCTCGCCGTCGATATCGCTGTTTGCATGGCCAATGGCGGCGGCGGCACAGTTGTATTCGGCGTGCGGGACAGAGTGGTCGGTCGGGTCAAGGCCATCATCGGCGTGCCGTCGGAGGCCGATAGCCATCAACTCAAGCACGACATTTACGAGCGTACAGCGCCCAAGCTCACGCCTGAGGTGTTCGAACTGCCTGTGCCAGAAGGCACCGGCCGGTTATTCATCATGCAGGTATATGGGGGTCTGCCACCTTACACCAACACCTCTGGCAGTGGTTCCGTACGCAAGGGCCGCGACTGTGTGCCGCTCACTGGCGACCTGCGCGACAAACTGATGGTCGAGCGTGGCAGCGCCGACTACACAGCAAGCACGCTCCCGGAAGCGCCCGAAGCGCTTATCTCGGCGGCCGCCATGGAACGCTTGCGCGACCTGGCACGTGAAGAGCAAGCTCCTGCGGACCTGCTGCGGCGGACTGACCTCGACCTGCTTGCCTCACTCGACCTGTTGCGCGAAGGGCGCCTGACGCGCGCCGGTTTGCTCATTGCCGGGCAGACCGACGCCATTGCACGGCATCTGCCGAATTTCAGCTGGACGCATGAACGCATGCGCAGCGCCACCGTCTATGACAACCGCGCGGATGGCCGCGAGCAGAATGCGCTTGCACTGCCTTTGGCCTTGTCTGCGCTGGAGACCATCATCAATGCGGACAATCCCATCACGACAGTCGAGCACGGACTCTATCACCTGGAGTACCGTGCCTATCCAACGATTGCATTGCGTGAGGCTTTGCTGAATGCCTTGTCGCACCTCGATTTGAGACTCGCGAGTCCAGTGCTCGTAAAACAATATCCAAGGCGCCTGGAAATCACCAACCCTGGTGGATTGGTCGGAGGCATTACACCGACCAACATCCTCCACCATCCGCCATTAGCCCGGAATCCATTGCTGGTGCAGGCCCTGGCCAAGCTCCGTTTGGTGAACCGGAGCAATCTGGGTATTGGTCGCATGTTCGAATCCATGCTCATTGAGGGCAAGGAGCCGCCGCACATCATCGACGAAGAAAGTGCGGTCCGTGTAGTTTTCAAGCGCCAGGAAACTGCCCAGCCCTTCCGCCAGTTCATTGCTGAAGAGGGTAAGGCAGGCCGCGTGCTCGACGTGGACCATCTGCTAGTGCTGCGCTACTTGCTGAGCCACCCCGAAGTAGACACACCAACCGCTGCCGAGCTTTGCCAGCGGCGCGATGTGGAGATGCGCGACATTCTCGACGAGATGGTGCAAGTCTTCGACTACCTCGAGCGAGGTGGCGTGGGGCGTGGTACCTGGTGGCGGATGAAGCCTGGCCTACATCGGCGGCTGGAAGGGCTGGGTCACGCAGAGCGTGACCAGCGCATCGACTGGGATGTTGCCAAGACGCGCGTGCTCAACATGCTCAAGCAGCGTACCAAGCGTGGCGAGCCAGGTCTTACCAACGCCGACATCCGCACAGTCACAGCCTACAGCCGCTTGCAGGTCAACCGTCTCATTCACGAACTCGAAACAGAAGGTGTACTACTAAGTGGCCATGGCCGCGGCGCCCGTTACACCTACGTGCCCGAACAGACCCAGGAAGACTAAAACATATGACCCAACCAGACAAATTCTTTATCGCCACGCGCGTGGTGAACTCGGACGGAGGTTTGCGATGAGCCGCCGTCTGATTGAGTCTTGGTTGCCGATTGCGGCGCTCGGCGAAGAGAGCGTGCGCGAACGCCGCTCGATGACGGCGCTACCACCCACCTACTACCTGCACGTGTGGTGGGCGCGTCGCCCACTTGTTGCCTCGCGGGCGGCCATTCTGGCCTCTTTGTTACCGGAGGATGCGGACCATAGTAGGTTTTTGCACACGTTAGGAATACATGGCGACCCCGTCGCAACTCGCCGCCGCATTGACCGTGCAAAAAAAACGGGCGAAGACTTGGGGCTAAATCCCTATGGGTACGAGCGCGCGTTCAAGTACCTACCAAGCCCAGAAGAAAAAGAGTGGTTGCAATCTGAAATAGCTCGGGTTGCTCCGGGTACTCCTGCGGTCCTGGACCCGACTGCAGGAGGTGGAAGCATCCCATTTGAATCGCTTCGTCTCGGCCTTGCCACGCAAGCCAATGATTTGAATCCGGTTGCTGTACTCGTTCAGCGCGGAACTTATGAATTTCCATTGAAGTATGGAACTAGTGTTCAGGTTGAGTTTAAGAGGATTGCTACGCGATTTCTCGAAATGGCTGAACCCAGGTTCACTGGTCTGTTCGCTCCAGAGCCCGACCAAGCTCAGGTTCTTGGCTATTTGTGGGCCCGCACTGTTCGTTGCCCGCACTGTGATGGCCTCGTCCCGTTGTCGCCCAACTGGCGACTTGCGCCGGATGGTACCGGTGTTCGCTTGAATCCGAGTCAAGGAGCCGGCGTGGGCGACAAATCGCGCCACGTCAGCTTTTCCATCGTCAACAAGGCGAAAGAGCAATCCGCAGGAACCGTTTCTGGTGGAGACGCAACCTGTCCGTTCAAGGACTGTGCACGATTGATTTCTGGCGACCACATCAAGATGGAGGCCCAGGCCGGCCGCATGGGTGAGCAGCTCTATGCGGTCGTGTTCAAGAAGAAGGTCATTACGGGCCACACTAAATCTGGCAAGCCGAAGGAGAAATGGGTACGGGGTTATCGTGCCCCTCGTCCTGAGGACGACCTGTCTGAGTTGGTTCAAGCACGTCTCAGCGATAAGCTCCCTGATTGGGAGGCACTGGACATGGTACCTACGGAAGCGGTGACGCTAGGCCATAAAACTGAAGAGCCGCTTCGGTACGGAATGAAGTGCTGGCAAGACATGTTCTCGCCACGTCAGTTGCTGGGACACGGAACCGCCGTAGAAGTTTTTCGTGAGCTTATTGAAGAGGAAAAGGCTGGCGGACGCTGGAATGACATCCTGAGTGCGGCATTTGCATATTTGTCGCTGACACTCGACAAGATGCTCAACTACAACTCACGAATGTCCGTATGGATGCCGACCCGAGAGGTGATAGCGAATACGTTTAATCGTCACGATTTTGCATTTTGCTAGTCGCACGCCGAAATGCCACCGCTTATCGTCGGCCTGGGCTATGAGTGGGCCATCGAACAGACCACCAAATGCATCGGCGAGCTGGTTGAGTTGGCGCGCCCTGATGCAACGGGTACTGCAGAACGCCAAACCAGTTTATTTAGTGCTCCGACGGCAGACAAGCCATTCGTTCCGTCGCCGGTTACGTTGACCTGCAAGTCGGGCGACAGTCTCGACCATATTGCCGACGCTAGCATTGACGCAGTGGTGATGGACCCGCCGTACTACGACAATGTCATGTATGCGGAACTATCCGATTTCTTCTACGTTTGGCTCAAACGCACAGCGGGCTATGCCTATCCGGAGTTTTTTCGCCGCCCACTGACAGACAAGGAAAACGAAGCAGTCGCCAACCCAGCCAAATTCAAGGGTGAAAAGGGCGCCAAGGTGCTGGCAGGACGCGACTACCAGCATCGTATGTCAGCCATCTTCGCCGAAATGCGTCGCGTGCTAAAGCCAGACGGCATCATTACCCTCATGTTCACGCACAAGGCCACGGGCGCCTGGGATGCGCTGACCAAGGGTCTGATGGAAGCTGGCTTCGCCATCACGGCTTCCTGGCCGCTGAACACGGAGGCCGAGGCCAGCATGCACATCAAGGACAAGTCGGCCGCCAACTCGACCGTCTTCCTCGTCTGCCGGCCGCTAAATCATCAGGGCGCGGAAACACGCTATTGGGAAGACGTGGAACCAAAGGTGCGCGCTGCCGTGCGCGAGCGCATCGGCGCTTTCCAGAAGGGCGGTATTCGCGGAGTAGACCTCTATCTCTCCTGCTTCGGCCCTGCGCTGGAAGTGTTCTCGCAAGCCTGGCCGCTGGTGCGTGGCACGCCGCGCCAGGATGTCGAGCAGACGCGCCGCAAGCGCCGGCAGGCAGAAATTTTCGAGGAGGAGTACGACCCCTTCGCGGTGTCGCCCGAAGACGCACTGGTGGCAGCCCGCGCTGAAGTGAAAAACTGGCGCCTATCGCAATTGGCGCACGCCAAACGCAATGTCGAACTCGACAATCTAACGAGTTGGTTCGTGCTCGCCTGGGATGCCTTTGAAGCACCAGTCTTCCCGTATGACGAAGCTAACAAGCTGGCAAAGGTGTGCGGCGTCGACATGGAGCGCGATGTCATCGGCAAGCTCGCCGAGAAGAAGGCTTCCGACATCGTGCTGTGGGACTCAATCACCCGCGCAGCCAAAGGCTCACTGGGCTTGCCAGACGGGCGCGACTCGATGATGGACGCCCTGCATCAATTGGCGAAGACGGTGCGCGGCACGTCTCTGGAGTCGGCCAACGAGCTGCTGACCAAGCATGGGCTAGCAAACGAACCTGCCTTCCTGACAGCGCTGGAGGCTGTGCTCGAAGTGCTGCCCGTGGGTAAGGCATGGAGCGGGTTTGACCTGCCCGACGCTGCGACAGGGGCAGGGGCAGACTTCGACGCGCTCGAAAACCTGCGTCGCCTGGCACTGGCTGAAAAAGTGGCCGAGCCTGAGCAATTGAAGATGTGGCAGGAAGAAAGCACCGCACAGGAATAAGCCATGCCCTTGCTGACAGACCTTGCTTGGCAGAGCAAGTACGACCATGACGACGGCTCGCTCATCGAGCAGTTCTACGTGCATGCCTTATCGTGCGCGCAGCGCTACGACCGCACGACTGGCTACTTCACAGCCACGGCGCTGGCGATTGCGGCGCGCGGCATCGAGGGCCTGGTGCTTAACAACGGGCGCATGCGCATGGTGGTGGGTTGCACGCTGGACGAAGCGGAAGTCAACGCCATCGAACGCGGTCAAACCTTGCGCGATACGGTGGAAGCCAAGCTGTTGGCCATGCCAGTGCGTGGCGAGTCCGTTCGTGAGCAGGAAGCACTGGCTTTGCTGGCCTGGATGGTGGCACGCGGCCACCTCGAAATCAAAGTAGCCGTGCCCTGCGATGCGCATCGTAACCCGGTGAGCAGCCAAGCCATCTTTCACGAGAAGGCCGGCATCATCGAAGACAAGACCGGGAGCCGCCTGGCTTTCGCGGGTAGTGTCAACGAGACGGCCTACGGGTGGCTGCACAATTGGGAGAGCTTCCACGTCTTCTGTGACTGGGACGGCGACGTGAAGCATGTTGAGGAGGAGGAGCGTAGCTTCGCGCGCTTGTGGGCAGACAAGGCCAAACGTGCGGTGGTGATGGATGTACCGTCTGCCGTTCGTGAAAACGTGCTGCGTTTCTTGCCGTCAGGAGAGGAGGAGCCCGAGCGTCTGAAGCGCGCGCGTCAGCAAGGCACGGATGCTTCTTCAACAGAAGGCGAGCCACCGCGCCAGACTCCTACTGTCAAACTGCCGTCCGTCGAAGAACGCCGCCGTGACATCTGGCAAACTATCTGGGCGACGCCCCGACTGCCCGGTGGTGAGCGAATCGCCGAGGCGACCAGCGCGATTACGCCATGGCCGCATCAGGTGCGCGCCTTCCAGCGCATGCTGGACCACTGGCCACCGCGCCTTCTGATTGCGGACGAGGTAGGGCTGGGCAAGACCATCGAAGCAGGTTTGCTGCTGCGCTTCGCTTGGCTCTCGGGGAGAGCGAAGCGCATTCTCGTGCTCGCGCCGAAGGCCGTCATGACGCAGTGGCAGATTGAATTGCGCGAGAAGTTCAACCTCAACTGGCCCATCTACGACGGCAAGCGGCTGACCTGGTATCCATCGCCGATGATGCGCGGGCATGCCGAGAAGGATGTGTCGCGCGACGAGTGGCATCACGAGCCGTTCGTCATCGCATCCAGTCATCTGATGCGCCGTCGTGACCGTCAACGCGAACTTCTGGACGTCGCCGAGCCATGGGACCTCGTCGTGCTCGACGAAGCGCACCACGCACGACGCAAGAGCCCCGGTGGAACACAGGAAGGCCCCCCCAACCTGTTGTTGCAGCTCATGCAACGCCTACAGGCCCGCACGCAGGCGCTATTGTTGCTAACGGCGACGCCGATGCAGGTGCATCCGGTAGAGGTGTGGGATTTGCTCGCGCTACTGGCGATGCCACAGGAGTGGAGCCGCACCGCCTTCCTGGAGTTTTTTCGCAAGGTCGGTAATGAGAACCCTTCGCATGACGATTTCGAGTTTCTCGCCGGCCTGTTTCGTGCCGCTGAGACTGCGTTCGGCGAAGTCCGACTCGAAGCAGCCCAGCGCCGTGCTCCGGGCAACAGCGCCCTCAAGGCCAAGCGCATCCTGCGCTCGCTACGCGAATCGGCCGCCACACCACGGCGTCAGCTGTCCGCCGAGGAGCGACGTAGCGCAGTGGGCATCATGCGGGCGTACACGCCCGTGGCGGGGTTGGTGTCGCGTCACACGCGTGACCTGCTGCGCGAGTACCACCGCCGGGGCATGCTCGGGACACCAATTGCCTCGCGTGAAGTTGTCGACGAGTTTCTCGACATGACCAATGAAGAGGCGCAGGTGTACAGCGCACTCGAGTCCTATATATCGACAACCTACAACAACGCCCAGGCTAATAAGCGCACGGCTGTAGGTTTCGTGATGACCATCTACCGCAAACGCCTTGCGTCAAGCTTCTACGCGCTACGTCGAACGTTGGAAGAGCGCCTCGCCTTCGTGAAAGGGCAAGCACGCCTGCCTTTCGACGAACTGCGTTCGAGCGAGGACGCAGAAGACGACGTCGACGAGACGGGGGATGCTGTTGACGATGAAGTGGTCGACCTGCAAAAGGAAGCGGCCTTGCAGCTCGAAGAGCAGACGGACATCGCGGACCTGCTCGCCCAGGTGAGGCGCCTGCCAGTGGATACCAAGGCAAAACGCCTGGCCGAGGTGCTACGTGCTCTGCAAAGCGGTAGCTACCACGCAATGGACCATTCATTACTGCCAGCGTATCCGCAGGCGATTGTCTTTACGCAATACACTGACACGCTCGACTACTTGCGCGACTTCCTGAAAACTGAGGGCTTCTCCGTGCTGTGTTATTCAGGCCGTGGGGGTGAGTGGCTTCAGCCCGATGGTCAATGGAAGACGTTAACACGTGAGGAAACAAAGCGGCGCTTCAAGGCACAGGACGCACAGGTGCTAGTGTGCACAGATGCCGCTGCGGAAGGTCTGAACTTCCAATTTTGCGGTGCACTCATCAATTTCGATTGTCCTTGGAATCCGATGCGCATCGAGCAGCGCATCGGGCGTGTCGACCGTCTGGGGCAAGCCTTTCCACGCATCGCGGTGGTCAACCTGATGTACGAAGACACCGTGGAAACGGACGTCTACCGTGCGCTGCGCACGCGCATCAATCTCTTCACTTCAATTGTGGGACCCTTGCAGCCCATTCTCGCGACAATGCCTGCGAGGATTGCCGAAGTTGCGTTGGCCAGCCCCGACCACCGAGAACAGGCACGAGCGAACTTGGTCAGCCAGTTGCACCAGGCCGTTTCACAGCCGCCTGCCGACGCGTTCAGTCTAGATGAGGTGCTGGAGGCAGCACTGGAGATGTCGGAGCGTGCGCCCGCGCCTTATGGCCTGGATGAGCTAGGGTTGTTGCTTGACCGTGCCCCCATGCTTCCGGATGGTAGCGAAGCACAGCGCGTGAGCAGCAAGGAGGTCTTCTGGAGTGAGCCCGGCGCTCCCCTCATTAGTGTCACGACCGACCCGGATTTTTTTGACGAGCATCCTGAATCGGTCGAGTTTTGGACACCGGGCAGCCCAGCATTTCCGGACATGCCAGCAAATCTTGAAGTTCCAGAGGACATAGGGCCGAGTCTCCAAGACTATCTAAGGGCAAACTGAGCATTCGGTCTGGTGACAGCGTCGCTCGCGCCCAATCCTTGGAATTTAAAGTTTAGCGTCAGGCGTCCGTATGCTGGTTCGGCGGTAGCGCCAGTCGCTTGCGCCCAGCCAGTGGAATTCTGGCCAGCTTGAAAATCTCCTGACCATTGCCTACCGTGGTAAACCCACGCCGGTGCAACGCCGGCGCGTAGTGCCGCGAACGTGCCTATATTCATCTGTCGACCGCCCGCGCGGTCCGGCCCCCTATTTATGAGAGGGTACGACGCGGGAGCCCGGCAATGAAACAGGTCTGGCTATGGACGAATCCGTCGAAGTGGGCGACCTACCGCCTACTTCGCCTTCGCATTGCTCAGTTCCTTTTTGAGCGAAATGGTCTCCACACCCATGGCGCACAAGCAGGCGAGCAGGAATGCCCCCGAGAACCGCTTGCGGTTCACCTTGCGGTTTATCTGGTCGGGCGATTCCTCGATTCCCAGCTCCTCGAGCATCCGCGAAAGCTGCTTGTAGCCGATTTTGAGCCGCACCATCCCCTCTTCTATCAGCCCCTTCGCTTCTTCTTCCCACTGCTCGTAGGGCTGGCCGGGCAGCCGGACACGGTTGTGCGGCAGTTCTTCCATCGTTCCCTCTCGACGTGGCTCGCGCCTGGGTGTTTCCGGGGCTGGAATTCTCTCACGGCAATTTTCGGTCGTATACGACTGATACCAAACCGGCAGAGCTACACGTCCTTAGCAAGCCAATATTGCGAGGACAGAATGCTGACAAATTCTTTACACCCCAGCTCACCGGCCCGACGGACCGCAGCGGCATCCCGGACGAGCAGCCGATTGCACGTGCCAGTCGGAGGTGCGAAATGAGAAGCGCACCATCCTTTGGCGTCCGTAGTCGCCGGGGCGCCGCGAATGCCGGTGTCCGGCTCACCGCCCGGACGTACGGTAAGGCCCGAATCGGCACTTATGCCGAAAAGGCCGACGGCCACATTACCGTCGAATCCGACGCGGAGCGCCTGGTAGCGCACATGCTGTGCGTCGACCCACGCGTACGTTCGTTCAAGCAGCAACCGTTTACCGTCGACCTGGTCGGTGAACGGCTGCTGTTCACGCGCGAGGAACTGTCCGAAGCGCGCAGGATGCGTGGTGGTCGCACCGGGGAGGCCGAGTACACGCCAGACTTCGCCACCGTTCAGGCCGATGGCCTACAGCGCGCGTATGAAGTAAAACTTCAGGGCTTCGAGGGCGACGACCGGTATTGGGCCAAGGTCGCGCGGGCCCAGGAAATCATGGAGGCGTACTGCTATCCGCTCTCCACGGTGGTCGTGCCCGCGGATGAACGGCACCCGGTCGTCGTCAACGCCCAACTGTTGAAGCCGGCAATAGCTCGGGCCCACGAATACCTGACACCGGACATCATCGACCGGGTCGAACGCTATTGCGAAGCCGGCCCGGTGCTGCAGCGCGCGCTGTGTGCCGACCTCGATATTCCGACGGGCCTGATTCCTCAACTGCTAGCCACTGGTGTGCTGCAGGCAGACCTGGCGCATCACCACATCTGCGCCACGCTGGAACTGTCGGCCGCATATGGCGACCTGGGCCACCTCTGTTTGATTGAGGAGCTGCGGCCATGATGTCCGACCTGCGCGCTGGAGACAAGTTGGCGCTGCCCGGGAAAGCGGACAGCTGCTTCGAGGTGATAGACGCTCGCCTGCATGCCGGCTCCATCCAGCTCTTCGATGCCGAGAAATGCGAGGCCCGCTATGTCAAATACGACGACATCCGCGCCCAGATTTCGGAAGGCGGTCTGGTCCTGCATCGAAAGGGAATGCCGCGCGTCAGCATTGCCGCCCAATACGACAATCCGGAATTGCACAGTAAGGTCCGCCTGCTGAACGACACACTGAGGCGTATTGATGCCATCCGGAAGCAGCGAGGTTTGTCGTTTAACGCAGCGATACCTCTGGCCCGTGAAGCCTATCAGATGGAAAACGGGGATAAACCGCTTGTCTGCCCGTTTCCGTCGCGAGCAACCCTGTACCGGGCTCACATGAATCAACTGCTAGGCCTACCAGTTCTCAAGGGTGACAAAAATAAGGGCAATGCGACGGCCAGATATTCAAAAGACCTCGTCGAATTTGTCGAAGAGGTCATCCAGGACCGATTTCTGGTCACGGAATCCGGGTGGACTGTCCTCGACCTGACTAGATACATCAACCGTGAAGCTCGTCGTCGTGGCCTGCATGTTGCCAGGCACGCTATCAGCCGGAAGTTCGTGTGCGCCAGGATTCATGACCTGACCGTCGATGCCGAATACGACCGGATGGACCCGCTAAGCCGGGTCGCCGGCAAGTCGTTCGCGAAGCAACGTATACGGGCAGCGTTCCCGTTCGCACGGATTGAGCAGGATGCTCTCCACCTGCCATTCGTCGTTCGTACGCCCCATGGCATCGCCCGGACCATCTATCTGGTGCTCGCAATTGATGTCTGCACCGGATATCCAGTGGGATGGCACCTCGTCATCGGTTCGCCGCGCGAGATGGATTCGCTGGTGTGCCTTGAGATGTATCTGACGCCTGCCAAGGCAGCCCGCTTCAAGGAGCTTGGTATCGCTCATGCGCTGAACATTTATGGCACGCCCGTACTGGTCATTTTTGATAATGGTCCGGAGACCAAGGGCGGACGAATCGTCCGCCTTGAGCGGCTTGGAATGGATGTCAAGCACTGCAAAGCAAAGGAAGCTCAAGGCAAACCATTCATCGAGCGCCTGAACAGAGCGCTCAAGGAGGCATTGCAGCTTCTCTCGGGCTGCACGCGCTTTGAAGGAAAGGATGGCGTGCGCGACCCGGAGGCGCTAGGCGACGACTTGATGACCCTCGACGCGTTCGAGAAATGGATTGTCAGGTGGCTATATGAGGTCTGGGTCAACACCCCGCTCGACCGGCTGCGTTGGGATGAACTGCTGGTCGATTCGGTCAAGGGAAAGACGCCGCTTGAGCGCCTGACCTACCAGACCGAAGAAATGGGACAACCCATCACCATGCCGCCGGCGCGTCATGAATGGATGGCTGCACTCTTTGAAAACAAGATGTGCGTGTTGAGCGCCAAGACTGGCATCACGCTTGAGCATGGATTCAGGTACCGCGGCAAAGCCATGTCGTATCTGCTGGCCAAGTACGGCGACCACTCGCAGCTGCACGTAGTCTACAACCCCGACGACTTCCGCCAGGCATACGTGTACGAGGGAGATGACCTTCCGCTCGTCACGCTGACGCACGAACACGTTCGTGAGGACACGCCGGCGTGGACCTTTGCTGAAGCCAAAGCGCGATTCGATTCGGGCATGGCTAACTGGACGGTCCCGGACGAAAAGGTCCAATTCGAGCGTGACATGGACGAGGCGGTCACCGGAAACCGGAAAGCCGATAAGCGCAGAACCCGCGGTAAGCGCGAGGAAAACAAGGAAACCGTGCGCCGCGCCAAAGACGACTCGGCTGTCCAGAGGGCCATCGACCGGCCGCTTTCAGCGACAGCGCCGTTCGGGCCTGCACCTTCGACCAATCAGTCGTTGCCGGCGGAAGACCTTCAGCCCGACGCCGTCTCGTACGACAACGCGCCTTTAATGCACATCGTAAACAGAAACACCGGAGAGAAACTGCTGTGACGCCAGCTCAACAACTGCGCAGAGACATTGAGGCCTGCGAACTTCCGCATCCCATGTTTGTGGAGCACCTCACTGCGCTCAAACGGCGCATCGATGACGCCCTTACTGGCTTTGCGCCCAAAGTCGTTCGGGTTCCTGGTCCGAGCGGTGTGGGCAAATCCTCGCTCATCGCCAACCTGTCTCGCGACTACCCTGAAAACCGCATCGATGGACGGCGCCATGTGCCCGTCCTAGTTGTTGAGGTGCCCCAATCCGCAACGGCCAAACTGCTTCCTAAAAGTGTGCTGCGTGCTTTGGGCATCCAGGTTCCAGGCAGCATGACGGCGGGCGCGATGTTCGACTTGATGGTGACGCAGCTTCGTCTGGCTGGCACACGTGTCGTGATTTTTGACGAGATATCGCACCTCGTAGATGAAGGGTCACGGGTGCCTCCGCGCGCAGCCAGCGACTGGCTCAAGACCCTGGCGGACACGCTCGACATGACGCTGATTCTCTTCGGCATTCCGCGACTCGAACGACTTTTTTCAGCAAATGAACAGCTGCGTCGTCGTGCTTGCCCTGCTCGCAATTTCCTTCCGTACGACGCAAGCATCGCTGACCAGATGGCAGCCTACATCTCGTGCGTTGTGAATTATGCGCGCCTGTTCTCGGCGGCGGGCTATCCGATTGACGTGCCCCCACGCGTGCTGACGCAGCAGAGCTATCTGCTCACCGGGGGTCTGATTGGGGTACTCGCTGACTTCATGCGCGAGCTGGCCAGTCTGAAGGCGAACGAAGCACCGCGCGCCATTACATACGCAGACTGCCAGAGGGCAACTGAATACGTTAGCCACGCTGGGTCACCGCACAGACCGGCTTTCCAGGATTCGGGAATCGATGGCCCGGGCGTGGACCCGGCGGCCCTGAAACAGGCATACGTTCACGTTCTGATGAGCAACGCGACGTCCGTACCGGTTCGAAAAAAGTCAGGAGATAAGCAATGAGCCTAGTTCTCACCTATGCCCCCCGGGACGACGAATCCGGGATGGGGTATTACCGGCGTCTCTCCGCCGACAATGCCCTTTTCAACTGGCGCGACCTGGCAAGTACGGCGGGTATCGAGCGCAATCGCCGCGCCTTGCTCACTCGCACGGATGACGTAGCGCGTAACCTCGGCCTGGAGCCGGCATGGACCGAATTCACCAAGCAGCAGGAAAACCTCACCCGGGATTGGGGACGTCTGCACCGTGCTCAGTCTGACGCCGTGTGTCCGGGGTGTCTGGCTGAATCGCCTTACCTGCGACATCACTGGGAACACGCTTATGTCACCGCATGTCCGCACCATAGAATCCTGCTGGTCGACCAGTGCAACGCGTGCGGGAAGCACCTTTCGCCGGAGCGGCTCTACATTGGATTGTGCTCGTGCGGCCATGACCTGAGCAGCCTGCCGCGTGTGCCGGCGACCCGGGCGCAGCAGTGGCTGTCGACGCTGATTGCGAGCAACGGGCAGCAGGCTGGCAGCGTGAAGCCGCCCCTGCACGGCGTGGACATCAATGTGTTGGTGAAGGTCATTCGTACTCTCTGCCAATATACGGACCCGACGCGCCCCGGGTTGCCGCGCGGCGCGGCATTGCCGAAATTCGTCACCGACGCGGTCGAATTCCTCTCGCCGCTCGAACCCTTGTTGACCGACTGGCCAACCGGTTTTCGGAATCACGTCGAGCAGCGCATTGCCGCCGGTCGCAAGGATGCCCGCACACTGAACACCTTGCTCGGCGACTGGTACATCAGTCTGCGCAAGGTGTGCCAGGGCACGACGCTCGAGCCCCTGCTGCAAATCATCATCGATGTCGCTGCCCAGAAGTCCGATTGCGTCCTGGGCCTGGATTCGGCCAAAGCAATGGCCGAGGATGCGACTGGATACATGCGCGCACCAGATGCCGCGAAGGCCATTGGCGTCAGCGTTTCACGTTTGCATGAATCCATTCTCGATGGCGAGTGCGAGCACCGTGCACGGCGCACTGGCACGCGTGGCCAGCTGTTCGAAATTCCATGCGCTGAGGTTGAGCGTATCCAGCGACAACGCGCCGGTTGGATTTCCGATGTCGACGCCTGTGAACTGGCGGCCGTTCCACCCATCGTCCTCGAACGCATGAAAGCTGCCGGCGTAATCCGTTCGGACGTCCGCTGGCGCGAAGACCTGATGAAGGGCGGTCCGGTCGAGCGTCAGTCCATCGCGGATTTATATGAGCGTGCGGAGCGGTGGGCTGAACCAGATGCACTGGCTGAAGATTCGACGCTCACATGGGCGGAGCTGACCAGTCGGCGTATGGGTGACCGACGAGCAATTGAATCGCTGATGCAGGCCATCGCAAACGGCGACGTGAAAGCCGTCGCGCATGGTCGGACACTGGGCGAAATGTCCTTCCTGAGGGGGGACGTGTCGCAGTATTTCGGCACGCCGCTGCTCGAGGCCGGCATGTCGATTCAGCAGCTCGCGAAAGCGACCGGTTGGAAATGGGAGTCCATTCAGCACTGGGTAGACGAAGGGTTACTGGCGTCCGTTTCGATTCAACGACGCGGCCAACCTTGCCACGTCGTGCTACCGCACCAGTTGCTGGCGTTCAGGCAGGCCTATGTCCCGCTGGCAGACCTGGCGCGTGCCATGGGCACGACGTCGTCAGCGTTGTCGCGCCTGCTGCCCCGCGTCGAACTGGTCGGCGCGAAACGGCTTCCTGATGGCGCAATGCGGGGCGCGCTGATTCGTATCGCCGACCTCGGCCGGTTGGCCGTTATCGGCGCAAGAGCCGGGCACGACCTGTTTGTTCCTGCATCGTTGGCGCTATGAGAAAGCGATACGTCGAACCGACAGTGCGCATCAATCGGCGACGTACGCGCCGTTCGGGACGTCGGTCGACTCTCACGTAGTGCCGCCCGGACCAAGTAACTGAGCAGAAGGATGTGATTTCCCACCACCAGGAGACTGCGATGCCCATCTGGAAACCACGGCCAACGTCCGAATTGCCCACGATTCTGTTATCTCGATGGCGCATATTCGAAACGCAGAACGCAAGCCGACATTTTGTTGGCGTAGACATGCTGGACTCGTCGGGACGAGTCAGCTCTCAGATTGTGACGTTCGACCGGGTCACCTTGCAGGGGGTGACTCAATCGGGACGCATTTACGAACTGGTCGGCAAGAAAGGCTGGTCACTCGACGGCGAGTACATCTGGAAAAGATGGTGCGAACTGAACGAGGTGACGTCATACACCGACGTCACTGAACGCCTTCTTGATGGAGCTGATGATGACGACCCCATATGAACGTACGAAAACCGTCATTGAGACGCGCGAGTTCCTGAAGTTGCTCGCCTCTTCCGACCACGTCGCTAACCGTAGTGAAATCGAAGCATTCGCTGTACGGTTGCTTCGGCACTACCCGCTCGACATCGACCTCGACGTTTCCGCTACAGCGCTTCCAGGAGTCTGGGCTGCACCGGAACACTAGCGAGCTGGCTCAGCAGCAGTTCCGGAATATCCGGCGCGCATCCAAAGGCTCAGCCCTAAGCATATCCCTGGGTTTGAGTCGCTGGGTGGTGAGGCTGAGCCCAGCCCTCCCTGCGGCATATGCCCGGGAAAGCCTTCCACTCAGCATCGCCACCCGTATGTCACCGGTATGGAGCCGCCTCGCCCGCCAGCCTGTATGCGCCCTCCGGGACGCTAGCTTCGCCATCCCGTTGCCGATGTCTCAGACGCTAATCCCCGCAGTCTCGGCTATCCCCTGCGCGCTGCCGGTGGATTCAGCCCCCGTTCACGCAAGCGGCATTGCGTCGTGTCACCGAAGCCAACCAGATGGGTTGGGCGGCCCTCCTGCCCGGCGGCTCGATGACTCGGCGGGCATGCACGAATGCGCTGCAGAACGGTATATGGATTCCGACAGCTGAACAGAGAGCGATAACGCATAAAATTTTCTTATCGAAACACATTTCCTTATGAGCTGACGTCGGGACTCACCGAGATGCTTCTGGTCAACCAACTCGACAGAGTTCAAATGCGCGTTTTCCTTCGCCTGCGCATTGAAGAACTGATTTGTGACGCAGACTTTTTCGAACGAGACATTGGGGTGCCTACGTCGGTAGAACGCTTCGCCAGCCACCACCTCCTTCACTGCGTCCCATCCGAGTTTTGTTCCCTAAATCTAAGCCGCGATTCGCGGCCAATCGCGATTTCTTCTACGCGCTACTCACTCGCATACTGGACTTTTGCGCAGCGACACATTTTCCGAACACGCATGTGCTAATGCGGCCTTGATGCCACTCGAATTTGTGGGCGTCCAATAGTCGTCGATAACGATATATGTGTTCGCGAAACGAAGCCTCATGAGCGTTAATCCTTCCGCCACCTTTGCAGTCCATCCGAGCAAAACGTTTGTCGGCTGGGTTTGATATCTGACGTCGACGAGGCTAGCTTCTGGTTTGAGCTTATTCCAATCGACAAGCGGCGGGACACGAAATGTAATGCGTTGCTTGGGGCGTAGAATCTGCCCGTCCATATCGTGAAAGTCCGCCGCGGGAACCATCGACGTGTTGCCGTACGGCAGCTCAGCACCATGGCTTGTTTCGTGAAGGTACGTTTCGGAGGTCGTGACGAAGAGCGCTTGCGAGCCGAGCTTCGGCATAATGCGCAAGGTCTCTATTCTTTGAGAAATTGAGCTGTCGTTCTCGGCCGTAAACTCGTAGCCGGACGGAAGTGATTTCGAGAAGGAAACTATTACTTGACCTTGCAGAAAGTGTACCGCTGCCATCGCTGCGGCGGTCAATACACTCATGCTGACAATTGCTTTCGCTCGCTTGTAGAGAAATCTTATTACGGAGGTCGCACGGTCCATGCCAGTCGACGGAACCGTATTTGGGGCGGCCGCCGGTTGGGATGATGCGTCTCCTCGACGGCGTCGGCCGGCGCCGGAGCGCATCTTTCGAGATTTTTTCATGCAGCCCTTCATTGAAGTGTCGGTCCGCGCAGATATGCGCTAGGTTCCCCGGCGTTCCCTAACGGATGAACGATTTGCTCTTCTACCCGCCCGAATACAAGCAAACTATCGCACTGACCTGAACAGTTCTGTACTCACACAAGTATTGAACACTCAGTCCCGCACACGCTAGGCACCGAGGCACTTAGGCACCGGACAAGCTCCGCAGCATCACTTGTTTTCGGGCTCAGCGTTCCAATAGAGTATGTCCAGATGCACTCGGTACAGGTTCTTGGTGGTAGCAGTCTGCTTCGCGAATGATTGGAACAAGTCGCTCTGGGCAGGCGTGAGATGAATCACGCCTGCCCAGTAGGGCAGTTTCGACCTAATGTTTGGCGCCCTCTCCTTTTCAGCCGCCTTCAGCCCTTTGGCTGCATCTCTGTCAAGGGGCAGCTCTAACCACTGCAGAAGACGGTCGAGTCCATACTCAGCGCAGATGTACCGATTGTAGGCGCAATGGCGTAGAAAGATGTTGAGGAACTTGCGCGCGGCGCCCCAATACTGGCCGTGCCCGTCGACTTTAGGCAGAGCGGCCTGCAATTTAAGTGTGTGCTTGTCGAGCTGGCAGCGGAACGCATGCTCGGAATCGACGACGAACGTTTCCAGATTCAGGCCGGCGAGAAATGCTTGCGCCGCAGCGACTGTGCCAGTTGGCCCCATCCTACGCGCGGTTCCGCCATTCACCGCGCCCCGGGCGAGCATCCGTCGCAGCCGGCCCGCAGTGGCCTTGTCCAGTGTCAGTTCGTTCATCTGCGCGGTTTCCATGGTGCTTGCTCCCGTAATGAACTGGAATTCTCGCATGGATTTCCCGTAGATTTTTGATGCATAGGTCTCGATAAAGCGACCGTCTTACCGCGCCTTATTTAGAAATTTATGTGAAAATCAGACAATATTTCGAGATTCGCCACAACCTCGCTTGCGCCAATTCGATACTTAATGTCGCATATATAAACATATCAAGCCATATGAAAATCACTTCTGCCTTGCAAACCTCCGCCGCGACATTTCACTATCTCGTTGGCATCGGATGTGACACACGAGTCGCTGCAAACCTATCTGCTCGCTACTCGGTGGAAGAATTACGTAATCTGGCCCCACTGAAGCTGAAGCAGTTTGGCATGCCCGAATCGGTAGTCTCGTCATTGAAGAAGCGACGCCTACCTGTACCGGAGAAAACGCTGCGGCAGGTGCTCGCGAGCAATCTTGAGCTATGCTGCGTTTGCAGAAAACGGGGGCTTGGAGTTGTGGTTCATCATATCGAAAAATATAGCATTTCGAAAAATCACGATGCCTCAAATCTTGCCGTACTGTGTATAGCACACCACTCAAAAGCTCATGCCAATTTCGAACTTGAGCAAAATTTGACGTCCGAGCGCATAATAAATTACAAAAGGAAATGGGAGGAGGCTTGTGTATCCATTGAGCGATGGATTCTCGAGTCCGCGGAAAGGCGAATTTACGAGGTCCGCTGGGATTGGGTGAACTTTCGCCGCGTTCTTCAGAGTACGCTTGAGCTTCCCGATTTTCCAACTAGCTTGGCACGCGAGAAATTGACCGAATTTGGAATTTTGAACGCGCAAGGACATTTCATCGACGAGAGCTGGCAAGCACCTCGTCAAAATGGAGGATACTTTGTAAGCGGCAGCAAGCAAATTTATCTCGCCGCCTACATCACTCAGGTAATTGAACTGTTGGCAAGAAATAGAGCCGTTCTCGACATTACACCTTATCTGGACGAACCGGAGCTTCTGACAGAATTGGTTATGAACGGAGATTTTATATCCGTAAAGGCAGACTTCTACTATAGCCCAGTCGACCAGTTCGAGGGAAATGGTGATTCAGCGATGATTGCGAGGGCACTGACGCGAGATGTATTAGTAGAGTTTCCATATGACCCATGGTTTTGCCTGAGCAGCACGAGTCGATTTGTCCACTACGAGCGCGGCACATCTACAAGGCAGGTCTTGTTCGGAATGGTCAGGTCAATAACAAGAGAACCATTCAGAACACGCGTTCTCATCTCCCCGATTGGTACGAGTCCGACATTCGACCCGCGAGACCGGCTGCTGGGAGGATACTTTCCCGTGACTACCACCGACCGCAGGTTTCATCTGAAGTCATGACGCGAAAGCTATCGTCACAAACTTGGCGGCATGTCCCGGCACCAAAGCATTAGCATCGCCATTGTGGAGCGAACATGCCAAAGCAATGGCGTGCATCTCACAGTGCTTCGCCCGCGATGTGACTGACACCGATAACAGGGTTGGGCTGGAGGGCTGTGCTGAGTTGCTGCTGGTCGAGAGAAATGGTTGCAATGATGGACTCGAATTCCACCATCAAGTCCGGATGGTGCCGGGCAACGTATTGCCGGGCAGACTCATTTTCGAGGAGCTTGGCCAGATATCCCTTTGCGAGCACCAAATTCAACACGTCCTGGCCGTATGTCTGTTCCACGAGCTTGTACTGTGTCTGCAGATTGCTCATCTCCCGCTCCATTCTGGCCATCTGCTCCGGGCTAACGCCGTTGAGTTTACGTGGCTTCTTTTCACCCACAAGACGCGCTGCAGGCGTTGCCACCAACAATGCCTCTGCGTAGGCGACTGACACGTTGTTCGCAGCCACCATCAGTTCAACACATTCGACCTGCCGCGTCGGTTTCATTTTGCGAAGCGCACGGACAAGCTCTGGTGAGAATTGCCGGTCTCCCAGGAGCTCAGCCGCTTCCGGACAAATGCCGTCGAGCAATGACATCTTCTTCACTATCTGCGACACATTGACGGAAAGAGCTTTCGCCAATCGTTCGGGTGATACGCCTCGGTCAATCACACGCCGAATCATGTGGTGCTCCTGCACGGTGGAGAGGCGATTAACACGATTGTTATAGGTGTAGCTCTCGTCGTCGGTCGCGACAAGACAAGCAACCTGCTCGTGGCCCAACTCCTGGATAGCAAGCAGACGTAGATGCCCGTCCAGCAGGACGTGCTGCCCGGATGACTGGTTCACCGGCGTTACCGAGAGCGGTTCGATAAGACCCACCTCTTCAATGGAGGCCTTTATCTGCTTGAATTTTCGCGATTCAACCACGGGTGTCGGTACTCTGCGCGAAGGCAAGATGCCGGTGACCGGCAGCGACAATGGCTCGGGGATGAACCCAAGAATTACGCCTGTCATGTGGCACTCCGGCTTGGCCAGACGCGTTCGGCAAGATACTTCGGCAGACTTGCCAGTCCCTCCGCGCGCAACAGGTTAACGAAGTTCTCGTCGGCAAACAGTTGCCGCAATGCGCCGACCACAAATAGCAACCGCTGCTGCGCGAACTCCGCTTTTCTCACCATCGACTTCTGACGCTCGACCTCGCGTTCATACGTCCGCACGAGGCTCGACGTCGTGACGGCGGCGGACTTGCTCGACATATTGTGCGCGGTGCTCTTCCCGAGTGCCTTTCTGCGCTCGATGACGCGGCGAGCACTCATCAGTTGCTTGCCCCGCAATTTTCCCGACTCATAGGCCTCTTGGAGCGCTGCCTGTATTTCAGCGTCATCGTCGCCGGCACCAACAATCATGAGAGCCGCATTGAGGGGAACGAGGCCTTTCTCCACTGCAACGACAAGTCGCTCTTCTCCTTGGCGCAGTAGCGTGAGAATGCCGTGAACGTAGGTCGATGTAAGACCCGTTTTTTCGGCAATGACTTTCGGCGCATAACCCTGCTCCTGCAGTAGCCGAATGCCGGCAAGCCGCTCGATGGGCCGACATTGTCTGCGCGCGATGTTTTCCGTCAGACTCATTACGTACGCATCCTCATCGCTCACATGCACCACGAGTGCGGGAATAGTCGCTTCCCCAAGCGTGCGAAATGCCTTCAATCGCCCCTCGCCACATACAAGCAGGTATTTTTCTATACCCGCAGCCGTCACTCGCGGAGTGACCAGGATAGGTTTCTTCAGGCCGATGGTCTTGATATTGTCGACGATTTCGTTGAAGACCCGACCGTTGCGCTCTCTCGGATTAATGACTTCAATCTGAGAGACCGGAATCATCCGAATTTCTCCAGGCTGCTGTCGCGGGTTCACGCTACTCTCCTGAGACGAGCACGCTCGGCCATTCCATACAAGTAATCCAGCGTGTCAAAGCGATAGCTCTCGAACTCGATTGAATTTTGGTCGGCGAGATGAATACGCGGTTGCCCAAAATCGAGACGCGGCAAAAGGTAGTAGTCGAGCGTCGATGCGTTCGCATGGTCGAGCCGAACCGCAACAGTGATGTCCGGCAGAAGACTCGTATCGAAGCGCACCTTCCAATGATTTCGGCCATTGCCATGCGCCTGGCACCGTGCGAGCACAATACAGGCCGTGAACTCGTCGTTTACTGTCAGTAGGTCGGTTGCGGCGTCGCGTATCATCGTGCCGCCCAAATCGGCTATTTTCTTCTCCGTCTGCGCGACAATTTCTGGATGTAATTGTCGCAAGAAGCGATTGGTCTCAATGTAACGATAGTCTCGACCAGGAGTGAAGCCGACAGTCTGATAGGCTCGGATTAAACTGCCAAATCGATAAACATAGACGGACGTAGAGGGCATGCCATCTGTTTCGTCAATCACCACGCCAGACAGAAATCCGCGAGCGCGGTACAGATTACGCAATCGCTCAATTAACTCTTCGTTCGAGTAGTGCCGCGCTCTCGCTCTCATAATGCCCTGAGCGGTGTAGAACGTCTCACTCGGGACAATTGCCTGAAATGCTCCCTCTTTTCGAATCCACATATCGGGGGTGTTCATCACCCGCATCTTTTTCAGCTTGAATGACACCCGATTGTATACGTTATTGCCAATGTATTTTTCGTTGGTCAATACCTCCCGTACCGTCGCCCGCGTCCACTCACGGCCAAGGTCAGTGCGCACATTCATGCCGTTAAGGCGAGCTGCAATATCGTATTCGTCGAGCGATTCGTCGATAAACCAGTTATAGATTAAATTGACGATTCGCACCTCGCTTTCCGGCCCCGGCATCAGGACAACCCTGTCCGTCTGTAGGCTTTTATGTTCGCCTCGATGCAGCTCCGCTTTCATGAGACCGTGCTCATCGACCAATACTCGGCGCAACCCATAGCCTGCTGGGCCTCCTTGTCGGAAACCCATTTCAATCAAACGACATTGGCCGGCAAACACCTTCGCAGACAGTTCTCGGCTGTACTCGCCGGCCATTGCGCGCTTCACCCCCTTCACAATGGTCGAGACTGGCGACCCGTCGTTCTCGAACTGCTCGGCGCAGTACGCAACCTGAATTCCTGCACGGCGGCAAATGTATTCGTAGTACGCGCTCTCGTCGGCATCCTGGAATCTGCCCCAACGACTCACGTCATAGACGAGGATGATGCAGAAATCAGCCTTTCCATTCGTCACATCGGAAATGAGATTCTGAAGTGCTTGGCGACCGTCGATTCGAAGACCGCTTTTCCCTTCATCGGCATATGTGCGCACGATGTCGAATCCGCGACGGGTTGCGTAGTCTCGAATCCGGTCGCGCTGATTCTCAGTCGAATACTGCTGGTGTTCCGTGGACATGCGGACGTACTCAGCTGCCCGTCCTGCCAGGGAGCTGGCTACGCTTGGTGCACCTGCGCTGTTGAATGACATTCTCCGCTCCACAACTCAGACACAGACACGCAGCAGGCACCATGCGCAGGGAGAAGCCCGAATGCGAACGCCGCGTCCTGAAATCGGGGCGGGGCGCTCTAAAGCGAACGGTGACAAGGCAAAGGTAGCAGGCCGGACGCCTACGCGTGACACGTCATCTCTTTGCAATCAGACCGGCGGCGCCGTCGGCGCAGACAGCACGGTTATATGGACGGTCCACGCGTCCATCTTTGCAACGTTGGCGTCATCCGCATGGCACAGGACGTAGAAGCCCGAGCCTAGGGACTGCGGACGCCCTGACACGTCCATCTTTGCAATCGCCCTGAAATTCCGCCGTTCGTTGCGCGTCTGCTGCATGCTGCTATTACGCTCGCGATACGCCGGATGCGAGGCTCGATATTCGCGCCAGTACCCCGAGTGGCCCGCGAGCCATCTCGCCTGCGCCCGGGCCTGGTTGTCGCGGTAATCGCTATCGATACAGAGCCGGTGGCTCTGCCAGTCGCGTCGACGAGCTCGCTGGCAAGATTCCGATGAGCAATAGCGCTGACGGGGAACATGCGGCAGCGGCACGAACGCGTTGCCACAGGCGAGACAGAGGCGGCGGGATTTCATGAGTGCCCTCCAGGCGAGGTTGCGACGAGCGGACGCCGGCACCTCGACCAGCCGCCGACGGCACTGGCGCGGGACGAGATAGAGAGGGGCTTATTCAGTAGCTGCTTCGTTAATCGGCCAGCGCGATTTGCTTGGCGTGTTTGTAGGCCGGGTCTCCGAAACTTGGACATTTCTTGACCGCCGGCGTGCAAGGAGAGGGTTCGTCCACCAGCACAAATCGCTTAAATTGCCTTGCCGGACGCGCAGTTTTTTACGGTAGCTTGTACAAAGCTGAGAGAGCGATGCTGGTGGGATAGGACCCGTCCTGTCACAAGCCCAGGCTCGAGTCCGAGGTGGTCTGGACGGTTCGTCTCGACTTATGCGTCCATTTTCTCGCCTTATGGGTCCACCCTCAGCTGGAGGCCCTTATCCCGTAAGGCACATTTTCTCGGGTTATGAGTCTGTCTACACTGCCTGTAGATAGCCACATAAGCCTAGAAAAACGGACCCGTAAGTTGAAAAACTTATGGGTCTTTTTTTTGGTTAATAGCACGGACTTATCGGCGAGTCGCTGACGCGTACCATCTCTCGTGCGCCGACCGCCTTCCAGCAGGCTCTCCGTCGCGTTCTCGGCGCTTACGTCGTTTCACTCGTCTCAGGTGTCACTTTCATTGCTCTGGCCTTCCTCCCAGCAAACCGGGCCAGTCAGAACCGAGTAAAGTGCGTTTTCGGAGAAGAAGACGAACATGAAGAAGCGCTTTACGGAAGAGCAAATCATCGGGGTTCTGAAGAAACCCCCACTTGCCATCCTTACCATCAAGCTCATAACGCTGCGCGTAACTTGAGAAAGGTTGACATGGTGCACAGCCCGCAAGGATCGTCAACTCTGCGTCGCCAAACAATGCTCCCAGCTCTTCAGCAGCTACTGTGCTGATGTTCCGCTCTATGAACTGAGCTTGATTGTTCGCCTCGTAAGGAAAGCGGCATGCTGGATCCAGATCGATACCTGCGACCACGGGCAAATCTTCCAGAACGAAGCCATGCGTCAGCCCGCCCGCCCCGCAGAACAAATCGACACAAGAAATACTCGCCACTTCAAACCTCCTCATTGCGTCTCAAGCAGACTATGGCGCAATTGAAACCGAACACAGTCAACGCTCTATTCCTCAACCCGGTTATCAGACTCCGCCGCACCACCGTACCGCACTCAACCATCGATCTCGTCGTCAACCAGCGAAGCAACAACCATTCGGCTAGCTCCCTCAACGAACACCGATCTTCTAAACTGGACCTGCATCACCGCAAAAAGCGCGGGCCGCATGGGCTGCCACCCATACGACCCGCTGACCACCACCAACTCACCGTAGGAGTCGGAAATGGCTAACGCCAATCATAAGTCACGCCCCGTCGTAACGGAACGCTTCGTCAAGATTCAAGAGTCAGCACGTCATCACTCCTTGTCTAGAGTCCTCCGTGCCATCAGAGCACACCGGAAACTGAACACGACGTATTACCCGTGGATCAAATTGGCTGGAGTATGGCTTGAGGACGCGGGATTCGAGGCAGGAGAACGCGTCCGGATTACTGTCGAGCACCAGCGACTCATCATCACGCCGATGTGAGCGGCGCATTGCCCATGGTGGGCGTCGCAAGTCACCATCCGTCTAGGTAGCTCGGTGCCCGATACTCCGCACCGTTAGTAACTGTGACAAGCGACGATCGTGCTGCAATCGCAGCGGGCCGGCCACTCAGGTCCGCTGCCGTGTAGCCTTTCCGCACGAGCTGCAACCCACGCCAGGCGCGCCGCACATTTCCGCCGCCGAAATGCAAAAACCCCCGCCTTTCGGGCGGGGGTTTCTGGCTTAGGGAGCCTGACGATTACCTACTTTCACACGGGAATCCGC
>JABLTH010058936.1_pt1 | contig 36285 bp, 42 predicted proteins | sample 7875711 | NCBI WGS metagenome assembly JABLTH01 (sample SAMN14941262, study PRJNA633318) | bioreactor metagenome | isolation source: bioreactor | place: China | collected 2019-03-05 | reverse complement strand
CTGAGGGCCTATCCCCGCTCGCGCGGGGCAGCCAAGCGCGGGTTCTCGGCCCGGTACAGCTGCAGGGGCCTATCCCCGCTCGCGCGGGGCAGCCGTGCCGCCGCCCGCAGTCACGCTCGGAGTGCCGGGCCTATCCCCGCTCGCGCGGGGCAGCCCTTTGAAGGTACGGATTCGATCCCGCGTAGGCGGGCCTATCCCCGCTCGCGCGGGGCAGCCGGCGCGGTGAGGATGTTGGACCACTTCCACAGGGGCCTATCCCCGCTCGCGCGGGGCAGCCGTGATGGCCACAGGCTGCAGGCCGGGCACCATGGGCCTATCCCCGCTCGCGCGGGGCAGCCGTCGAGCACCTCGTTTCGGGCGTTGCTGGTGGGGGCCTATCCCCGCTCGCGCGGGGCAGCCTTCTCGTTCTTCACGAGCAGGGTCCATTCGCAGGGCCTATCCCCGCTCGCGCGGGGCAGCCGAGGACATCCCGGCCACGCGCGTTCGCGTCAAGGGCCTATCCCCGCTCGCGCGGGGCAGCCCGCACGCCGCCGTATGGCGAGCCGCCGGTGAAGGGCCTATCCCCGCTCGCGCGGGGCAGCCTGGCACCAAGCGCGCAAGTTGTCATCTGCGCAGGGCCTATCCCCGCTCGCGCGGGGCAGCCCCTTCCTGTGCGTCGGTCTTCAGTTCGGGGTACGGCCTATCCCCGCTAGCGCGGGGCAGCCCCGCTGGAGATGGGTGCGCCGGAGATCGGCCAGGGCCTATCCCCGCTCGCGCGGGGCAGCCGGCTTGCCCAGCGGTTCCATTGCGGGCAAGTAGGGCCTATCCCCGCTCGCGCGGGGCAGCCTACAGCAGCCCGCCACCCACTGGAGCCTGCAAGGGCCTATCCCCGCTCGCGCGGGGCAGCCCCGGCCGGCTGTCGAACTCCGCCCTGGAGTCGGGGCCTATCCCCGCTCGCGCGGGGCAGCCACCAGCGCTTTCATCAGCTGCGCCGCGGTGGAGGGCCTATCCCCGCTCGCGCGGGGCAGCCCTCACCGCGTCAGGTGATCGTGTCCGCGTCGACGGCCTATCCCCGCTCGCGCGGGGCAGCCGCCGTTGCGCGTTGCATGGTGTCGTCTTTCCAGGGCCTATCCCCGCTCGCGCGGGGCAGCCAGCTCAAACAGCCGCTCGAACCCCTTGGCGAAGGGCCTATCCCCGCTCGCGCGGGGCAGCCCACGGCTTCGAGCGCTATGCCTTCGCAGCCCCGGGCCTATCCCCGCTCGCGCGGGGCAGCCGGCCGCGTCACCCGCACCGGCCAGAAACGACGGGGCCTATCCCCGCTCGCGCGGGGCAGCCGGTGACTCGCTGCAGCTGACCTTCAAAAAGCAGGGCCTATCCCCGCTCGCGCGGGGCAGCCTCTTGCATGTAAGTTCAAGTCATGCAAGAGGAATCGTCTGATTCGATTCGAAATTTTAAGGAGCACTTCCGCCGGCGGGCATCGCAGGTCTTCTGACCAACCACATGCCGTCTGCTTCGACCAATTCGCGAGGTGGGTCACCCAGGTGGGCTACACCGACGCCGCCAATGGCATTGAGATCGCGCCACACCATCACCAAGCTGCCTTGGTTCTCATGTTGATGCCAATCATTCAAGACCTGCCAAACGCGACCGCGGACTCCCGGGCCCATGCGTGGCGATACAAAGATGTTCGGCGCCACTTCCAACATCACCGACGAGAGGAAGCCGTGAAATCGATATGGCGCGTCACGAATCACGATCATCACCAGAGCCATCATCCACCTCATCCAGACGCAGCACCTGCTTGATGCGATCGATCATCGCGTCGATAACTTGCAACTTGCGGAACACCGTACTTGCCTCCCGGCGCACCAACCGATCGATGGTGTCGTCCACCTGCTCAGCGCGCTTGGTAGCTGTGAAAGCGATCTGCAACGTGACCGTATCGCGAAACAAGTCGGCGATATCCAACACAAAGGACTGCCCCGAGTGCTCATGAATGAAGCCCAGCGGTGGCAGTGCCGCCAGCGATTGCACGGCAATGGCGGCGGCGGCTTGCACCGCAGTGGCAGCATGGTTGATGGCTTGGTTGGCTAGATCGGTGGCGTCCGGGTTGGCACGATCGTAGATGCGGCCCTTCCAAGGTATGCCATGCTTCTCGGCCATCAGCCTGTAGATGTTCTTGACGCGTGCCCCTTCGATGCCACGCAGCGTGTCCAGGTCACGGTGTGGCAGCACTTCACCCAACCGCAACGCGTACATGTGCCGCGCCACGCTGATGCGCCGCCGCGGGTTACCCCAGAGCTCGGCCTGGCGTCGCGCCACGTCAGAGCGATCGGGCAAGAGTGGCGGCGCGGTGTAGCTGCGCACCCCGTCTTCGCCCACCGCGGCCAGCAAGGTGCCGTGACGCGCGAGAAGGCGCAACGCATCGTGCGTGACGCTGCTTCCCGGCCCCAGCAGAATCATCGATACCGCTTGGTGCGGGATTTGATCCACCGAAGGTGTGTGGCTGTCTCGGCCTCGCATGAAGTGCACGCAACCGTCGATCACGCAGAGCTCACCACGCGAGAGCCAAAGCAAACCGTGACGATCCACATGTGGGATGCGCGCGGTCTCTAGCCCCAGGCGACCCTTGAGCATTGGTGGTGTCTCTCAAGACGCTCGGCTCAGCAACAGCATGCCAAAGCCAAAGGCGCGGTGGCGTCCCACGCCTCGTGCCACCAAATGAGCGAACGCGGAAGGGTCTGTCACGCGCAGATGGCCCCTCAGTACGGCATCGGGTCCATCGATCACCTGACTGCGTCGAGCCTCGCTCTCCGTATCCTGCGTGCGGCGCACGATTCGAAGCCGCTGATAGCTTGCAAGGTGAACGTCGTCCAGCAAATCTACCGCACCCTGCCAGGCTTGCCGGTCCTCGCCTTCGCGCGGGGATAGGTGGTCCTGTAGCCATTGCACGTAGACCGCCTGGCGCTGCAACGGTGCCCCTTGGGCCTGCTCGACCGCATGCAGGAAGACATCACGCTCACCTTTGACAGACCGGACTGTCGGTCGAACCCGCACCTCGAATCCCAGCACGTGACCTGATGGCCATCGCGTAGGGAATGGTCGCAGCTGATAACCGTCGTGTGCGTCCGTCGCACCCAGCCCCAGTGTCCGCGCGGCCAGCGGGTCCGCCAGTGCCACCTGAGATCGGACGGCCTCGACGGTCATGGTCGTGTATGCCAACAGCCCCTGTTGCTCGCCCAAGTAGCGAAACGGCTGAGGCGCAGTCTTGTCGAACGCCGCTCGCAGCAGGCCGTGAAGTGCGTCACCCAGATCCGATGGCTGTCGTTCGTGCCGAGCGTGGTGTCGTGCCACCCAGGCCGCAAGCAACCTGGCATCGGGCACCATGTGCAACAGATGCAATGCGGTGTCGGTCATCTTGCCGCCTCAGGACGTATCAGGCCCTCGCGGACTGGACGCCAGCCGCCATGAACGCCACTGGTCCAGTTGCGCTCGTCACATAAGTCGCTGCGACGGTCATTCGGCAAACAGCCTTGCCCGTCGGGCCACTGCGCGCGCCAGCCTTGCGCTCTCGGCGGCAGCATGGGTAACCACGCCGTCAGCGCCCCGAGTACATGGTCTGCTTCCTGCCAGCCTGCCACCAGGCGTGCCGTTGGCAAGCAAGGTTTGCGGCCGATGAACAAGGGGCGGGCGGGACGGTCGAGCGCAGTAGCCACATCCTCCAGCGTGGGAGATTCGGCCGCCGGATCCAGGCACAAGACCACCCAAGCGGTGAGATCGGCGTGATAGTGGCGATAGCGCAGGTGTGGCCCAGCGTAAGAACCGGCTCCGCCTCGCCGCTCCTCGGGCTCACCCCAGGTCGTCCAAGCCTTGTCGGCGGCGCCCAGTTCGGCAGTTTGGAAGTCCACCAGTCGTGCGCTGCTGCGACCGCCCGGGGTTGGTTCCAGCACCGTACCCATACGCAGTCGCTGCTGTAGCCGGTTGTGCGAAACATCGTCGCCGCGATCCCAGCCCAACGCATTCGCGATCAAACCCGTCAGCATCGACAGCGCCGGAAAGTCGCGGATCACACCGCGGTTGTCAATGGTTTCGCCGCCAAAGGCGATCAGTGGCGATGCCAACCGCAGCACCAGATGACGGGCCACGGTCATGCCTCCGCGAGCGTCACTGCGTCTTGCGCCCAGTCGGCCAACGCCTTTAGCGTCACACGCTCAGCTCCTGGCACCTGCACATCATCGACAGCCAGGTAGCGGCGTGCCAACGTCGCACCGTAGGCCGCATCCATCTGCGCGAGCTCTTCGACAATGCGTTGCACAGCAGACTTGCGCAGCGCTGGCTGGTTCTGCGGTAGGGCATTCTGGAAGGCACCAGCCAAGCTTCTCGGCTGCCAGTCGCCAGCCTCCACCAGCATGAATTTGGCCCACTCGAACGGAGCCGTCGATCCTCGCTTGGCACCCGGACTAACGGTAGCGATCAGATGCAGCAGGTGCTGTACGACGCGACCTGCCAATGCGCGTTGCTCGGGCGCAGAACTAGCCCAGTCATGGATGGGCAAACCCTCCAGGTTGGCCACCAGCTGCGGCACATCGACGACAACGTAACCGTAGTAAAGGCCACTGGCCAACTCGGTGTCGAAGATGCCTGCAGAACCCGCCTCACCAGCCTCACGCAACAGATCGTCTACGACGGTGAAGTAGTCATTCTCGACCTGGGCTTCGTGCACTGTGAACGCATGGGCCACATAGATAGCGGCATCGCGGCCGGCCAATACGTCTGAGGTGACCATGCGACCAAAGAGTGCGGACTCCAGGCCGCTTCCCAAGCGCATTGCCTCGATGTTCTTCTTCTCATCCTTCAAAAAGCCTGCAATGGCTGCCTTGAGCGCCTTCTCCTCGGCATGCGCTGCCGTGAGTTCGACGCAGCGACGTACCAAGTAGTCGATCTCGGCCTGGCCGAGCAGGACGGCCTGCCCGGTCTCCAATGCGTCCTTGCCTTTGAGGTCCTTGGCTTTGTCGACCAAGCCGGCAGCGCGCAGGCCCTCCACCGCCAACTGGGCCGACGAATCGGCGACGCCAGCGTCCACCAACCGATCGCGAATCAGTCTGGGTATCTCCCGCGATCGCACTGCCATCGGAACGTCGAGGCGCTTGAGGGCAAACGCATCGTCGGCCACGCGCCAGTGGCGCTTGAGGCATTGCGAGGAGATCCGCGTGCGTACCTTGTCGCCATAGGGCAAGCGCTTGGCAAGCCCAGCATCGTCGCGGTTGAGCAAAGCGGCAGGGTAGTTGTGCAGGGTGTGGATCTGCAGGAAGCGGGGCAGCGTCATGAAGTCTCCGGGTAACTCTATTCAATGGTTGGTAGCCAGGGTCGCGAAGTAGGGCCCGGCGATGCGCAGACGTAGATCGTCAGCGCGCGCGGCTGCCCCATCTGTCGCGATGCTCTCTTTGAGAACTAGCTCCCCCAGTTCGAACCAGTTCGGTTGTACGGCCTTGGAGGCCAACAGGCGCAGCATGCTTGGTACCAGCTGGCGAAAGGCATCACCACGCGCAGTCAGCAACTTGGTGACACGTGATTCAGCCACCCCTGCCTGCGCGAGTTGTCGACCGAGCCGACCGGAGCCATCGTGGCCAGCCAAAGCCATGCCATGCGCAATAAGCGCCCAGCGCGGCCATGTGTCGGCGTGCCATGTTTCCGGCTGCAGGCCAGCGGCCAACAAGGCGCGCGCGAGCGCTGCGATCTCGTGAGGTCGCAGCGCGTGTGGGTCGAGCCGGGCTAGCGCAGCTCGATCACCGGGACCGGCTCGCTGCACGTAGGCAGCCAGTGCCCCAAAAGGGCTGCCGCGACGCGACGTTTCAACGAGCTCTTCAGCCATGGAGTTTTCCCTCAGGTTCCGCGCTATAGATGTAGTCTCGACGCAGTTGTGCATAGTGGGCGGCGAGATCTGGCAGCAGGGGCTTAGTGCCACGCAAAGCACCGTGGAAGCGATTCAACGCTGCGGACCGTGCCTTGTAGCGCTGCATGCCGCTGCGCGGACCAGCGTCGAAGGCATCTGTCAACACGCGTTCGGCGCGGCCCACCAGGCCAAGCAGCCATTGCAGGCGAAGCGCAGATTGGTCACCCTCGTCAGCCTCAGCCTCCTGGAACAGGTCGTCAAAGAAGCGGGCATCTTCACCCTGTTCGAACGGCCTGGCAAAAACCCCCGCCTTGTCGCTCAAGCTGTCGTTGCTGTTGCCGCTGCCGCCGTTGCTGAACAGCATCACCAACGCACTCCACAGCAACTTGCGCACCCCAGCGATTGCTTCGATGCGCTGCTTAGCGATCGTGGCCACGGCTACGCGTTGCGGGCCTGCCAGACGGAGACGTAACTTGGGCGACATGGGCAAGCGCCGCTCGTGATAGCCCTCGGTCTTCCCTTGCCCACGCACAGTAGCCTGCGCGATGAGCTGCAACGAAGTGTCCATTGGCCAGCCCTCGAGCCGCCAGGCTGCCCCGTGGGCGAATCGGCCACCGGTCAACAACTCGCTGACCAGCTTGTAGTCGAAACCACCACCCGGCACCGTCAGTGCCTTCCCCTCTGCAATGTCGATCGGCGTCCAGGGGTCGCCGGTGATGCCGTTGCGGTCTTTGCCCGCAACGCGAGGGGTCTTGCTGCTCGTCGCTCGTCCTTGCAAGACTCCGCCGGTGCTGTCCAGACGCACGCGCCGGCACACTTCGATGTAAAGAGGGTCCAGGGTCTGCATGGCCAGCGACTCTGTGCCCGACCATGGCAGTAGCCACATCAGCGCGAGGCCGCCTTCCACCGACAGCCCCTGCTGTGCGGCGATACCTTCTCGCTGCATGAGGAGCGTCCGCACGTCAGCCGACCAGCGAGCACCCCACGAACCGAGAGGCGCGATGCCGACACCAGGGCGACTGGCAAAACCACCGTTCATTCTGGAGATGCCGTAGTTGCCTGCGCCCAGAAAGCCCTCTTGTGTCTGCAGGCTGATCAGGGCAAACAACCAGTCGTCCGTCTCCGCACGGCGCGCTCGCGCAGCCTTGAGATCGTGGTTCTTCGAGGTGACCAGCATGTCCAGCTCGTCGGCGGCGTGCAGGACCTTCCAGTCGGTCAAGTCCTCTCCAGGTACGGGGGGCTGCAACAGCGCTGGCCGATCCGGTGGCGCCACTAAGCACCAGGCTGCGCCATCGACGTCATCAGGCGTCAAAGCCAGCAGCGCGGCTCGCCAATCCGCTGCGGCGGACCAAGGCGCCGGATGGCCCGCATGGTGCAAAGCGATCGCCGCCAGCTGGACCAAGAACGCGTGCCAAGGGTGGCGCTGATGAGGCCTGAGCGCCGGAAAGTCACCTATGGTGTCGGCGGCCAGTGCGGCCAACAAGTCCGGCAAGTTACTGCGGTGCAGTTCGCTGCGATCCGCGCTGCGCCAACGTATGAAGGCCTCGTCTAGTAGGTTCCAGCGCAAGGCCGCTGCTCCAAGATCATGTGGCAGTGTCTTCATGCTTTCTCGTGGTGACGCGTTCCACACCTAGCCGGCTGTATCGATACTTGGCTGTGCCCAGCTCAAACGTGAAGCCTGTGCCCTCCGATAAAGGTGCGACGACAGTGGCCTGTGCGTCGGGCGACAGGCCCTGAGGCAGCATGTGATACCGAATGGCCAGTTGCATCACCGGTTGGCGAAATGGTCCGGCGATTGGAGGGTCGAAGCAGACGATACGGTCGGCGGCGCCCAGGCGGCTGCCAATGCGGCCTTCGTCCTGCGGGAATTGCAATTCGTCGAAGGGCTTTTCGAAGGGCAGCGCATGTAAATTAGCCACCGTCTGGGTTGCAGCAAGCGCACCTTCGTATTCGATTCCAAAGCGACACCACGCTTCGCCCAGCTCTCGCGCAATAGCATGCAACGATTCCGGGTGCGTTGCCCGCTCGACCAAGACGCGGTTTTCGGCCGGGATGTGGCGCGTGGGTTGATCCATGATCAGCCGGCGCGTGGCTTCGAGCACACGAAGGTCCACATAGACACCAGCCATGGGCTCATTGCGAATTCGGATCGGTCCCAAACCATGCCGTTGCCGCTTCAGCAGGGGCGCAAGATCATGTTCCGGCGGCATGAGCACCCAGCTTCGCGCCGCCTCGAACCCAGGCGGCCGAAAATCGCCCGGCGATTCGACGCTGGGACGAGCGTGGCGATGTAGGCGGCCCAGGCGCTGCAGCAGCACATCCATCGGGCACAGATCCGTGATCAAAAGATCGGCATCGATGTCCAGACTCTGTTCCAAGGTCTGCGTGCCGATGACCACCAATCCTGCTCGCACCGCGCGTCGCTTGCCTAGCTGCACTTGCACTTCAGCGTCAAGCAATGGGCGGTCTTGCCGGCTGAAGCGACTGTGGTGCAGGGTACTGACCCCGGCCACCTTGAACAGGCAGTCCAAGCCTTCGGCTGATGCCTGGGCCTCTACCGCCTGCAGCGTGGCGATGGCTGCTGGCACGGTGTTGCGTACCACTAGCACGCGGGCACCGGCTGCCGCGGCACGAATGGCCAACCCAGCGATCTCCTCCGGGGAGTCGATGATGTCCCGCGCTTTCCAGTGAACGGTCTTGTTGCGCGGGCTACCCTGCACCGACAGCAGTGTCGGGCTACCGGCACATCGGTGTCCAATGGCGGGATAGGGCATGGCCTCGGCGGCCGGCAGTGTGGGCAACACGTCAGGGCGGCTTGCGCCAATGCCCATGTAGCGCGTACGCGCCGCAGCGCCCAACGTGGCCGACAGCAGCAGAGCGTGCCCACCGCAGGCTACGTGGGCGCGAAGCAGATGCTCGAGCAGCCGCGTCATATAAGCATCTGAAGCGTGCACCTCATCCACCACCAGCAGGCTGCGTGCAAGCATGGCCTGGCGCAGATGGGCATGCTTGATCTGCAGGGCACCGAGCAAGGCTTGGTCCACTGTCCCGACTGCGATCGTGGCAGCCAGGTAGCGCTTGGGTGATTCGGCGGCCCAGCGTCGTTCGGCTTCAGCGTCGCCCGGTGTGTCCGACCACAGAACACGGAAGTCGGGCAGGCTTCTGGCTGTTTCGCCGTCAGCGGCGGTGTATCCGGGCAGCGCCCGCACCGTCACCGGCGGATTGACGGGCCAGACGCTATTGACGAAGCGTAGGACACGCTCATAGAGCTGCGAGGCAGCCACGCGAGTGGGCAGTGCGAAGTACAAAGCGTCCACCTTGCCGGCGCGCCACAGGTGTAGAAAGCGCCATAGCGCAGCCTCAGTCTTGCCGCTACCGGTCTCAGCCTCCAGCACGACGACCTGGCCGAGACCGGCATCGCCCATAGCTGCCTGCATGGGCCGCGGCGTCGGTACGCCGAAGACTTCGGAAAAGTCGCACGCACGGGCCCCTGAGCGAACCCCTGCATCGTCGACGTCCAGCCCAACAGCACGCAATGCATGACGAGCGCGGGCATGCGCGGAAACCGCTCGATCTTCGTCGAGCTCAGAGTATGGAAAGAAACCTGCCCTCGTGTCCGAGCCGAGCCAGTCCGCCAATTGCACTGCACCCGCGAACCAGTGGACGAAGGCTGTTGCATCAGGCAATGGCGGCGCCTTCGCTACAAACGCCTCGGGGAATAGCGTCTGGACCTGCCGCCCCATGGCGGCAATCGCATCTGCGGGGTCGTAGTCATGCGGGCCGCTGCTACGGACAGGCTGCCAGTCCATTTGCGCGGCTTCAGCCGTCACGGGCCTCCCATGGTGGCTGATGCTGGCATGGAGCAAAGGCACGACGGCCTCTCCCCAACCGTCCATCGCATCCAGTGGCAACCCGGCGAGTAACCGAGACACGCCGGAAAGGGATTGGTCAAACAAGGCCCAACCCTGTGGGCCGTGACCGCTTTCGATCGCAGGCCAGTGAGATGGCCGATCAGAACGCGAGGTCCAGTAGCGTCCCTGGAATCCTACGTTGGCCTTGCCAATGTCGTGCAGAAAGGTCAGCACGCCAAGTCTGGCCAGATCCGAAGGGAGCAACGCCCGGCCGGCGGCTGCTTCAGCTGCTCTACGAAGACTTTGAAGATCGAGCAGTGCCCTCAGGACCAGAGCCACATCGGTCATGTGGTCCACCAACGGGTGAACCAGGACACTGCCGTCAGGCGTGCGTCTCAGCTTTCCCCAGGGTTGCCACATGGCTGTCCCGGACTACGCAAGTAGCAGCATGTTCACGGACTTGGTTGGTCCGCTAAGGCAGTACAACAGCGGCGAGCCTGCAGTGTTGCAGATCATTCTTGGCTCCCTGTCATTGCCTGCAGTATCTGCTAATCCAATCGAGGTCCGTCAAAAGGTTGCTGTGGCGTGCATCGTTGCGACGATAGGTGACTCGCCCGGCCTGGCGGCCGGCTATCGATCCTCACGCCACACCCTGAAGTGCGCGGCACTTCGCCCCGCTGGCGCGCAGGCCGTCAGCTGCTGCTGATCGGCCTGCAGGTGCTTGTGCCGGTGCTGGAACCCCCGTCTTTGCGTTCCAAGGCATGTCGCTGCGGGCCTGGTGTGCCTGCTCGCCTTCGCCTCTCGTCCGACGCATAGCGCAGGGCGCTCGAGCGCCAACGGCAAGGGCTGAAAGCCCGCGCTCCGCGCCCGGTCCCTTTCTCTTCCCTTCGCTGCCTCACTTCGTTCGTTGCTGCGGTCCGCTTCAAGGGCTGCGGCCTGTGGGCGCGCCGTTGTCCCTCGCTCGTCCTGCGCTGGCCATGCGTCGAGGCGAAACCGTCGAGCAGGCACTTCCACCCACCAACCCACAGCGAAGGGATAGCACCACCATGAACGCGACGACCACCAACACCGACACCAGCACCCAACCCCAAGACGACGCGGGCGTTCCCCCCGTGCCCCCCGAGGCTCTCCATCAAGCAGGGGCGGGCGAAGCCCAGGGCGGGGGCGTGACCCAAGGGCAGGCGGCGGACCAGGACACCGACGAGGGCGCCGAGGCAGGGAGGTACAGCTTTTCGGGGCTGTCGGCGACGTACTCGCCCGACGACAACAAGCTGCGGCTATACAGCATGAGCCGGCTCGATACCGCGACGTATGAGCGGGTGAAGGCGGCCGGCTTCAAGTGGGCGCCTAAGCAGGATCTGTTTGTCGCGCCCATGTGGACGCCCGACCGTGAGGACCTGCTCACCGAGCTGTGTGGCGAGATCGACGACGAGGACACGAGCCTGGTCGAGCGGGCTGCGGAGCGCGCCGAGCGCTTCGGGGACTACAGCGACAACCGCGGCCGCGAGGCGCACGCAGCGCGGCGCGCAGTGAGCGCGATCACCGACAACATACCGCTTGGCCAGCCGATCCTCGTGGGCCACCACAGCGAGCGGCATGCCCGGCGCGACCAGGAGCGCATCGAGAACGGCATGCGCCGCGCGGTGCGGCTGTGGGACACCTCCGAATACTGGAGCCGGCGCGCCGCAGGGGCGCTGCGCCATGCGAAGTACAAGGAGCTGCCCGCGGTGCGACACCGTCGCATCAAGAAGATCGAGGCCGATCGCCGGGTGTACGAGCGACGCGTGGCCGAGTGCAAGGCGGCGTTGGCGGCCTGGCAGAAGGTGCAGACGCTCGAGCAGGGCATGGCAGTGGCCAACGTGTGCCACCTCTCGCATAGCTTCAGCCTGGCGGAGTACCCGCGCGAGGCGCCGGCCAGCCAGTACGAGGGCCCGATGAGTCTGTGGTCGGCGCTCGATGGCGCTGCGGCCACGGTGGACCAAGTGCGCGCGATCGCCCTGGCGTACTACCCCCGGGCGATCACGTTGGCCCAGCGCTGGCTCGATCACTTCGACAACCGGCTGACCTACGAGCGCGCGATGCTGCAGGAGCAGGGCGGTCTCGCAGCCGACCGCTTCGACATCCAGGTTGGCGGCATGGTCCTCGTGTCGGGCGAGTGGGTGGTGGTCACGCGGGTGAACAAGCGCGACGGCCGGATCAACAGCCTGACGGTCAATCGGCGTTTCGTCCGCGTGATCGGAATCGAGGAGGTGAAGGAGTACCAAGCGCCCAGCGCTGAAGCCGCCGCGGCAGTGATGGCAGCGACCAAGCTGCCGCCGCTCACGAACTACCCGGGAGAGGGCGTGCTGGAGATCACCCAGGCGCAGTGGGACAAGGTCTACAAGGACCACAAGCGGACGACCTTGGCCAAGGCGACCGAGACCACGCTGGCGCACCGTCGGCGCGAGGTCGACAACTTCGTGGCGCGTGGGCTGGGGCACGAGCCGGCCAAGGCCAGCCAGTGGGGTTCGACGCTGGTGTTCATCAAGGACGCCAAGCGGGTGGACCCGCCGGCCAAGCCCAAGCAGCCCGAGCCGCAGGGCGCGGCCACCAGCGACGAGGCTACGCCGGTAGCTACCGAAAACGCTACCGAGATAGCTACCAATGAGGCTAACCAGGACGCTATCCAGGCAGCCACGACGAGCGCCGGCCACCCGCCCGGCCCTGGGCTGCCGGTGCCGAGCCTGCCTGAGCCCGAGGCTGCCACGTCCTCGGCGCCGCGGGCGCAGTGGCAGCCGAAGGCGCCCAACGAGTTCGACGCAATGCGCGAGCAACTGCGCCAGGGCGTCAAGGTGGTGTCGGCGCCGCAGCTGTTCCCGACGCCGCACGAACTGGCCCGGCGCATGGTCGCAATCGCTGACCCGCAACGCGGCCAGCGCGTGCTCGAGCCCAGCAGCGGCACGCTGCATCTGCTGCAGGCGCTGCCGTTCTTCGAAACGGCCGAGGCCACCGACCAGCGGCGCCAGGCGGGCCTGGACGTTGTCGCGGTGGAGATCAATCACGTGCTCGCCCAGCTCGCCCGCGACAGCGGCCTGGCCGGCGCCGTGCACTGCCGGGACTTTTTGGAAGTGACACCCGACGAGTTCGGCGAACGCTTCGACCTGGTGCTCATGAACCCGCCCTTCGCCAACGCGGCGGACATCAGGCACATCGAGCACGCGGCGAAGTTCCTGAAGCCCGGCGGCATGCTTGTTGCCATCTGCGCAGCAGGGCCGCGCCAGCACGAGCGCCTGCAGCCGCTGGTCGAGCGCAACGGCGGCACCTGGGAGCCGCTGCCGGCGGACACCTTCGCCGAAGCTGGCACCAGCGTGCGCACGGTGCTGCTGAGCTTCACGGTGCCCGCCGACGAGGTCGCCGAGGCCTGATCAATCGACGCCAGCGGCAGGCTGGCCCGGGGCTTCCAGGCTCAGCCTGCCAGCAACGAAGCAAGCGAATCCAACGAGAACCACCATGAAGACTTTGCGAACCGCCCTGAACACGATGTTTCGCCCGGGCAGGGCTGCCGATCCACACCGCCGCGCGCGGGAGGAAGCGCGGCGCCTGGGCGCCGCAATCGGCGCATGCTTCGAGAAGCTGCCCGGCGGCGGCATGAATGTCTGGCCGCCCAAGGGCTGCCAGGCCGACCCCTTCGAGGCCGACCACTACGCCCCCGACTGGTCCGAGGCCTTGGCGCGTGTTCGCGCCTACGCGGCCGCGATGGTCACCGCCATCCCGGCCTGCCTGCAGCTGCTGGCGCCGCGCACGCGCGCGCTGCTCAACGACTCGCTGTGCAACGACGAGTCCTCGACCGACGATGAGCTGCAGGCGCACTGGCGTGCCGAGCTCGGCCTCACGCCCGAGCAGGCGCAGGCGACGATTGCCTACCGGCCGCGCTGCATGGTCGAAGTGTTCTATCGGCCGGTCCCCGAAACGCTGGACACGGTCTAATCGCTTGGCAGGGAAGGGCGCGCGAGCGTCAGGAGCATCAACGATGGGTCAGAACTTCGAAGACGACCAGCAGCGCATGCGCGAGCGCGCCAGCGCTGCGACTGCCAAGGCGGGCCAGGCCTTCTTGCGGCTGCTGCAGATTGCCGAGCGCAGTGACAGCGGCCAGGCGCGGCGCATCGCGCTGTTCATCGCCTCGGTCTACAACGGTGCAGCGTTCCCGTTCGACGTCTATGAGCTGCGCGCCGTTGACGAGGCGATCAGCGATGACATGCTGGCGTGCCTGGACGGCTTGCGCTGGGCGGTGGCCGACCTGCACACGTTGGTGCCCGATGGCGACCAGCGCGTGCGGCGCCTCATCGACTCGTGGGGCCTGCAGTGGCCCGCGCAGTCGTGAGCGGTGTGCCGCCCGACTGGCCGTTTCCGGCGACGGATGCGTCCCCGGTCTGGGCGGCCTGGTACCGGCAACAAACGCGAGCTGCTGCCGAGGCAGCGCTGCGCAAATCGGCGCAGCAAGCCGAGGCGCGCGGCGCTGATGCTCGCAAGCCTGCAGCCGCGCATCGCATCGATGAGCCGCTTTCGGTGCTCCTGCGCCCCAGCCAGGTCCAGCGGCTGCGCTGCGCAGGCCTCGAGACGCTGGGCGACGTGCGCCGCGCAGCCAAGCAAGGCACACGCTGGTGGGCCTTCGCTCCAGGGATCGGCGAGGTGCGGGCACGTGAGATCGAGGTGCGGGTGAGCCAGGCGCTGGGCGCCACATAGCCGCAGTCCCCACGCCGGCAGCGGTCTTCGCGGCCGCGAAAGCGCCGTGTCATCGCCAATCGCTAAAGTGCGCGGCCGATGATGAGCAACCAGAACAACAACGCGGCGCCGTCCGGAGCTCCGAACGCCGACAGTCACGACCTCGCCGAGCCGGTCAGCGATCTGTGGCGCTGCGAGCACTGCGGCGCCAACACCAAACTCCACTTGCGCCGGCGCGATCCGGGCAACTGCGCCAACTGCGGCGCTCGCGCCTGGGTGTCTTGGCACCGTAGCGCTCCGCCTTCCGCAGGTTCTCAGCGCGTCTGATGTGCGGCCACATCGCTAGGCCAGGTCGCGCGCGCACATAGAGCGGCCTTGGCCAGCCGCCGAAGACAGCGGCTCACGCCGAGTCGAGGCAAGCGTCGGCTGGTGATTGGTGCGCCCGGCCTCGATCGTCGCGCCAGTCGCTGCGCTTGAGTGGCACGCCGATCGCAGCTGCCGGCCGGGCGCAGGGCCTGGTGCGGGCGAGGCGCGCGCAGCGGTCGCGCCGGCACGAGCCTCAGGGTCTCGCACTGGCACGCCCGCTGCTGATGCGCGCTTAGCCCTCAATCCCTCACGGGGCAGCGCGTGCGCCAGGCGTCCCACCGCGCTCCCCCCACAATCCCCCGTCCCCCAGTGAGGGGGACTTGTGGGGGGATCTTCAATGCGGTGGGCCGGGAAGCTGGCGCACCGCGCCACGCTGCCTCAACCCCACCCATCCCAGCCCTTCCCGTGAGGGAAGGGCTGTCTCCCCACCCCGCGCCCCCAGGGGGCGAGCGAGGGAAGCCAAGCGAAAGGATCTGCAGGCGAATGCGCCCACCCCGGGTGGCTGTCAGCGGTCCCTTTGTCGGAGGTCTTCCCATGTCGCATGCTGCCCTGCTCGCACCCGAACAAGTCCGCACCACCTACCCGCTGCGCGCGTTGATCCCGTCGCCCGCGAACGTGCGCAAGAAGAAGCGCACCGCTGAAGTCATCCTGAACCGCGCGATCTCGATCAGCGCGTTCGGCGGCCTGCTGCAGAACCTGGTGGTGGTGCCCGAAGTGAAGGACGGCAAGCGCACCGGCCGCGCGGCCGTCACTGCCGGCGAAACCCGTCGCCTGGCGCTGTGCCTGCTCGCCGACGGCAAGGTGCCGGATGCCGAGGGGTTCACCTACGACTATCCCGTGCCGGTGCTCGAAGTGGCTGACGAGGAAGCGCTGGCCGCGAGCGCGACGGAGAACATCGAGCGCGAGGACATGCACCCGGCAGACCAGTTCGAGGCGTTCCAGCGCCTGCATGAGCAGTGCGGCAGCGTCGAGCACGTGGCGGCCGTCTTCCACGTCACGCCGCTGGTGGTCGAGCGGCGCCTGAAGCTCGCGGCCGCGAGCCCCAAGCTGTTCGAGCTGTACCGCAACGACGGCATGACGTTGGAGCAGCTGATGGCGCTGTGCCTGACCGACGACCACGCCCTGCAGGAGAAGGTGTGGAACGCCGCGCGCCACGAGTGGCAACGCGACCCGCGCGACCTGCGCCGCGCGATCACGAGCGAGGAAGTGCCGTGCACCAACCCGCTCGCCCGCTTCGTCACCGTCAAGGCCTACGAGCAGGCCGGTGGTGCCGTGCGCCGGGACTTGTTCAGCGACGAGAACGAGGGATGGCTCACCGACCCGTCGCTGCTCAAGGAGCTTGCCGCCGCCAAGCTGCAGAAGTCGGCCGAGGGTGTGCGCAAAGAAGGTTGGGGCTGGGTCGAAGTCAAACCCGAGGTCACCTACTCGCACGACCTGGGCTACACCCGCGCCACCAAGGGGCTGCGCCCGATGACCGATGACGAGCGCAGCCGCCTGCACGCGCTGGAGGCCACGCTCGATAAGGCCGAGGCCGAGCGCGATGCGCTGTACGACAAGGACGAGGAAGACGAAACCGACGAGGACCGCAAACGCATGGCCGCCCTGCACGACCAGATCCGGCAGACGCAGACCGCGATCAACAAGCTGCGCGAAGCGTTGTCGGCCTGGACGCCCGAGGTGCTGGCTCACGCCGGCGCGGTGGTCACCTTCGACCGCGATGGCAAGACGACCATTCATCGCGGCATGGTCAAGCCCGAGGACCGCAAGGCAGCGGCCAAGGCTGCAGCGCGCACCGAAGCGACCGCCCGAGGCGAGGACGCCGACGCGGTCGAGGCGAAGGTTGACGCCAAGGAAGCGACCAAGAAGGCAGACAAGGGCGGTTTGTCCGAGAGCTTGAATCGCCGCCTCACCGCGCATCGCACCGTGGCCCTGCAACGCATGCTCGCCGACAACACGCAAGTCGCGCTGGCCGCACTCGCCCACAACATGGTGCAGCGCATGCTCGAAGTGCGCGAGTCCTTCAGGACCATCACCGCGCTCGACCTGCAGGTCAAGGGCTGCGAGCATCAGCTGGACGCCGCGACCGAGTCGAGCTTCAAGGGCACACGCGCCTGGGAGGAACTGCAGGCCATGCGTGACCAGTGGGGTGAGCGCATGCCCGGCGACCAGGACAAGCTCCTGCCCTGGCTCATCCGTCTGCCCCAGGGCGAGCTTTGCGACCTGATCGCGCTGTGCACGGCGCTCACGCTCAACGCGGTGCAGCCCTCGAACGTGAAGCACGAGGCGGACGCCCTGGCCAAGGCCGTGGGCCTGGACATGGCCGACTGGTGGGAGCCGACCGCTGACGAGTACCTGGGCAAGGTGCCCAAGGCGCTGATCGTCCAGGCGCTGGGCGAGGCCTCGATGTCGGCCGACGCCGCGGACGTCGAAAAAATGAAGAAGGGCGAGGCGGTGGCGAAGGCTGCGGATCTGCTCGCCGGCAAGCGCTGGCTGCCGACGATCCTCAAGGCGCGCAGCGCGGCCTGATCACGCAGTGAGCCAGCAGCCTGCCCCGTTGCGAGGTTGTGCGCGGCAGGCTCGCTGGCGATACTCGACCCCGAGTCGGCGCACACCTCGACGGACCGCTCACCCGGCCATGGACCCAAGGAACGAGTCATGCACGAGCAAGCACAGCAGAGCCTGGTCATCCTGGACGATGGCCGGTACTCCATCGAACTCAACGCCAACAGCCCGCGCGCCACGGCGCCGGGTTTCCTGCATCGGCGCTGCTATGTCGGCGTGACCACGCCCGAGGGCTACGAGTGCGTCGGCAGCTTCGCGCAGCACATCGGCTCGGGCCTGTGGGTTGCTGCGATCAATGCGCCATACGACGAGGCCACCGACAGCGACAGCCGGGTTATCGGCGCCTACCCGCGCCGCCTGGATGCCGTAGTTGCCTTGTGGGGCGCGCGCGCTGACGCGTACTTCAGGCACGTGGACTGATCCACCCGTTGATCACGTGTCCCCTGTGCCAGGATATGGCGCAGGCCTCGTCCCCACAGGCGCAGGCTTCTAACGCACAGGGAGAACGTCATGACGGAGTGGGTGCTGCTGTTGGCTTTGAACATCAAAGGACCGGCCGGCGAGATTCGCGATGTGTCGCTCTCCACGCTTGGCGGATTCACGTCTGCCGCAACGTGCGAGGCTGCCGGCACTGCCCTGGCCAAAAGAGCGATCGGCCTGGTCGGCCGGGCCAGGATGCAGCAGGGCATTGTTGGCAATTCGAGCCAAAGTATTCCGGCGCTCAACACGGAGTGTGTCCAGGTGACTCGCTAGCTCCTGGTCGCGGCGGGCCCAACAGCCGCCGCCAACAGCCGCCGGGTATGGCGTCGTGCGCCCGCGCGTCCTTGACAGGACTTCGGGCGCAAGGAGTGCGGCGGTGAATGCCGAGGCGCGCTATGTGCGCGCGTGTCTCACGGTCGCGCGGCGACCGACTCTCCAGCCTGCGGCGCCGAGCCGTGCGAGGTTCCTGCGCGCGGCGAGTCACCTTGGGTGAACTTTAGCGCCGCGTGTCGGGCTTGACCGGCGTGCCAGGCGCCGCGCTGCTCGCGCGACACCTGCCCGGGTGCGGCCGTGCGTTCCGCGCCCAGCCGCGGCGCTTGCCACGTCCCGGAGCCCGCTGGGGGCCCGGCGTGCTGGCGGATGAGCCACCGAGGGCTCGCTGGCTCATCCGTCCCGGGGTGCTGCGTACCGTCGTGGCCGCGTCATCCGACGCCTAGGACAGCACTTTCGCGGCATAAAACGCCGGCCGGCGCGCGGTGCTTGCCGCCCACGATCCCGAGCGGCGAGTGACCGCCTGGGCTCAACTGTCTTTCGCAGGCGCAGGCGCAGGCGCAGGCGCTGGAGCAGGTGCGCTGGCTGGCGCCGGCGATTGAGCGACTGGGGCCTGCGTGGGTCGCATGCTCCCTGCGCCTGTGAAGTTCTTCTGCAGCAGTCCCGTTTGCTGAGTGGTCTTGGTTGCCATGGCTACCTTTTCTTGCGTTGGCCAACCTTTGTCTTGGTTGGGTTGAGGTCTCCCGCGCCGTCGAAGCAAGAGGTGACCTTGTTGGCCGGTCGGCCGGCTTTCTTGGCCGGGGCGGCGCGTTTGCCTCTCTTCAGGATGAGGCCCAGCGCCGTTCCCGAGTGCTTGTATCTGCCTTTGGGCGGTATCTTCTTGCTCATGCCTACTTCCCGAACAGGATGAATGCCAGACCTGCAGCAAGCAGGAAGACGATACCCAAGAAGAAGCAAATCAGACTGGCCAGATGCATTCGCTGGACCAGGTCGTTGGCCGACTCATGATCTTCTTCGCAGATCAACTTCAGTGCCAACTTACCATTGGCTTTGAAGACGCAGATGCAAGCGGCGGTGGCCAGTCCGAACAACACTGCGGAAGCGAGGAGCCAGCCGGGAATCCACGTACAAACCGCCTTGTTCGCGCCAAACAGCAGGGTCAGAGCTAAGCCCACGCCGGCGCTCGCCAGTGTGAATACCGACTTGGTTTGCTCCAGGGCGGTAGCGAACCAGCCCTGGTGCAGCGCTTCTACATAGGCGGTCTGCCTGATGACGAGCTTTTCCTGGCCGCTCAAAGTTGGCGGCGGTACGACAAGAGGGTGGGGCGGCACCGCAGGCCGCCGAAATTTCGGCTTTGTCTTTGCTCCCATGGCACTCTTTTCTGTGCTCATTTGTACGTCAAATGTACGCTGACAGACGCGTGGGAGGCTCTTGACCGAATGTGCCGCGATTTAAACCGTGTCGGGGCGGCTTATTCACGCGACGCCAAACGACTCAGATGAGCGCAATCGTTGAAGGGCCTGCGTTTGAGCGTCGAGTTCAGCGAGTGGAACGACCTGCGCATCCTCTGCAGCGCAGTTCCACATGACGCTGCAGGCGGCAGTTCTCTGGCGCGATGGCCACCCCAACAGGGATGGCCGCCGCCCGCGCGGCAGCTCGAGGCCGCGGGGCACAGGCCCGGCACCCGCCCGGTGTCGCGGTGGCGAGGACTGAGCCAGCGTTCGCCCGCTTGAAGCGGAGCGTGGTGCAGGCGTATGGGCGGTCCACCGCCCAGCAAGAAAGGGCGCCTGCTGAAGTGATCACCCGGCCTCGAACGACGCGCCAGTCGCGTTGCTTGGTGGCACGCCGTCCGCAGCTGCCGTCCGGGCTCATGGTCGTTTGGCGGGTTGCTCTGCGCAGCGGCTTGCATTCGCGCCAGCCACGAGGGCTGTCACGGCCGCTGCTGTTGCTTCGCTGCCCTCTGAGCCCCAAGGCAGCGCGGAGCCAGTAGGCCCACCGTGATCCCCCCAGCTGCGCCCCCGTCAGTCAGTGAGGGGGACTTGTGGGGGGATCTTCAAGACGGTGGGCCGGGCAACTGGCTCACCGCTTCGGCTGCACGCAAAGCCTTCCAACCCCACCCATCCCCAACCCCTGTCCCGTGAGGGAAGGGGCTTTCGCCCACCCCCGCCGCCCCCGGGCGGAGCGAGGTGAGTCCGAGCGAGAGGATCAGTTTGTAGGCAGCCAAGCTCGGCAAGCCGGCTGGTCTCTCGAAGCTTCAAGGAGCACTCACCATGGCATCGGTCAACAAGGTCACTCTCATCGGCAACCTGGGTCGCGATCCGGAACTGCGCTACATGCCCGACGGCAAGCCGACGGTGACGATCAACCTGGCCACGACGCACGCGTGGAAGGACAAGGGTACCGGCGAACGGCAGGAGCACACCGAGTGGCACCGCGTGGTGTTCTACGGGCGCCTGGCCGAGGTCGTTGGTGAGTACCTGGCCAAGGGTTCGCAGGCCTACGTCGAGGGTCGGCTGCGCACGGACAAGTGGACCGACAAGGACGGCGTTGAGCGCTACTCGACGGTGATCGTCGCCACCGAGCTGCAGATGCTGGGCGGCAAGCGCAAGGAGGGCACGCAACACGGTCAGATGCCCGCGGGCGGCGGTTCCGATGATGGCCCGTACATCGACGACGACGCGCCGTTCTGATCGGCACACGAAGTGGAGAGGCCGGCGGCGCTCAGTCGCCGGCGTCGATCACCCCTCAACCCTTGCGAGGACAACGATGACGATCGAACTGAAGACGATCACGGTGGGTGAGCTGCATGCGCAGCTGGGCCACCTGGTCGAGCGAGGCCTGCAGGACCTGCCGGTATGCGCGACCGATGGCCGGGCGCGGTATCCGTTCACGGCCTACACGGTGGTGAACCCTTCGGGCTATGTCGACGCGCTGCTGATCAACGTCCGGCCGGACGCTCACTTTGCGCAACGTGATCCGCTGCCGGTGAACTGGAGCGAGAGCCGAGTCGCTGCGTGGAACGAGATCGCCGATGAGGTCAAGCGCCGCTGCGGTGCGTTCGGCGATCGGCACCTGAGCGATGTGGCGGCAACTCATGAACTTCGCAAAGCCCTGGAGCGCATCCATGACAGAACCCTTCCCGAAGCTGGCGAGCATTTGCCCGAGCTGCGAGGCCTCACCGAGTTCGCCTACGCCCAGTGGGTTGCCCGCACTGCCGGCACCGTGCTCGGACGCACTGCACACAAGCCCGAAGGGGGTCAGTGATGGCCACGGTGATTTACCGCTGCAAGACCTGTCGCAGCACCAGGCGCATCGGCTACCGCTGCGAGATGCGGCATGTGGGCTACGGCCGCAAGGAGCCCGTGTATTTCAAGGACAGCGATGGCTCCCGCGGGCCGGGTGGCGAGTTCTGCTGCAACCGTCGGATGGCCTTCGGCTTCTTGAAGGCGATCCTCAATCCGCTGGTGAAGTGCAACGCGCGCTGCACCTACGCGGTGGGCTTCAGCTGCGAGTGCTCGTGCGGTGGGGAACACCACGCAACGGGTGGCGCCGCGCCGGCGAAGCTGTTCACGCCGTTGCTGGCCAGCCAAGCCGAAACCCGGGGGTCGGCATGACATCGGAGCCGAATCAACTACCGGCGGGAACGCCGACGGTTGTCGCCGGCTTGCACACCTTCGAGCTCACGATCTGGGAGCAGGCCGAACACTGGCGCTTCTATGAGAACGTGACCGCTGCGTCCGAAGCCGAAGCGCGAGCGATGTTCGCCAGGAGCTACGGCCGGGGCTACCGCCTCTTGCGCGTGCACTGCGTTCGGTGACCTGGACTGGCGCCGCGGGAGGCGGCGCCCCAAGCAATCCCGCTGGAGCCATCGAGGCCAGCCGGATTCCCTAACAGAAAAAAGGCCCGGCGGCTTGGTGCCACCGGGCCTTCAAACACCGTGGGTACGGTGCGTCGTTGGGAGCCGCGTTTGTACACGACCGGCGGTCCCGAACGCACCACGGGTTGCCATTGTTCACACACCGGCCCGGTTGCCGGCGAGCGCTCAGCCGACCAGCAGGTCCGTCAGCTGCTTGCCTTTGGCGAGAGCTTCCTTGACCCAGCCTGGTTTTGGGCCGCGGCCCGACCAGGTCTTGCCCGCGCCGTCGCCGTACTTCGCCGTCGATACCTTGGCGGTCTTGGGCCCAGCCTTCGCCTTGCGTCCAGCGCTGGAAGCCCCGCCGCCAGCGGCGGGCGAGATGGCGAAGTCCGAGAGCGACTTGCCCTCGGCGAGCGCCGTGCGCAACCAGGCGGGACGGGGGCCGCGGCCGGACCAGACGTTGCCTGCCCCGTCCGAGTACTTCGCCGCGGCCTTGCCGCCGCTGCTCTTGGTGAACGGGCTCTTGATGGCCTTCGAACTGGCGGCCGTGAAACCCAGGTCAGCGGCCGTCAGGCCGTACTGCTGGATTGCTACCTTGATCCTTGCGATCACGCCAGGTACTTCCCTGCGCTTGATAGCGTCGGCCTCTTTCTGCAGAGCCTCGATTTGCTTCTGAAGTTGCGCGCTGGTCTTGGCCATTGGGATTCATCTCGGCGTTGATGTGAGGCACGCATTGTCGCGCTGCAATTTCTGCAGACGTTACCGCGAGATTTCAGGAGCATTTCCTACCCCGGATCGGGGGCGCCGATTGGGAATAGATCACTAAGCGCGCGTGCATTGCATCGATACGATCGCTTGGCGTTCTGTCTTTCGCCCTGCGCTCCATGGTTCTGCAGTTCCCCGTCAAGCTCGGCAGCCAGCCTGTCACGCCCGATCAGTTGGAGTTGCTCCGTGACTTGCGGCGTCAACTGCACGCAGCAGGCGTTGCAGGGCAAACCGAAGTGCTGCAGGAGTCGGTCTACCGGCTTGGATGCTCGAGCGAACGGGAACTGATGCTGGCCCTGGTGCGGCTCGTAATCGATCCGCCGCGGCCGCCCGAGAGAGCCTACTTGGCCTACTAGCTGGTCTTGAGTCGAATCATGCGGCGGGTCCCGTTCGGCGTGGGCTCTACCCGTTCCTCGAAAAGGCCGACCCGCGCGACCAATTGGCCCAAGCCCTTGAGCTTCTGAGACCTCAGCAGTTCGTCCAGGCCGCTGCTGTCCCTCTCGCGCAGCTTCCGGCCGGCTGTACTCATATCGACCCACCCGCCATGTGCCGCATCGTCTGCGACGATTGCCACAAGGCGCGCCACCGTGGGGTCGTGCTGAAGCGAGTGCATCGTCAGCGCCTGGTCGCCGGCGCTGCCTGGCTCCCAGGCCGCGAGGTGCTCACGCGCAATGTCGGCGAGCGCGTCGATGTAGTGCTTCAATCGCTCATGCACCTCCATCGCAGCCCTACGCTGCGTGTCGAGTTGCGAGCTGATGACCGAGCAGCTGGGTGGCGACAACATCTCCCAGTCCTCGAGAAGATGGTGCACGAGCCTGTTGCGCTGCACACGCATGGCGTCGATGCCGGGTTGTATCGTCGCGGCAAGCGTCTCGCCGCCGGACAACTCCACTGAGATCGCCATCCATACCTCGGCGGTGTCGGCAGGCGCTTGCGCGGGAGGTTTGGTGGGGCTCGTACCGAGCGCACGCAGTGCGTACTCCATGGCTTGTCCCATCCCCATCTTGGAGAGCTGCGACCTTCGCTTTTCCTGTTCGGCGGTGACGTCGGAGAGCGTGCCGCTAATGGGGGCCCAGTTCGCCAGCGCCTTGAGCATGAGCTCGATCTGCTGATAGATGACCAGATTGCGGCCGACCTTGCGAAGGACCTCATCAATCAGGGGTTTGTGCGCGGGCGGCGCCTCGTCGCTCACGCCAAGGCCTCCACAGCGAATACCTCGGGCTGCGCGAGCTTGGCCAAGGCTTTGGCTTGCTCCTGAGTCCCGAAAAGCCAGGTGTCCACATCGGCCGCTTCGATCGGGATCACGCTGCGCTTGTCCTGCTCGTCGGGCCCGAGCTTCGGATCGGGCTTGTGCATACGCTTCATGATCGGATGGTCATCCGCATTGAGCGTTAGCATGGTGTAGCTTTCGACGATCTCGCCACTTGCCTTGTCGGTCCAAGTGCTCCACAGGCCTGCAAGAGCCCACTGGTCGCCATCGGCGCGCCGGAACCGGTGCCAGACGTTCTTGCCGGTCTCCCAACATGGCTCATCGAACCACTCGGCCGGGATGATGCAGCGCTTGCCGTACTTCCATGGATCTCGATATGAGGCCTTGCTTTCGAGCTCTTCGAACCTGGCGTTGTTGGTGCTGTACGTGAGCTTCGCTGTCTTGGCGAACCAGGGGATCAAGCCCCATTGGCCCACGACGATCTCGCGCTCGGGCTCGGTCGCCTCGCGCGCTGTGCGCACGAACGGGCCCAGTGCTCGAGGGAACACAGGGCCTGGCGGGAAGTTCACCGGGCTTTGACGCGGTACCCAGCGCAGCGCTACGTCGCCAGGTCGTGGTGGAGCGTACCGATTACACATGGCGGCAGCGTACCCGAAGGGCGCGAAAAACCGGGCCGGCAGCACCGGTCTCCCGATGCCCCCGGCCCTGATCAAGGTTGGCACTTGCGTTGCGAGTGTAGCTGTATATTTGTACAGTGCTTGTCGACGTCCGCCAGCTCCGCCGCCTGGGCAGAAAGATCCCCGCCTTCGAGGTGCGGGAGATGCGTCCGCTGCGCGGCGATTTATCCATCGAGAAGCGCGGCGTCGACGGCTGCTCGGCGCGCCTGATTGGCATGTTCGGGCTCGACCTGCTGAGCCCCTTGCTGTCGTGCCGTGTCGTGCCGGTGCGCGGCCAGTATTTCATCGTCTCGGGTGTGCAAGAGGTCGACGATTCGACCGGCCTGCAGCGCTTCGAGCGCCAGGCCTGGCTGTGTCAACTGCCAGGCGCGCCGGCGCAGGCCTCGCAGCCGGACGACGGACGCAAGATCGCCGACATGCTTGCGCCGCATCCCCCCAGGGGGTGATCCCCCCTTTTTGCTCCCCCTTTTGGGGGCACCCGTGGCGGGGCACCTGAAAGTGGGTGCCTGTCCCCCCTTTCGGGGGCAACCATTGCGGGGCCCCCTTTCGGGGGGTGGCGCTGCGCGCTAGTCAGCGGCCGGCCGCCGGCGCTTGAGCGCGCCCGCACCGTCCGAGCGAGCACAGGCCTTCAACCTGTGCCTGCGGTGCAGGGGCTGGGGTTCCTAGACCCCGTCGCGTGCGTCCGCATTCCCTTCGCTGCCAGGGCCTGAAGCCTGCGCGGCCAGCTCGCCGCGCGCCTCTTGTTCGACGCATAGCGCAAGCCCGGCGTGGGCCAACGGCAAGGGCTGAAGCCCGCGCTCCGCGCCCGGTCCCTTTCACTTCCCTTCGCCGCCTCTCTTCGTTCGTTGCTGCGGTCCGCTTCAAGGGCTGCGGCCTGTGGGCGCGCCGTTGTCCCCCGCTCGTCCTCGCGCTGGCCATGCGTCGAGGCGCAGCCGTCGAGCAGACCACTCGGCACTTCTTCATCCACCCCAACAGCGAAGGGAAACACACGCCATGGCCACCCACGACATCAACCCCAGCCCCAACACCGCAAACACCGATGCGGCGTTCCCCCGCGCCCCCGAGGCGAACCATCAAGCAGAGGCGGTTGAAGCCCAAGGCGAGGGGTTCGAGGTCGTTGACGAGGACTTCAAGGAGTTCTTCGCGCCGGTGAGCTCCGATGTGATCGATGGTCTGCTCGGGCAGTACCAGGCCTACCGGGCCCGCGTGCTGCACCTGGCCGAGGTGATCAGCGCCGACAGCAGCGCCGTTCACTACTTCCTGGCCGGCAACGTCGACACCGATCGCCGCTATTCGACGCCGGCGGTGGACAAGCTTTTCGACCCCAAGGGCGCGATTGCGGCGCTGAACTCCGTCTACTGGTCCAAGGTGCTGGGCCTGACCGATGTCTACGACTGCATGCCCCAGGCCCGGCGCGACGAGTGGGACAAGGCGGTGCGCGAGCAGACGACTCCGGACTTCGAAGAGAAGACCGTGCGCCCGACGCTGGATGGCTTGCTCGCTTCGAGGCAGAAGTTCTTTGCCGAGCGCGTGGACGGGATTTTTCGAGGGCTGTCGGGCGAGCACGTCACCAACGCGCCGGAGGGTTTCGGTCGCCGAATGATCTTGAGCTACGTGTGGAGCTCGGGGCCCTTCGCGTCGCTGAACCACCCGAAGGCCGGGCTCATCAACGACCTGCGCTGCGTGATCGCCAAGTTCATGGGCCGCGACGAGCCGAAGCACTACGCGTCCGATGCGCTGCTGGAAGCCTTCCGACGCGACACCGGTGCCTGGCACGCGATCGATGGCGGTGCACTGCGAATCCGCGTGTACTTGAAGGGCACGGCGCACCTGGAGGTGAACCCGGACATGGCCTGGCGCCTGAACAGCATCCTGGCCAGCCTCTACCCGAGCGCCATCCCGTCACAGTTCCGCAAGCGTCCGGCCAAGCGCCTGAAGGACTTCGCGCTCATCGGCCGGCCGCTGCCCTTCGCGGTGCTCGCATTGCTGCCCACGTCGCGCCATCGCCGGCGCGACGAACTGCGGATCTCCAAGTACGGTGTCGAGGCGCCGCTGTATGCCGAGGCCGTGCGCGTGGTCGAGGCCATCGGCGGCACCGTGGACCAGCACGGGGACTGCAGGTTCGACTACGACCCGACCGATGTCCTGGTGGAGATCGCCGTCACTGGCTGCATCCCTGATCGGGTCGCGCACCAGTTCTATCCGACGCCGGAGAAGCTGGCCCGAATCGCAGTCGATCTGGCCGAGATCGACGACACGCACCTGGTCCTCGAGCCCAGCGCGGGGCAGGGCGGGTTGGCTGCCTACCTGCCCAAGGAGCGCACGACGTGCGTTGAGGTGGCCTCGCTGCACTGCGCAATCCTCAAGGCTCGCGGCTTCACCACCATCGAGGCCGATTTCATCGAGTGGGCGGTGCAGATCGAGCGCACGGCGCAGCGCTTCGACCGGATCGTGATGAACCCGCCCTTCAGCGAAGGGCGCGCCGAGGCGCATACGCGCGCGGCCTCGAGCCTGGTCGCCGGTGGCGGCAGGCTGGTGGCGATCCTGCCTGCTTCGATGCGCGGACAACTCCAGCTGCAGGGCTTCGACCTGCATTGGTCGGGCATCTTCGAGCGCGAGTTCGCAGGCACCTCGGCCAATGTCGCGATCCTGACTGCGCAGCGGGTGGCCTTGTGATCGAGGCGGACTGCCGTCCGGTCGTGGTCAAGGGCAGGACCAAGGCCGAGGGCGCCGCTGGCTTCGCGGCGCTACTCCACACGCTGTCCGGGCCCACCGCGCTGCAAGCGCTGCGCGACGCCCTGGCCGGGCGCCTCATCGCCGTGTGCTTCGGCGCCGGCGTGGATTCGACCGCCATGCTGGTCCTGCTGCGCGCCGCAGGCCTGCGCCCGGACGTGATCACCTTCGCTGACACCGGAGGTGAGCGGCCGCAGACGCTCGCGCACGTCGAGCGCATGAACGTTGTTTTGCGCGAATGGGGGTGGCCGGAGATCGCCACCTGCCGCAAAGTCACGCTGCCCGGCACGGGCTACGTGGACCTGTACGGCAACTGCTGGGCCAACGAGACCTTGCCTTCGCTCGCCTTCGGGATGAAGTCCTGCTCGATCAAGTGGAAGGCGCAGCCGCAGGACCAGTACCTCAAGGGCGCCACGCGCGGACCCGGCGCCAGGCCGCCGCATCCGGTGTGGCTGCAGGCGCAGGCCAGCGGACAGCGCATCGTCAAGCTCATCGGCTATGACTGCGGCCGCGCGGACTTGAAGCGCTCGCGCAGCATCAAGCCCGGCGCCGCCGCTGACGCTGACTGCTTCGACTACTGCTACCCGCTTCAGCTGGTGCGCTGGACGCGTCCCGACTGCGTCGACGCGATCGCGCGCACGCTGGGTGCGCACATGGTGCCGGTCAAATCCGCGTGCTTCTTCTGCCCCGCGTCGAAGCCATGGGAGTTGTGGTGGATGGCTGCGCACCTGCCCGAGATGCTCGAGCGTGCGCTGCAGCTGGAGCGCCGGGCGCTGACCGGCCGGCACAGCCGGTTCGATGCGGTGGAGTTCGGCGCGAGCTGGGAGGATCTGGTACGCAATGCGGACCGCTTCCCGAGCTCGACCACCACAGTGGGTCTCGGACGCAGCTTCGCGTGGAACCACTGGGCCCGCGTGAATGACGTGGTTGACGAGGATTTCAATGTGCGGCGCTTGGCCGCAGATCGTGCGCGGTTCGCTGCATGCGCAGACGCGCTGCGCGGCGATGACAACGCGCTGGACGCCAGGTCGCTAGATCGCGTCGTGCCGTGCCAGGGCGAGCTCGCGTGGTGACCCGCGACCTTGAGCCCGTTGCCGGCGGGCCGGGCGCTCTCTTCGGGGCTGGCAGCCCCGAGGGCGCGGGCCCCATGCCCCGCACTTGCCAACCCCAACTGCCAAACATCCCGAACATCCCGAACATCCCATGGGCGCCGCGCGTTGGCGGCGCGGTCGCCGCGGTCCCGGCAGGCGGCACGCGTGGTGGTGTACGGCGGGCCTGCCCGGTCGCGTTCGCCTTCTTCCCGACGCATAGCGCAAGCCTTGGGGAGCGCCAACGGCAAGGGCGTGAAGCCCGCGCTCCGCACCCGGTCCCTTCGCCGTTGCTTCGGGCTGCGGCCTGTGGGCGCGCCGTTGTCCCTCTCCCGTCTCGCGCTGGCCATGCGTCGAGGCGAAACCGACGAGCAGGACAACCACCCACCACACGGGAGCACACACCCATGACCGCATCGACCACCAAACCCAACATCAATGCGAACGCCCAAGGCAACGCGGGCGTTCCCCCCACACCCCCCGAGGCTCGCCAACAAGCAGGGGCGAGCAACAGCCAGACCCGCACCACAAGACGCGACTTGCCGAGCCTGGTTGGCCTGGTGCACCTGCCGGTGCCGGTGCGCTGCGCGATCGAGTGGTTCCTCAACGACGGACCAAGGACCCAGCAGCGGCTGCTGGACCTGATCGAGCACTTCCTGAAGTCCTCGGGGCTGGCCGAGTGCGAGGAGCGCGAGCTCTACACCGACAGCGCGATCGCGCACGTCAAGCGCGTGGCCTCGCTCGGCGCCGAGGAGGGTTTCTGATGGGCCCGACCATCGTGCGGGTGGGCATCCCGCAGCCTGGTGGCCAGCTGGTGGCCGCAGCGCGCCGGCGGCGCTACCCAGTGCTGTTCTCAGCCAACGCCTTCGCCAAGACCTATCCCAAGGGCCACGAGCGGGCGGGTGACTTTCGGGCGTTCCGGCTGCCCGATCCCGAGCAGTTCGAGGGGCTCGATGCGGCGTTGGACTCCGCTGGCTTCGTCGCCGCCGCTCACTATGGTGACTATCGATGGTCGGTGGATCAACACCTGGACCTGGTTGCCGCGCATCGTTGGGCCTGGTGGTCGAGCCTGGACATGTGCTGCGAGCCCGAGATTGCGCAGGACCGGCCGCTGCGGCTGCTGCGCATGGCCGCGACGGCCAGGCTGCTGGGCGAATGCCGGCGCGGTGCCGCCGAGCGAGGCCTGCCCATGCCCATGCCGATCCTGCAGGGTTGGACGCCCCAGGAATACGTGACCTGCGCGCAGTGGTTGCCGATCCTCGAGTGGCCGGAGCTCGTGGGCATCGGGTCCGTGTGCCGTCGGTCGGTGCATGGGCCCAATGGACTGCTGGCGGTGCTCGAGGCCGTGGACACGGTCCTGCCGGACCACGTGCGGCTGCACCTCTTCGGGGTCAAGAGCTCGGCGCTCGAGCAGATCGCCGGGCACCCGCGGATTGCGAGCGTCGACTCGATGGCCTGGGACATGGCGGCACGCACGTCGCGTCGGACAGGCCGAAGCGCTCGGTACCGGGTAGGGCACATGCAGGGCTGGGTTTCACAGCAGAACCGGGTGGCGCAGCGCGCCGCCGGCGCCGGGCGTGCTCGCGTGGGCTGGAGCCAGGCCGAGGACCGGCCGGCACAGCTGGCCGAGGACCTCGAGGCCTTGGCGCTGCAGGCGCTCGCCTTGTGCCTTGCCGACCTGGTGATGAGTGGAGATCTCGACTACCGCGCAGCCGTCTGGGATTGCGTGAGGGATGGGGCCACGGTAGGCGCACTGGTGCGTGCGCATGGCCGCATGGGCGCCTCGCTGGCCGAGGACCTCGACGAGGTGACGGCGGGGCTTGGCGAAATGCTGCAGGGCCTGCTGGAAGGGGCTCGACCATGAAGGGCCAGCCCCACGTTCCGCTGCAGATGGACTTCTGCCAGCGCTGGCGCGATCGCCGCGCGAGCTACCGGCCAGCAGGTGAGATCTTCGATCCGCGGCACGCCAGCGTGCAGGCGATCGACGACGCCACCGCCAAGGCCTATGTCGAGCGCCATCACTACTCGGGCAGCTACCCCGCGGCGCGGTTCCGCGCGGGGGTCTTCGTCAAGGAGCCGTTCAAGCCTGAGCAGCTGTGCGGTGTGGGTGTGTTCTCGGTGCCGATGAACCAGCAGGTGATCCCGGCGTACTTCCAGCACCTGCAGGCCAACGAGGGCGTCGAGCTCGGGCGCTTCGTGCTTGGTGACAACCTGGCCGCCAACGCCGAGAGCTGGGCGCTTGCGCGGATGAAGCGCTTGCTCAATGCCGAGTTGCCAGCGGTGCGGGGCGTGGTCGCCTACTGCGATCCGATCGAGCGGCGCGATGAAGCGGGCCAGCTGGTCAAGCGCGGGCACGTCGGCACGATCTACCGGGCCACCAACGCGACCTATCGCGGCCTGTCCAGCCGGCGCACCTTGTGGCTCGCGCCGAACGGCCAGGCGGTGGCCGAGCGCAGCTTGTCCAAGGTCCGCCTGGGCGAGGTGGGGCAGGGCTACGTGATGGACCGGCTGCGAAACCTCGGCGCTCCCGCGCGAGGCCTCAACGAGGCGGGCGCCACGTACATCGATCGGCTTAAAGGCTGTGCGTGGCTCAAGCCGCTTCGCCACCCCGGCAACCACACGTTCACCTGGTCACTGTGAAGGAGATCCACCCATGAGTTGCGACGCGTACTTTCTGCTGCTGATGAAGCGGGCGCTTGCCCGCACCGACGCCGAGTTGTTCGGCCACCGGGCGCGCTACGAGGCGAGGGCGCGCGAGCTGGCCGCTCGGCTGCTGTCGATCGAGGCGCCTGCAGGGCCTTCCTCGTGATCGAGGGCCTTAAGCGTGGTCGCGGGCCCAGCTTCGAGCCGCATCCTCGGGCTCGAGGTTGCGATACCGCGGCTCCTCGAGCATTTCGCTGGCCACCTGGGCCAGGTCCGTCCGTTGCACGCCCTCGTCCTGGATCTGGCGCTGCAGTTCGGCCGTGCAGCGGTCGAGCCAAGTTTGAGCGGTCATCGGCGTCATGGCCTGATCGTAGCGCGGCCCCGGCACCCGGCTTCGCTGGCGCCGATAGCCGCACTGCGCGCCTCATTGGGGCTGGCGCCAAAGTGTCCGAAGGCACTGCACATAAACACCGGTCGTCGATACAGTTCACTTGGGCGTTAGAGACCATGTGCCTCAACGAGCACATACATCACCAAAGGGAGCGACATGCACCAAGCACTTGCGCGACAATCAGCGTCGAAAACTCTTGCACTGCGAGCCACCGGTTTGGCCGATGCGCGGTGCGCCGTCGACGTGATGCTCACCACCACCGAACGCCTCGCACGCTACGAGACTGCCCAGGAGATCATCGGCATGATGATCGCGCTGCGCTCGGAGTGGATCGGCCAGGAGCGCTCGAAGACGGAACCGGACGCGCAGAAGATCGAGGCCTGGCTGGCGGAGCAGGATCGGCTCGCGGCCGAAGAAGATGGCTTGTCGATGGACGACGCCGAGGCGCTGGATCGGGTGGTGCGCGAGTACGGGCCCATCGTTCGGGCCGCCTTCAGCGGATGACCCGACCGGAGGAGCGGGGGCACAAGCTACCTGCCGACGTTCACGAGGCGATCTACCGGCAGATCGCCTCGAGGTACTTGCCGCTGAGCCAGCCGCAGGCTTTTCCTGTGGCCATCATCACCGGCGGTCAGCCGGGTTCCGGCAAGTCCGGCATCACCGATCGTGCAAAGGCGGAACTTCGAGGGCAGGGCGGCTATGTTCTGGTCGATGCGGACAAGGTCCGCACGCGACACCCGGACTATGCTCGCCTCATGCGCGAGGACGACACGACCGCGGCCAATAAGACCCACCCGGACGCTGGTGCCTGGGCCGGGAGGCTCGGTCGCGACGCAATCGCCTCCAAGCGCAATGTGATCTTCGATCAGACCTCGAAGGATCCCGGCGCTGTCCTCGATCTGGCCAGGAAGCTGCGCGAGGCTGGGTACCGCGTTGAGTTGCGCGTGATGGCGGTGAACCCGCAGGTGAGTGAGCAGCGCATCCACATGCGCTACGAGTCTCAGAAGGCCGCCACCGGCCACGGACGCTTTTCGACCAAGGACAACCACGACATTGCGTTCGATGGTGTGCTCAGGGCGGTGGCCGCTGTCGAGGCGGCCCAGGCCGTGGACGCGATCAAGGTCTACGACAAGGACCATCGGCCGATCTACTCGGTGGCGCTTGATCACGGTGCATGGTCGCGACAGCCGGCTGCTGCTGCGACCATGGAGGCTGAGCGTTCCCGGCCGCTGACGCTGGCCGAACGCGGCGAGCTCGTGACCAACTACGAGAGGATCGGTCATATGGTCGCGGCGCCCGAGCGGCGCGCCACAGCCGTCGAAGTGAGCGCGATCGCGGGCCTTGCGGACCGCGCCATGCGGCAGTACCTCGGGCAGACCGTGCGCGAGGGCCAGGCCCATCTGGCGCTGGGCCAGGTCCCTGCGATCCTGAAGCTGCTGGGCGAGCAGGCCGATGCCCAGGGACTGCGGGGTGCAGACCGCGACCAGGCGCTTACGCTCGGGCGCGAGCTCATCGCGCGCTCAGTCGAGCGAGGCGAGCCGTTGAACAAGGTTGCGCAGGACTACTTGGGGCCAGGCCAGACTCGGCAGGACAAGGGCTCGCTGGAGCGTTGAACGATCGGGCGCCCAGGGGTCATCGAATAGTCGCAAAGGGAGCAACACCATGAACGATGTCAATCAGGCTGAGTCCAGCCGAAACACCAGTGCCAGCGCCAGTGCACCGCGCAGTTTCGCGACTGTGCTGGCCAAGCTGATCGCTGACCCGGCCACTACGTACCGGCTGCGTCAGCTGATCCAGGATGACGAGGTTCTGCGGAACCTGGCCTCGCTGTCCGATCATGAGTTGCTCGTGCGGCTGGATGCCCTGGTGCGAGAGGATCAGGCCATAGTCGGCGCTCGCGAAGTGCCGCCTGGGCCCGTGCTGCACACGGCGCAGGAGCGAGCCGAGGCCTTCAAGCATGCGAACGCGTTCAATGCCTCTCAGGCTACGAAGCCAGCGAGGCCGACGAGGCTCGGCAGCGCCGGGTCATCGATGGAGAGTTGAGGCGGTGCAGCGCGGGGTAGTCGTTCCGCTCGAAGCGGTGCCGCAAGAGGCGCTGCGCCAGGTCGTCGCCCCATCGGGCTTGGACCGATAGCAACTGCGGCGACTCCGGGAGGAGTTCGCTGCAGGTATTCGTAGAAGTGCCGCCGTTGGCGGTGTCCATGAACTTCGGCCGCGCGGCCATTGGCGCCATGAACTGGCGCCTTGGCGTGCACGCCCTGCGCGCCTAGCCAGCTTGCTGGACAACGGTTTGACGTAGGGGTCGGTGGCGTGCGGAGGTGGGCTTGCTGTGTCGAACCACGGTAGCACGTCGTTCTCGCCTTCAAGGCCTGCGCACCAGCTGTCGCTGGCGCTTGCGGCCTGGCGGCCGTCTTGTCGAGCCTTGAGGGCTGCGCTGCGGCGTGCTGCAGCCGGCGTCGGGCAATCCCGCCCGATGCTGCGGAGGCAGGTTCGATGATTCAGCTGGCGATTGGTTTGGACGACGGTTTCAATGGTGGCGCAGAAGGTAGCTTTGAGGCTGCCTCGGTGAACAGTGGCACGCTGTTCGTTCGGGAGGCCTGTGGCGCCTACCGCGCTGCGAGCGAGGCGGAGGTGCGTGCGCAGGCGCTCAAGGCAGTGGCGAGTCGGATGCGGCAGGGCCCGCTGTTCAGTTCGCCGCGCGAGATCAAGGATTACCTCTCGCTGCAGCTGGGGCACCTGTCGTTTGAGGTGTTCGGCGTCCTGCTGCTGGACGCGCAGCATCGGCTGATCGCGGACAAGGTGATGTTCCGGGGGACGCTGACGCAGACCTCGGTCTATCCGCGCGAGGTGGTGAAAGAGGCTATCATGGCCAATGCCGCTGCATTAGTGTGTTATCACAATCATCCGTCAGGGTCAGCAGAGCCGTCGCGAGCCGATGAGCTGCTGACGAAGACGCTCAAGGATGCGGGGACGCTGGTCGACGTGAGGGTGCTGGATCACTTCATCGTCGGCGGGACGACAACGATGTCTTTTGCCGAGCGCGGGCTTTTGTAGAGCGCAGATCGATCGGGGAGCGCCTGCCATGGCCGCGGCGCACTTCCATCGCGACAACGATGGTCGCCGCGTGTTCGAACTCTCAGTGCGTGAGCACCCAGGCGAGCAAGGCACCGGCGGCCACGACGGCGGTCGCGACGGCTGCGCCCGCAGCGAAGGCTGGCCAGGGGCGCGCTGCAGGGGGCTCGGGCCGTGCCTGGGGTAGGGCGTTCCGGCTTGCCAGCACCGCTTTGCCAACCGCAGCTGCTGCGGCCTCGTCGATGGCCTTGCGTGCGTCCTCTGCGGCCTGGCGCGTCGCATCGTTGACGCGGCGGGTGATGAATTCGCCGACGCTCGCCTTGGCCGCTTCGGCGCTGTTGGCCGCAGCGACGGTGATGGTGGTGGCGGCTGCTTCCAGGCGTTCGGCGGCGGCGTTGGCTGCGGCGGTGGCCTGTTCCTGGCGCTCGATGAGCTTGTCCATGTCGCCCATGAGCTCGGCCAGCAAGGCCTCGCGAGCGGTGCGAGGGCCACTCATCGCTTGGCGCTCCTGGTGGGGGACTTGGCCGCTGCCTTCGCTGCGGCTTTCTTGGCGGGGGCTGTTGCGGCGGGGCTGCTCTTGCCGGCTTTGCGCAACCTGTAGAGGTACTGGCGCAGGGCCATGACGTTCAGTGGGACGCCGTTGGCGTTGAAGGTCTCGCAGATCTGCGCATAGGTCACGCCGGAGGCGATGGCTTTTTCGATGTCGGGCAGGGCGTCGACGACCTCGTCCATGAGCGTGCGGGCGCTGGAGTGCTTGGCGAGCTCGGCCAGGCCGCGGCGGATGGCGCTGGTGGTGGATGGCATGACGTTAGTCTACTGCCGTCACGGATCGTCAACGCATGTCTACCAAAGCACTGGCCGAGGCGTTAGGATGGTAGGGCGACACTGTATGTGTGTCCAGGGGAGAGAAGAAATGTTCACTGACTGGTTTGCAGAGCGGCGCGGCGGGAGCGCGGTGTTTGCGCTGATCTACCTGATCGCCGTGCTCGACGCGATCGCGATGCCGGCGCTGATCATGTGGTGGCTGTGGGGTCACCCGCGGCATGCGGGGCCCTTCGGCACGCTGGGCGCGGTGGTGCTGTCGATCTGGGCGGCCAAGCGGGTGTTCCGTGCGCTGTTCGACTTCGACAACTACGACTGGATGATCCTGAAGGTGGGCAAGTGGGTGTTCCTGCTGTTCCTGTTCGGGATCATCGGCAAGACTGTCTGGTGGCTGGGAAGCCACTGAAGGCCACTCGCAGTCCAGGTCGCACAGGCGCGATCGAGCCGAAGCTCTCGAGCTGAACTTCACGCGGCCTTCAAAGCGGAAGCTCAGGACTGGCCGGGGCTCGGTCGTGTTCCGAGACATCGAGGGCTTGGCCGGCAGTCCGGGGGACTGCCGGCTGCGGCGGTAGGGGCCGGCGCGGTAGCGCTCCGGCCGGCGGGAAGCCGGCCGGACCCCGTAGCCCGCCGCACCCATGTCGAGGTGCTGGGGCGGCGCAAGGATTGGGGCGTTGTTTCAGCCCGAGCTGGGGCCTGACTTGGCCGCCGCTGAGCGCGCATCGCGTTCGGCCTGAGCATCGGCTCGCAGCTTGGCCTTCCAGCGTTTGCTGAGCGCGTCGAGGTTGTGGTTGCGGTTGCGGATTTCTGCGAAGTCAATCGGAGCCGGTTGCTCGACCTTGCCCTCAGTCGATGGGGAGGCTTGCGGCGCAGGTGAGGCCGGTGGGCGGGGTGCCGGCTGCTGGACGGTCGGTGCAGCCAGCGGCGTT
>JABLTH010042580.1_pt1 | contig 36309 bp, 33 predicted proteins | sample 7875711 | NCBI WGS metagenome assembly JABLTH01 (sample SAMN14941262, study PRJNA633318) | bioreactor metagenome | isolation source: bioreactor | place: China | collected 2019-03-05 | reverse complement strand
TGTGTAGTAAGCGTTAACAACGCCACCGATGTCCAGAGTCCAGTCACCAGCTGGGATAGTGATGCCAGCTTGTGCGCCAGTAGCGGCAGCGAACAGAGCTGCTGCACCTGCAACGTTCAATTTTGTATTCATACGAATCTCCAAAAATGTTGTTTTCACAACTTGTGTAAGGATATTGCTTTCAAGAAAAGAGCTGTATAAATAGCTCTTCCTAATAACTCCTGCGGAATCACTTAAAGCATTTCCTGCAAGGTCAGAGCAATTTTTGCAAAAGCGGCCTAGGTGGCGCAAGTGAATACGTCAAATTGCTTAGTCCTAGTTAACGTTGTTGCAGATTTGCAACAATCTAACACCTGCCGGACTAGGATGTTTTTTTGAATTGCTACCGTTTTTTAGCTGATTTCCCATCAACATCAATATATCTTTCTGCTAGCATAGGAACAATTTGCAGCTTATTTAAATTTACACGTGCGCCTTTATTTAAGTGAAGCGCATCCGCAGGGGAAGAGAATGATTTCGGACATTCAGTTATGTAGTCGCTTTGTAGAGACCTTGGACTGGATATGCCAAGTGCTGATCAGGCATTCTGAGGATTTCAATATTGCCCTGGTTAAAATTGCTTATGGCGATGACAATAGCTTGGGTGAGGCCTACGGCGCGCCTGAGGCCTTGCGTCAACTCTCGTCATTAACTCATGATCTGCAAAACTCTTTTAGAAGATCTGACCTGGTAGGCCGGGAAGGGACAGACTTCTGGATTTTGTTTCCTTATACGCGTGTGCAAGATGACGTGTATGAAAAACTGCTTGATGTGCTTGAAAGCTCCAAGCATCAGACATTGAACATCGTTGAGCGCGAAATCGCGATTTTTGAATTGCCGCAAATTTACCAAAAAGCGTTGGTAAAGCCTGACAGAGGGCACGCCTTGTTACAACATCTCAAAAACAATCAGCGGGAATTGGCCAGCCATGTTTTCCGTCTAGCCAATCTCTAAAGCTGCAGGCCTACGCATTTAAAAGCGTAATTGCTGAAGCTCTTTGATCAGCGTGCGTACTGGCGTTGGCAACGCTGCGGCGACAGCATCCGCCAAGGCGAGCCATTGCTGATTGGGCGCTGCTGGCGGGCGTTTTCCCTGCAATAGCAGTGGCTGTGGCGTTATTTCAAGCTTGAAATGTGTAAAGGTATGCCAGAGCACGGGCAATGTTTCCAGTGGCTCTACATCCATGTCGAAGGTAGTTTTTACATGGGGGACGGCAAGCGCACTGGGGGACAACTCAGGCAAACTCCACAAACCACCCCATATACCATGGTTCGGCCGTCGCTCCAGCAAAATTTCCCCGGCATCTAAAATCATCAATACTGTGGTCTGTTTTTCTGGCAAGGCTTTACGAGGCTTGGGGGCCGGCAACACAGAGACCATTTGTTGCTGATACGCCAGACAACTCGCCTGCATCGGGCAACGATGACAATTTGGTTTGCTACGCGTACACAGGGTCGCACCAAAGTCCATCAACCCTTGCACATAGGCGGGCAAGCCTTGGCTAGGCAACACACTTTCGGCGATTTGCCACAATTTCTTCTCTACTTCTGGTAACCCTGGCCAACCCTCAATAGCATACAGCCTTGCCAATACACGTTTCACATTACCATCAAGGATCGTTTGCCGCTGGTTAAATGCAAACACGCTGATCGCTGCGGCGGTAGAGCGCCCGATGCCTTTTAAAGTTTGGATGGTCTCGAAATCTGTTGGAAAAATACCACAATGCTCACGCATAATGGTTTGGGCGGCATGATGCAGGTTGCGCGCGCGTGAATAGTAGCCAAGCCCGCTCCAATAGCGCATGACTTCATCTTGTTCGGCTTCGGCTAGGCTGGCAATGGTAGGAAAGCGCTGCATGAACCGATCATAATAAGCAATGACCGCCGACACCTGCGTTTGCTGCAACATGATTTCTGAGACCCAAATAGCGTAAGGGTCACGCGTCTGCTGCCATGGCAAATCATGGCGGCCATGCGCCTGCTGCCAGGCGATCAGTTTTTCTGCAAAATCACTCACACTTAAAAGCTTGTCTGCTGGCCCTAAAAATTCAGCAGCTTTTTGAGTGCTTTTTGTTTGAGCTGGTCCACGGGCTTGGCAGGCTCAGTGCTATTACCACCTTCAGGATTGGCAGCCTCGCTACCGCTAGTCCCCGACGTTTTTCCATTCAGCAACCCTTTAAGAGCTTCGGCCTTGTCTCCGCCGATTTTCTCAGTCAAGGCGTCCATAGCCACCGATTTGGCCAGTGCCTGACCTAAAGCCGCCATATCAACACCGAATTTTGGCGCACTAAAACTACCGGTGACCTTCACCGGAATGCCAAGACTGCCTAATTGCTCAGCCTCTTTACCGCCCTGCCCCTTGAGCGAATTCACCAAAGTAGGCTTGGCGAGATAGTTGATCTGTTCTTTGCCTATATCAATATCGCCTTTGCTTTCGCCTTTAGTCAACCGAAAAACCGGTGCCTTCATGGCCAGATCATCATTGTGAGCCACGCCATTCTTGATATTAAAACTGGCGGTCAGCTCACTAAAGTCAGTTTTTTTACTTTTATCTGCGTCTGCGCTGGATTGACCCTTGAGCAAGTTGAGCTTGCTTTTCGCCTCGCGGATAGTTCCGGCCAGATCAAACCCTTTAACGGCGCCATCGGCCATGCGTAAATCAACCGAGCCGCCCAGTGACTTTTTTAGTGCAGTCACCGTATTTCCTTGCGCGGTCACGTTCACATTCAAATTGCCGTTACCAGATAGCATGTCATTGTTGATGGTATCGACTAACAACGGGCCGACAGCGATGTTTTGCAGGCTTTGCTGTATGGTGACTGCAGGCGTGGCACGTGCATCCAGCTTGACGGCACCGCGCACCGTGCCTTGATAGACATCGGCATTGAGTGGATTCAGGCTAGCCAAGCCCTCCTGCGCTTTCAGTCCAATATTGAGGTTTTTGGCTTCGGTTTTGCCATATTTCAACCAGCCAATGCGGATGTTGCCCTGCGCATTGAGCGCTTTCAAGGCAGACAGATCCAGCGGCTGCTCCGCTTGCGCGGTTTTCTCGGCAGGCTTGGCCGTCGCTTCGCCCGCCTTGGCTTCTGCAGCAGGCAGATAACGGTTCAAATCCAGCTTGTCGATATTGAGATCAAAGGTATATAGCGGCTTGCTAAACTGGCTAATGCCAACATTACCCTGGATACGGCTGTCGTCCAATTTGACATCCAGACCCTGCAAGGCCAGTTTCTGGCCATCGGCTTTAATGCCCACGTTCAAGCCAGTCAGGGTATAGGGGCTGTATAAAATCTTGCCGATATTGATAGTGCCATCAAGGAATAAGGTTTTTAACGCGCTCAAATCGGCAGGTTTGTCTGCTTGCGCGCGATTGGCATTGGGGCTGGCAACGGTTTCTTTTTTAGGCTTGGCCTTGCCCAGCAACGCATTCAGGTTCAAGGTGTCGGCGTGCACTTTAAAACCGATATGCGGCGTCGCAAACCCTGCCACGCGCACATCGCCATTGAGCTTGGTTTCCGCCAAGCTTAAATCAAACGTGGTGTTAACTTGCTCTTGCTTCACGTTTGCGTTGAGGGCCAACTTGAACTGCCCTTGCATGGTTCCATTCGGCAAGGCGGGGTCTTTAATATCAAATTTACCTGCCAACGCAGGCACTTCAAACACCAAGTCGGCCAGATTGAGGGTCACAGGCGAAGCAAAATGCCCTTCAACCTTGCGTGCACCGGCATTCAGGCTAACATCCGCGGTCAAGCCTTTGCTTTCGACGGTTTGCTGGTTGCCTTTTAATTCGGCCAAGACCACGGCCAAATCGAGATCGCCGTTGGTATCTTTTTGCTTGAGTGACAAGGTGACCTTGTCACTGCTGATGAGTTGCGGATTGACGGCGAGGGCAGGCGCCTGCAGGCTGACTGCGCGCTCGGCACCTTTAAAAGTACCTTGCATCGCCAGCTTGAGATCAGAAACATCCAGGGCAGTGTTAGCGGCATCCACATCAATGCCCCCTTGCGCCGTGACCGTCACCGCCTGGCCATCTAGCAAGGCGCCTTTGAGCTGCGCATCCAGGCCCTTGATCACAAAGTGCTTGGCTTCCGGATCGGCCATGACATTGGCTTTAATCAACGCCTTGGCATCCACGGCGGGCTGGTTTGCCGTCAGATGAAAATCGGTGGCGATATCAAACGGCTTTTTCAGTGCCACCTGGCCGGTGGTGAGGTTTAGCTGATCAACTGAATACTTGGCACCGCTTTTCTCATTCGTAAAACTGGCCTCAGTATTGGTGATTTTAATGCCTTGCACATCAAAGTTGATCTGCTGGGACTCTTCTTCCTCTTTGCTCAGCAGATCATCAAAGTTGAAGCTGCCATCAGCATGCTGGATGACATTGACCTGCGCGCCATCCAGATAGACCGTATCGACGACAATTTCTTTTTTGAGCAAGGGCAGCACGGCCAATGCCACTTTTGCGCTTTTAATCGCGGCAAACTGTTGTTCTGACTGATGCTCGGACAAGCTGATTGCACCTAAATCGGCGCCGATTTTTGGCCAGAAACTCAGCTTGATGTCACCTTTGATGTCTAGCGTACGCTGTTTCTTGTCTTTGACCAGTTGAATGATAGTCGACTTGTAATCATTGGGATTAAACGTCGCAGCCAGATAAACCACCAGCAACAGCAACACCGCCAGGATGGCGGCAAGCACATAAGCTATCTTTTTAAACAGCGCACGGTTCATGCATACACCTTAAAACAAATTAATGTGCAAAGAAAACCAGCACCAGAATGCCAAACACGATACGGTACCAGGCAAACACGGCAAACGAATGCTGGGCGACAAATCGGATCAGGGCGCGAATCACCACCAAGGCTGACAAAAATGAGACCACAAAACCGATCAAAAAGATCAATGCATCGTCCACAGACAGTAAGTCACGGGCTTGATAGAGGTCGAGCCCGGTGGCTGCGAACATGATGGGCAAGGCTAAAAAGAATGAAAACTCAGTCGCCGTCTGACGGCTCAGGCCAAAAAACATGCCGCCCAGAATGGTCGCGCCTGAACGTGACATGCCCGGAAACAATGCCAGCGATTGCGCAAAGCCAATCTGCAAGGCTTGCTTGGCTGAAATCTGGTCGATATCACGCGTATTGCCTGCTGGCACAAACTTTTCAATCAGCAAAATTAATACCCCCCCCACGACCAGTGCGATGCCAACGGTGAAGGAGGAAAATAAATATTCTTTAATCTGATGATGAAATGCCAGGCCAATCAAGGCGGCAGGTAAAAAAGCAATAATGAGGTTACGCACAAAGTGCTGGGCGTTGGTATCCGTTTGAATGCGCTGCACGGTATGCCAAAGCCGTTGCCGGTATTCGACACAGACCGCCAGAATCGCGCCCAGCTGAATGATGATCTCGAACACATCACGTTTATCTTTAGAGAGAAAGTCCAGCCACTCCCCGGTAATGATCAGATGCCCTGTACTACTCACAGGAATAAACTCGGTCGCGCCTTCGACCAGGCCCATGATCACGGCCTTCAGCATCAAATAGATATCCATGCAGTTATTCTAACAGACAGTTTTGCAGACTTGCCGTGGCCATAGCAATTTCACGATTGAAAATACATGGGCGCGCGTTGCTTACGCCTGAAAATGTCCGTGATACGCATCATGACCCATGTCTGCATAGATACTAAGCCATCAATAAAAAAGCGCCTTGATCCCTCAAGGCGCTTGGCATGACGACAGAGTCACAGAAATTTTTAATTATTTAAGATCAAAACGATCCGCATGCATGACCTTGGTCCAGGCGGCGACAAAGTCGTGCACAAACTTCTGCTTGGCATCATCTTGTGCATACACTTCGGCATAAGAACGCAGGATGGAGTTGGAGCCAAACACCAGATCCACACGGGTAGCCGTCCATTTAACTGCCCCTGTGTTGCGCTCACGGACTTCATACAGGTTGTTGCCAGCAGGCACCCAGGTGTAGCGCATATCGGTCAGGTTGACAAAAAAGTCATTGCTGAGCACACCAGGCTGATCGGTAAATACACCGTGCTTGCTACCACCGTGGTTGGTATCCAGCACACGCATCCCACCCACAAGCACGGTCATTTCTGGTGCAGTCAGACCCATCAGCTGGGTACGGTCCAGCAGCATTTCCTCTGCCGAGGGCACGTAGTCGGCCTTGAGCCAGTTGCGGTAACCATCATGCACAGGTTCCAGCACCTCAAAAGACTCAATGTCTGTCTGCTCTGCCGTCGCATCACCACGGCCTGCAACAAACGGTACCGTGATGTTCACTCCGGCGGCTTGGGCGGCTTGCTCAACGGCAGCAGAACCACCGAGTACAATCAGGTCAGCGATGCTGACAGCTTTGCCAAAGGCCTGCTGTATTCCTTCGAGCACGGTCAGCACTTTTTGCAGTCTGGCGGGCTCGTTGCCTACCCAGTCTTTTTGCGGCGACAGACGAATACGTGCACCATTTGCACCCCCGCGGGAGTCTGAGGCACGGAAAGTACGTGCGCTATCCCAAGCGGTCGCGACCAGTTCTGCAGTGCTTAAGCCGCTCGCCAGAATGTGTGCTTTGAGTGCAGCAATGTCTGTGTCACTGATGGCTGAACCTGCAGGCACCGGATCTTGCCAGATCAGGTCCTCTTGCGGCACATCCGGGCCGATGTAACGGGCTTTGGGACCCATGTCACGGTGTGTCAGCTTGAACCAGGCACGGGCAAACACTTCAGAGAAATACGCCTGGTCGTCACGGAATCGCTCCGAGATTTTGCGGTAAATCGGGTCCTTGATCATGGCCATATCTGCATCTGTCATGATGGGGTTATAACGGATGCTAGGATCCTCGACATCGACTGGCTTGTCTTCTTCCTTGATGTTCACGGGCTCCCATTGCCATGCACCGGCCGGGCTCTTTTTAAGTTCCCAGTCATGGTTAAAAAGCATGGCAAAGTACCCGTTATCCCATTGGGTCGGGTGTGTGGTCCAGGCACCTTCAATACCGCTGGTCACCGTATCACGGCCCACTCCGCGTCTGGTGTGGTTGTTCCAGCCCATCCCTTGCTCATGTACGTCGGCGGCTTCCGGGTCGACACCAAGGTTGCTGGCCTGACCGTTCCCGTGTGCTTTGCCCACCGTGTGGCCGCCTGCCGTCAACGCTACCGTTTCCTCGTCGTTCATCGCCATGCGGGCAAAGGTAACGCGGATATCCTGCGCGGTTTTCAGCGGATCAGGGTTGCCATCCACGCCTTCCGGGTTCACATAAATCAGGCCCATCATCACGGCAGCCAGCGGGTTTTCGAGGTCACGCTGACCAGAATAACGACTACCTTCGCTACCGGTTTTTGCCAGCCACTCTTTTTCATTGCCCCAGTAGATATCTTTTTCCGGGTGCCAGATATCCTCACGGCCAAAAGCGAATCCGAAAGTCTTGAGACCCATGGACTCATAGGCAATGGTGCCCGCAAGTACAATCAGGTCCGCCCAGGAGATCTTGTTGCCATATTTTTTCTTGATCGGCCACAGCAGGCGGCGCGCTTTATCTAGGTTGACGTTATCAGGCCAGCTGTTGAGTGGTGCAAAGCGCTGGTTACCTGTACCCGCGCCACCACGGCCATCTGCCACGCGATAAGTCCCGGCGGCGTGCCAGGCCATGCGAATCATCAAGCCACCATAATGACCCCAATCTGCAGGCCACCATGCCTGGCTGTCCGTCATCAAGGCATGCATGTCCTTTTTAAGCGCATCTACATCCAGCGTGGATACTTCCTGTCTATAGTCAAATGACTCACCAAGCGGATTGGTTTTACGGTCATGTTGATGCAAGATATCCAGATTGAGGGCGTTCGGCCACCAATTCGTATTGGTTTGTGCGGTTGTCGTGATTGCGCCATGCGCGAATGGGCACTTGGCGCCCGTGTTTTGATTCTGCATGTGTTAGCTCCTTGTTGTTAATTGATGAGTGCGGCAAAAAATTCATCAAGACTCAAATATACTACGCCTTGATTATTACGATAATAATTTGATATAAAATAAACTGCAGAGTTAAAAACTGGCAGCGTAAGCGGCTAAAGTTTCCTGCCACACGGCTGATTCCTGATTAAGCCAGGTCCACATCTTGTCTCCTTATGTTGTCATCCATGCATCGCATTCTAGGGCGCTCCATTTAATTTGTATAATTGTATGTTTTGATATTATTGATTAATAAAATTAATGTATATAGACTAGTGATGGTGAAAACAGCGAGACAAGCAAATGACCTTGATTGAATTAAAGTTTGTATTGGCGGTGGCGCAAGAGAGAAACTTCAGGCGCGCAGCAGAAAAATGTTTTGTGACCCAGCCGGCGCTCAGTCTGGGCATCAAAAAACTGGAAGAAGAGCTGGGTGTCTCTCTGTTTGAACGTAACCGCAACGAGGTGACCCCCACCGAAATTGGTGAGCAGATTATTGCACAAGCCAATATCGTGCTGGAGCAAGCAGCCAAGATCAAAGAGATGGCGAAACACGGTAACGATCCGCTCAACGGCCTGTTCAAGCTGGGCATGATTCACTCTGTCGGGCCTTATCTGTTACCCGAAATCATTCCGCCACTCATCCATGTGGCACCGCAGATGCCGCTGGAAGTTGAGGAAAACATCACGGCGACCCTGGAGCAGCAGCTGAAAAACGGGCTCATCGATGCGGCTGTAGTCGCCCTACCGTTTGATGTGCCGGGGATTGAAACCTTGCCACTGTATGACGAGGACTTTAATGTCGTCGTACCCGTGAGTCACGCCTGGGCCAAGCGCACATCGGTCGAGGCGGATGAATTGAGCCAGGAGAAAGTGTTATTGCTCAACACCGGGCATTGCTTCAGCAATCAGGTAACCCAGGCTTGCCCCGAGCTCAGCCGTAAAGGCGAAGTGTTACAGGGCAATTCGCTGGAAACAATCAGAAATATGGTGGCTTCGAATTTGGGTATCACTGTGCTGCCAGCCATGGCAACTGCGGCGCGCTATCAGAACGCGCTGATTCGCGTGATCCCGTTTACCCGCCCTGCCCCTAGCCGACGTATTGCGCTGGCCTGGCGCAAAAGTTTTGTGCGCAAAGAAGCGATTGAAATATTAGGAAAAGTGATGGCTGAAGTGGGCGCTGCGCAACAACAGATTGACCCGGTTTAGGTGCACAAACAACTAGTAGGCAATGGCGACGCGAAAACCCGTTACCAGTTTTTCGTCTACACCTAAAAACACTTTGGCGGACTGCTCTTGCAAGGCCGCCAAGCCATTGCTGGCATCGACAGTCTTGGGCAGATAGTCTTCCGGCTTGAGCGTTTTGCGCAATACCGGCTCGTCAGCCGTATTGGTCAAAGTCAGCTCTATCATCGGATAGGCCTGTCGCACCTCACCGTGATTCATGAGCACACTGGAAAACACCAGCACGCCGGCGCGTGTCTTGTGCTCTTGAATATCCGCATCATCTATCGTCAATTGCGCAATATCCCTAGGCAAGCCCACTTCACAATGCAGTGGCTTGCATAGCGCTTGCAGCCATGGTTTGGTGTGCGGGTAACTGGCGGCAAGCGTGGTGCGAGAGAAATACAGTGTTTGCAGAAAAAAAGTCACCAGAAGCAGGACAGAAAGCAGGCTGTATGCCCAAGGGGTGGCGGGCGTCACCCGGGATTGCGGACGCTCATCCTCGAGTGAAACGTCACGCAGAAAAGCAGGGATTTCAGGCTCAATCGCCTCGTCAGGCTGAATAGACAGCTCCGGCATGACTGCTTCAAACGGCGCGTCAGGCACCGGATGCGCCTGTGCGGCCTCGGCACTCACTTGAAAGTAAATCGCGGCATCGCTGGCAGGCTGGGGATCTACCGCCTCGCTTGCAGCAGTGGCAGCAGATGACGACAGCAAATGCGAGCGCGCATCAAACACATGGTCACATTCACCGCAGCGCACCTTGCCAGCATAGGCCTGCAATTGCTCGTCAGTGACTTCAAATTGTGTTTGGCAGGCCGGGCAGGCCGTAATCAAGGACATTTTCTGGTTCCCGTCAGCAAGACCCATCCATCTTGCTGGATGGGGGCATCCATTTCAAACCACTCGGCATAATGCGCCAGCAACATCTGCTGCTGGCTCTCCAATATGCCGGATAATGCAACTTTACCGCCAGTTTTGCAAGATTTGGCAATCACTGGCGCCAGCACCATCAAGGCGCTGGAGAGAATATTAGCCACGACCAGATCAAACGGCTCATGCAGGTATTCGGCAGAGTCATAAAAAATGGCCTCGACCTGGTTATTGAGCGCGTTATCACGACTGGCAATCACTGCCTGCGGGTCAATATCAACGCCTGTGGCGGTGTTGGCGCCCAGTTTTTTGGCGGCAATCGCCAAAATGCCTGAGCCACATCCGTAATCAAGGACATTGGCACTGCGCAACAGTGTTTCAGGTAATTGCGCCAACCAGCTCAAACACAAATGCGTGGTCGGATGACTGCCAGTGCCAAATGCCAGGCCCGGATCCAGCACAATATTGATCGCCTCCGCATTCGGCGCCTCATGCCAGGAAGGCACGATCCACAATCTATCGGTCACGCGGATAGGGTCAAACTGGGCTTGCGTGGCCCGCACCCAATCCTGCTCCTCGATCTGCTCTAACTGATATTTGAGACCGTCCAGTTGCAGCTCGGCTTGCACACGGGCCAGTAAACCCTGGACATCGGCTTCAGCATCCAGCATGGCCGTGACAATGTTTTGCTGCCAGATGCCGGGCGGGGGATCCCCCGGCTCGCCAAAAATTGCCTGCTCGGCCAAGGTGTCAGCGTGCGCATCTTCAATGCTGACGGACAACGCACCCTGCTCCATCAGCACATCGCTGAGTGCCTCGGCCTGCGGCTCGGTTGATTGAATTTTTAGTAACAGCCAATGCAAAATTATTTCGAGCTGATACCCAGCTTCTGCTCCAGATAGTGAATGCTGGTGCCGCCCTGCTGGAAAGCCAAGTCGGCCATCAGATCAGAATGCAACGCAGTATTGGTTTTAATGCCTTCGACATACATCTCGGACAAGGCCACGCGCATTCTGGCAATCGCCTGTTCGCGTGTCGCACCATGTGTAATCAGCTTGCCTATCATCGAGTCATAATGCGGTGGCACGGTATAGCCGCCATACACATGCGTATCCATGCGTACGCCAGGGCCGCCAGGCATATGAAAGCGATTGATAAAGCCTGGTGAAGGCACAAAGGTATAAGGATCCTCGGCGTTAATCCGGCATTCGATGGCATGGCCATTGAGCACAATATCGCGCTGACGGAACGGCAGCTTCTCACCGGCAGCGATGAAGATCTGCTGCTGAACCAGGTCGATACCTGTAATCATTTCAGTGACGGTATGCTCCACCTGCAAGCGGGTGTTCATCTCAATAAAGTAGAACTCGCCATTTTCATACAGGAACTCGAAGGTGCCGGCGCCACGGTAACCAATCTTGCGGCAGGCCTCGGCACAACGCTCACCAATTTTGTCGCGCAGTCTTTCTGGCAACAAGGGCGAGGGTGCTTCTTCAATAATTTTTTGATGGCGGCGCTGCATGGAGCAATCGCGGTCACCCAAGAACACGGCGTTGCCATGCTGGTCAGCCAGAATCTGGATCTCGATATGACGCGGGTTTTCAAGGAATTTTTCCATGTAAACCATCGGGTTGCCAAAAGCAGCCTGTGCCTCGGCTTTGGTCATATTGACCGCATTGAGCAAGGCGGCTTCGGTATGCACCACGCGCATGCCACGACCACCACCGCCACCCGCTGCCTTAATAATCACCGGGTAGCCTACGCGCTTGGCCGTTTTAATGATTTCAGCCGGATCATCATTCAGCGCACCATCTGAGCCAGGCACACATGGCACACCCGCCGCTTTCATGGAGTCCTTGGCAGACACCTTGTCACCCATCAGGCGAATGGTCTCTGCGCGGGGGCCGATAAAGACAAAACCGCTTTGTTCAACCCGCTCGGCAAAGTCGGCATTCTCGGATAAAAAGCCATACCCGGGGTGAATCGCTTGCGCATCCGTTACTTCAGCCGCACTGATCACGGCAGGAATATTCAGGTAGCTTTTTGCAGAAGGTGCTGGGCCAATACAAACAGACTCATCGGCCAGCTTCACATATTTGGCATCACGGTCAGCCTCAGAGTGCACAGCCACCGTTTTAATCCCCAACTCACGACAAGCACGTTGCACGCGCAAGGCAATTTCGCCGCGGTTGGCAATCAGGATTTTCTCGAACATTATTTACTCCGCGTCTCAATAGCCGCTAGACAATTAAACTTCGTTGCTGCGAAACCCGCAGAGGGCTGCTGGTCGCCGCCACGGGCAATCAGTACTTTTTCAACCATCACGATTAACCAATCAGGAACAGAGGCTCGCCGTATTCCACAGGCTGACCGTTTTCAACGAAAATCTTTTTAATCGTGCCCGCATATTCACTCTCAATTTCGTTGAGCAGCTTCATGGCTTCAATAATGCACAGGGTGTCCCCTGTATTGACAGTGCTACCAACATCGACGAACGCTTTTGCATCTGGAGAAGACGCGCGATAGAACGTACCGACCATCGGTGATTTAACTACCGTGCCTTCTAGCACTTCTGCCGCTGCAACGGCGGGAGCAGCGGCGGCTGCGGGTGCTGCTGCAGGCGCGGAAACAGGCGCAGCGACATATTGAGTCACTGGTGCAGCACCCGGTGCCATGGCGCGACTGATACGTACCTTCTCTTCACCCTCAGTCAGTTCCAGCTCGGAAATCCCCGATTCCTCGACCAGATCAATCAGTTTTTTGAGTTTGCGTAAATCCATATTAGCCTCGAATGTAAATGTTTTAAATGTTATTAGCGTTGTTGGATGTAGCGATAGGCGGCGTAGTATCCCTCTGCGCCCAAACCGCAGATGACGGCGGTTGCCAGATCGCTGAAATAAGAATGATGCCGGAATGACTCGCGGGCATGCACATTGGAGAGATGCACTTCAATGAATGGAATGTTCACTGCCGAAAGGGCATCCCTGATGGCAATAGAAGTATGCGTGAAGGCGGCAGGATTGATAATGACGTAATCCACCCGGTTCACAGACAATGCATGAATTTTCTCTATGATCTCCGCCTCAGAGTTGCTCTGAAAGGATTCAAGACGTACCTGATCGGCCCGCGCCAATTCCAGCAGATGCTGGTTGATATCTGCAAGCGTTTGGCTACCGTAGTGCTGTGGCTCACGTGTCCCCAGCATATTCAAGTTGGGTCCATGTATCACCAGGATGGATTTGGCGCCCATTTCAGATGCCTCTCAAAGAGAAAAATACAACCTTCATGGCGTCGAAGTTTGCCGAAGTTATTGCATTTTGTCCAGTAAAATTCGCAATTTGGAACAAATGGAAAGTCGCCAAAACGGCAGCAACTGGTACAGATCAGGCGACAAACCCAAGCCATAAGCGGCCTGTTTGCGCACAGAAGCGGGCAGGCATTTAAGGCAAGTTGAGTGCTTTTTGCAGCATTTGGCGATTGACTCTGCCGAAGAAGGTGTGTGTCACTTGGCCGTTGGCAGAAATCACCACGGTGTAAGGTAATACGCCTTTGGTGTTGCCCAGTTGCTCGGCCAAAGGCATGCCTTCATTCTCGGCAATTAACAAGGGATAACTGACGGGCGTACTCTCCGCGAACTCATGCACAGCGGCTGCCTCGTCAATGGCCAGGCCTAATACTGCAATTTCGGGGTGTTCGGCCGCCAGCGCTGAGATTTCGGGCATTTCTTCACGGCAAGGCTCACACCATGTCGCCCAAAAATTCATGATGACAGGCTTGCCTTTAAAGCTTGAAAGCGCATACGTCCTGCCACCAGCATCCTGCAAACCGACGCTCCATACCGCGTCAGGCACCATCATCGCCGTTTGAGTAGGGGCAGACGTCATCCATTGATCACGGTGAAGGTAAAGCCAACGGAATCCGCTACCGAGAACAACGATCAGTAATATCGTCATGACCAAACGTGCAATATTATGCATGTGCAGACTTCTCCATGGCGCTTAAAGGCAACTTGCGCAAACGGTCAAGAAATTGTGTGGCGTCCTGATAGCCTTTGATCACAGGTTGCAACGGCCGTCCCTGCGCATCAAAAAACACGATCCCTGGCGGCCCGAACAATTCAAAGCGCTTGAGCAATGCAGCATCTTCCGCCCGGTTTTCGGTCACATCTGCCTGCAACAGCACCACATCTTTGAGCACAGCCCGCACTTCTGGCTGGCTAAAGACAAACTGCTCATATTCTTTGCACGAGACACACCAGTCTGCGTAAAAATCCAGCATCACGGGTTTGCCCCGCGCGGCCGCAAGCGCATTTTCGAGCGCTTGTACACTTTGCACGCGTTTGAATGGCAGTGCTTGCACATCCGTCGCCGAAGCAGACATGACCCCTTGCAAAGGCTGTAGCGGAGAGCGTGCGCCCGACCAGGCACCCACCAGCAGCGCGGCGCCATAAAGCAGCAACATGACCGCAAATCCCTTGCAAAGACGCGCGGTGCTCCCCGCATCCGCAGGCAAAGGGTCTATTGCGCGCAGATAAATGGCCGGGACAATACACAAGGCCGCCCATAAAACCAGTTGCGCTGACACAGGCAGCAACGGGCTGACGATCCAGACCGAGACAGCCAACATCAACACCCCAAACAAGCGACGAACGACATTCATCCATTCGCCCGCCTTGGGCAAGACCGTACCCGCTGATGCGCCAATCAGCAATAACGGTACACCCATGCCCAGCGACAATGAAAATAATGCCACCGCGCCCAGCACCACATCATGCGTCTGGCTGATATAAAGCAGCGCACCCGCCAGCGGCGCGGCGACACAAGGGCTGATGATCAAGGCAGATATGGCCCCCATCAAGAAATCGCTGGCCAGATGGCCACCCTTGAAACGACTGCTCCAGTTAAAAAAGTAATTTTCAACCGCTGACGGCAGTTTGAGCTCGTAAAAGCCGAACATGGAGAATGAGAGCACCACAAAAATCAGGGCACCGATGATCAGGGCGGCAGGCGTTTGCAGCGCGCTGCTCAAGAGCTGCCCAGAGAGCCCGGCGGCGACGCCAGCCAGGGTATAAGTGAGGCACATGCCCAGCGTGTATGCCAATGACAAGGTAAACGCCTTGCCACGCGACACATGGGCATTTTTGCCCACAATAATCCCAGACAAAATAGGACTCATCGGGAACACGCAAGGGGTGAATGCCAGCAACAGGCCTGCACCAAAAAAGCCAGCCACAATCTGCCACCAGTGGCCAGAGGCCAAAAGCTTGCCAGAAAACTCGTCCTCACTCTCCGCGTTGACGGGCTGTGCACTGCGAATATTATCCGCCGAGGCAACCGCGTCCAATGCAAGTGATTTGGTTTGTGGCGGATAACACAGGCCTTTTTCACTACAGCCTTGATAGCGTACCTGCAACACCTGAGGGGTGGCCCCTGCAAACGTGACCTCGGCCACGGTGTCGTGGTGAAACACCTGCTGTTCGCCAAAATTGGGATCATGCTTGGTTTCACCGGATGGCAAGCTGAGCTGTGTCGTGTCGCTGGCCGGTAAGAGTTGTATGCGGTCTCTATATAAATAGTGGCCTGGTGCTACAGTAAACCGGATCTGGGCATGCGTGGCATCCGTCAATGCCGCATCGACCTTGAATGCCTGATCGACAGGCAAAAAATCTTCGCTGCTATCTTCAGTGAATAGTTTTGAGAATTGTGACGCCGCGTGCACAGGCAACACCATCACGCATAACATGACCAGCACCCATGCTACTTTAAACCCATTTTTGATCAACGCTTCACTCCTGCATCCCTGTCTCGGCCGCCACCCATGCCAAATATTCCGGCAAACCCTCGCTCACATGGATGCCTACAATCTCTGGAAGTTCATAAGGATGCAGCATTCTAAGCCTGGCCGCACAGGCGGCATACCCCTGCCGCGTGGTTTTAATGCTCAGGGCGATTTCTTCCGCTTGCTCAATCTGCCCTTGCCAGCGATAAATAGAGGTAACCGGACTTGAAATATTGACGCATGCCGCCAACTTGTCTGTAAGCAACGTCTGCGCGATATGCTCGGCACATGCCTTGTTCGGCACATGCGTAAACACGATTATAATTTCCTCTTTTGGCGTCATCGCGCGCTGACTCACAGACAGGATTCTGACATGCGTTTTCTCATCCTTGCTATTCTACTGGCTTTTCCGTTTCTGGAGATAGCGGTCCTGATTGAACTCAGTCAGCGCTATGGCTGGTGGGTCTTGGTCTACCTGATCATGATCGGCTACCTGGGCCTCAAGCTGATTCGTGGTGAAAAAGACCTGATCGCGTCACGCTTGTTTCAGCAAATGACGGCCGGTGGCAACCCGGTAGCCGCCATTTTTTCCACTGCCAGAAACTTGCTGGCCGGAGTATTACTCCTGATTCCGGGCGTCATTAGCGATGTCATTGCCGTGATTCTGTTACTGATTCCAACCAACAACCCAACCGTCAGCGGGCAGCATCAACAACCCCATGCACGCTACCGTCATAGCGCGAATGACGAGGTGATTGAGGGGGAATTTACCGAAGTCCCTGACAGCAAACCGGTAGATAATGTCGTGCATCTCCCCCGCAAAGATTAACGCTTGGAAAATATCGTCTTATGAACCGTGTCCTGATTGAAAACAGTGGCCATACCTTTGATGTCCGCCCCAGCCAAACCGTGCTCGAAGCCGCCATTGAAGCGGGTATCAACTTACCCTATGGGTGCCGTAATGGCGCTTGCGGCGCCTGCAAAGGCAAGGTGCTGACCGGCAAAGTCATGCATGATGATTACCAAGGCAACGCCTTGACCGATGCCGAGCTTGCAGCTGGCATGGCTTTGTTTTGCTGTGCCAGACCCCTTGAAGACCTGGTCATTGAATGCCGCCAGATCGATATGGTGCAAGGCATCAAACCGCGTATTTTGCCGGTACGCATTCAACACAAACAGCAGTTCGGCGACGATGTAATGGTCTTGCACCTGCAATTGCCTGCCACTGAACAACTGACCTTTATGGCTGGACAATACATCGAGTTTCTACTCAAGGATGGCCGCCGCCGGGCTTTCTCCATCGCCAATGCGCCACATGAAAAAGGGTTTATTGAATTGCATATCCGTAAAATTGCTGGCGGGCATTTTACCGAGCAAGTGTTCAATGACATGCCGCTTAAAACCATATTGCGTATGGAAGCGCCTCTCGGCAGTTTTTTCCTGCGAGAGCAAAACCAAAAACCCATCATCATGGTGGCCGGTGGTACGGGGTTTGCACCGGTCAAAGGCATGATAGAACACATGATTTTCAATCAGATCCAGCGCCCCGTTTACCTCTACCGCGGCGCGAGACGAACCGGCGACTTATATATGGATGACCTCTGCCAGCGCTGGACACAGTTCATGCCGAATATTCAGTATATCCCCGTCATTTCCGACGGTCACGACGACGATGGCTGGCAAGGCCGCCGTGGCCTGGTGCATCAAGCCGTGTTGGAGGATCACGCAGACTTAAGTGGATTCGAAGTCTACGCTTGCGGCGCACCAGGCATGGTGGAGATTGCGAAAGCAACGTTTGTGAAGCAGGGCCTGCCAGAAGAAGAGTTTTATAGCGATGCGTTTACGTTTGCGCCCAATTAATCGGGCTATAGTAAATCGAGCTGGCGCGACGATCAGCCCGCTTCAGTGATCGTTTGATCACCGGCCCTGCAGAGCCGGTGATTGTGTGAGGGCGCAAAGCCGCCCGCTCGCAGGGACACGCCTGATCAAACATGCTGTTTAGCCCATCTTGCCAGCCCCCTCAACCATCCCAGCAAATCATCCACGTAGGTGTACAGCACCGGGATCACCACCAGACTCAGCACGGTCGAAGTAATTAATCCACCAATCACCGTAATCGCCATTGGCGCGCGGAAGCTAGGATCCGCACTCCAGCCCAGGGCAATCGGCAGCATACCGGCAGCCATGGCAATGGTGGTCATGACAATCGGCCGCGCACGTTTATGGCACCCATCGATAATCGCATCAAACCGGCTTAACTGGCGCTCTTTTCTAGCCATGATGGTGTACTCCACCAGCAAGATCGAGTTTTTGGTCACCACACCCATCAACATCAACAACCCAATCACACTCGGCATGGAGAAGCTGTTGTGGGTGACCAGCAGGGCAAAGAAGGCCCCACCCAGTGACAAGGGCAGCGCCCCCAAAATGGTCACTGGTTGCAGAAAGTCGCCAAACAGCAAGACCAGCACCACATAGATGCACATCACGCCGATGACCATGGCGCCGCCAAAGCTGGCAAACAATTCGTTCATGCGTTTGGCATCGCCCGACTCCAGCTGCTTCACGCTGGGCGGCAGCGATTGCATGGCGGGCAGCTGTTGCACTTCACGCAGGACTTCACCGATCTGGCGCTTGTTGAGCTCGATATCAAAGGTCACATTACGCATGCGATCCATACGGTCAATTTGCTGCGGCCCACTGCCCATGCGAACGGTGGCCACGGTTTCCAGGCTGACACTGCCGTTGCGTGCGGGTACCCGCAGCTGGGCAATTTCTTGCAAACTGGTGCGTACACTGGAACCCAACCGCACTCGGATAGGCACCTGGCGTTGTGGCAAATTGAGCTTGGGCATGGTATTGGAGAAGTCGCCAGAGGTGGCAATGCGAATCACCTGTGCAATCGACTCTACCGTCACCCCCAGCTCGGCGGCCTTGTCGATATCGGGGATGATCTGCACCTCTGGCCGCTGCAGGCTGGCACTGGATGTGATGTTGCCGACACCGCTCAAGGTACGCAATTGTTGCTCCAGCTGTTGGCTGGCATTGCCCAGCGCAATGCCATCATCGCTGGCCAGTGTGATCTGCAGTTTTTCACCGGATTCCCCAATGCCGACGTTGACGCGTGCGCCCGGCAAAGCCTTGAGTCGCTCACGTAACTCGGCTTCAATTTCGGATTGCTTCTGATGCCGCTCACTACGATCCGTCAGACTAATCACCAGGCTGCCCTTGCGCACATCCGTACTATTCTGAGAAGCATTGGGCCCACCCCCACCGGTACTGGCCGTGCCCGCGGCGCTAAACACTGCCTTCACTTCCGGGTGCTGCTTGACGATCTGCTCTGCCAGACTAACCACTTCGCGCGTCTGTTCCAGCGCGGTCCCCGGCTGCAACTCAATATTGACCTTGGTCTGGCTACTGTCAGAGGAAGGCACAAAGCCTTTAGGCAACAGTGGCATCAAACTCAATGAGCCGACAATGAACAATACAAATGCCAGCACCACGGTTTTGCGGTGGCGCAAACACCACTCCACACTGCGTAAGTAAGCGCGCATAAAGCCAGAGATTTGCTCTTCCTTAACTGGGTGCGGTTTTAACAAATAGGCTGACATCATGGGCGTCAGCAAGCGGGCGACCACCAGCGAGCCCATGATGGCAATGGCCGCCGTAATGCCAAACTGCTTGAAGAATTTACCCGGAATACCCCCCATAAATGCGGTGGGCAGAAAAATCGCCACCAGCGTAAATGTGGTGGCAATCACAGCAAAGCCGATTTCATCAGCGGCCTCCATGGCGGCCTGATAAGGGGATTTGCCCATGCGCAGGTGGCGGACAATGTTTTCGATTTCCACAATGGCATCATCGACCAAAATCCCCACCACTAGCGCCATGGCAAGCAAAGTAAGAATATTGAGCGAGAAGCCGAAATATTGCATAAATGCAAAGGTCGGGATCATGGATAAAGGCAGAGCGACGGCGGCAATAATGGTGGCGCGCCAGTCGCGCAAAAACCACCACACCACCAGAATAGCGAGCAAAGCACCCTCGTACAGCAATTGCATGGAGCCGTGATAGTTATCTTCTACCGGCTTGACCATGTTAAAAGCCTCCACAATCTTCACTTGTGGATGCAAGACCCTGAATTTTTCCAGCGCGGCACGCACATCTTTGGCCACCGTCACCTCACTGGTGCCTTTGCTACGCGTAATTTCAAACCGGATGACTGGCTTGCCATCATAGCTGGCATAGGTGGTGCGCTCAGCATAGGTATCAATCACCTCCGCCACTTGCGACAACTTGATGTGGCGACCATCGCCGATGGGAATATCCAGATTGCGGACTTCATCCGCACTATGCAAGGCGCCCAGGGTGCGTACCGACTGAATATTGTCGCCAATATCCCCTCGCCCGCCCGAGGCATCCTGCTGTACGCGTTTGAGCTGTGCAGACACATCGCTGACATTGACACCCAAACCCGCCATCAAGGTCGGATCAAGATTAACCTGCACTTCGCGGTCTACGCCACCGGTACGCGTAATCTTGCCCACGCCATTCACTGCCAGCATGGCCTTGCTCACTTCGTTGTCGACAAACCACGATAGCTCGCCTTCATCCATATTGTCAGCCGAGGCGACGAAAGTGAGGATCGCACTGCCGGAGGTCGTCACTTTAGACACGGTAGGCGTCAGTACCGCAGCGGGCAACTCAGAGCGCGCGCTATCAACCGCATTGCGTACCAGATTCAGCGCCTCTTCACTGTTGGTATCTATAGTGAACTGCACACTGATGCTGACACTGCCATCGGTGATTTTGGTGGTCATGTGCTCGATCCCACCAATGGTCGCAATCTTGTCTTCAATCTTGCGGGCCACTTCGGTTTCCAGCTGGGGCGGGGCCGCGCCTTCCAGCGTCGCACTGACCGAAATCACCGGCAGCTCAATATCCGGAAAGTTCTGTTTGCCTAATTGATTAAGTGATTTGAGACCAAGAAAGCTCAACACCACAAACAGCAGAATGGCGGGAACCGGATTGCGGATAGACCAGGCTGAAAAATTCATTTTGCAGCCTCAGGTTTAGCCACCGTCACGATTTTGACCCTATCCCCATCGTTGAGAAAAGCGCCACCACTGAGCACCAGCGAGGCCCCTGCCTACACGCCACCAAGCAACTCTATCAGCTGCTCGCGGGTACGGCCGGTTTGTACCTTGCGCTGTGCGACCTGGCTGATACCGTCAGACCCGGATGGCGCCAGTTCAAACACATAGGCAAAGCCATCGCGGTAGGTGACGGCACTCAGTGGGACCGCCAACCCTTGCTGCTGGCCGATATCCACCTGCCCCTGCACATACATGCCAGGCTTGGCACTGCCTTTGGGGATATCCACATACACCAGCGCATTACGGGTATTGTTGTCGACGGTCGGCGAAATCAACCGCACGGTCCCGGCTACCTTCTTGCCGCCCGGCAAACTCAGATTGACCGCTTGTCCGGCATGCAAAGCGTTTTGCTGATCTGCATTCACCTCACCGCGCCACTCAATACGACTTTGCCGCACCAGCCTGAATAACTCCGCCCCGGCCGACACCACATTCCCCAAATTGGCAGAACGTGATGAAATGACGCCATCGTCAGGCGCCACCACTTTGGTCTGGCGCAAGCGGATTTTCTGGTTCTCCAGCTCCGCCTCGGATAAGGCGAGATTGGCCCGTGCCGTCTGCTCGGCAATCATGTATTCATTGATTTTTTGCGCCGATAGCGCGCCACTGTCTTTGATTTCACGCGCACGGTCTGCATTACTCTTTGCTTCAGCCAGCGCGGCCTTGTCTTTTTCAACCGTGGCGAGCTGTTTTTGCAAATCCGCCTTGACGGTTTCATCGGCCAAGACAACCAGCAACTGTCCCTTGCTCACTTGCGCGCCGACATCGGCCAGCACTTGCTGTATGCGCAATCCGGCAATTTCCGCACTGACCAGGGCCTCTTGCCAGGGATAGACGCTGCCATTTAGCATCAGAGTCGTCTGCCATTGCACCTTCACGGGCCGGGTGACCTCCACGCTCAGGGCGGCTTTGCCCTTGCCCGCTGACTGCGGCGCATGCTCTGTTTCAGTTTGATTGACGGCCGCGCGGTTAGCACGTTTTTCTGCCAGCTCGGCCTGATGCCGCGGATGTTGCCAGAACCAGGCACTCACACCCACCAGCACGGCCGCAATGATTAAGAATTTGGTTTTTTTTGTCAGTCTGCTCGCCATTTTTATTTACCTTTTTTCCATGGGCTTGAGGATGAGGGGTTTCACCGTCGCCTGTGTTTCCAGCCAGTCACCACCAAATGCCTTGTATAGCGCAATCCACTGCAACACACGGTTTTTTTGCTGGGTGATAACGTTCAGCTCGGCATTAATTTTTTGCCTGCGGGCATCTTCGAGTGACAATAAATCCAGCCCGCCTGATTTCCAGTTGATCTCGGCGGCCTTGAAATATTGCTGATATTGCTGGGCACTGGCCTGCTCGGAGGTGGCACGGCGAGTAGCACTTTCCAGATTCACCAAAGCCTGCTCTACTTCTTTGACAGCATTACGCACATCCTGCTGATAGGTTGCCAGCAAACTATCGTAATTGGCACGCGCTTCTGCCAGATCCGCACGCAAAGTGCCGCCATCAAAAATCGGCAACTTGAGAGAAGGGCCATACGACCAGGAGTCGGTGCGTGTTACCGTGCCATTAAAGTTGGTGCGTCGATAGCCGATCGATCCGGTCAGGGTCAGACTAGGGTACATCTGGGCTTTGGAGACGCCGATATTGGCACTGGCCTCCGCCAAGTTGCGCTCATCAATGGCCAGGTCTGGGCGCCGGGTCAGTAAACTGGCCGGCAAGGCCTGCACGTCAAACATGGCAGGCTCTGGCAAGCTTTTGCCTTTCGCCAACCATTGACGCAACTCAGGCTCAGGCAAATTGGTTAACGCCACCAGCGCCTTCACCAGGCCATCACATTCGGCTTGCTGCCCATCCAGCGTAGACTCACTGGCGCGTGTCGCTGCCTCTGCGAGTGCCAGGTCTGACAGAGCGGAGAAACCAGCCTTGGCAGAAATGCCTGTCAAACGCGCGGTCTCTTTACGAGAGTCATAGGCCTGTTGCAGGGCGTCTACCGATGCCTGGCAGGCACGGTAATTCACATAATTATTTGCTACCTCGGCGGCCAGGCTCAAGCGTGCATCGTGCCAGGCAATTTTCTTGGACTCCAGTTGCGCTGTGGCTGCCTGCTTGGCGGCTTTCACCTTGCCAAACAAATCCACTTCCCAGCTGGCATCCAATGAAATCGAATCAACTTCAATGGTACTGGCCGGAAACGCGCCACCACCACCGCCTTTACTCTTGGTGGCACTGCCGGTGCTAGTTAAATCAGGGATCCCTTGCGCACGGGCAGACAAGACATTGGCGCGCGACACACGGATATTGGCCAGCGCAATTTCAAGCGAGGGACTTTCTTTCTGTGCCTCAGTGAGCAGATGGTCAAGCACAGGATCGTTGAATTGCCCCCACCAATTGTTCAGTGACGCCAGATTGCCGCCATGCGGCAACGGCGCTTGCCATTCTGTAGCTACCTTGGGTTTTGGGCGGATGTATTCATCCATCACCGAGCAACTCGCCAGCGGCAAACACATGACAGCCAACCATAGCGGCAGGCGACGCAGGTTTACCGCAGCCTTTAAGACAGGCTGCTTCATTTTTGTTCCATCCCGTGTAATCCTCTCAAGAATAACTGCACCACAAATGCAATGTGTGCTTCTGCATCCCAATCTGCTTCTTGCACCCCGAATAATGCTTTATGGCGAGGGCCGGCGATCAGTAGCTCGCAATAAGACTCAGCCGCCCGCATAAAATTCAGTTGTGGCAACTCGCCTTTATCCGCATACGTTTTAAAGATATTTGCCAACATTTGATAGATGCGCTCAGGCCCCACTTCTTTGACTGCCCTCGCCAACTCCGGTAAATGTGATACTTCTGAAATCGCAATTCTAAAAAAGGACACCATGCGCGGTTCAAGGACTTTTTTCAACATCAGTCGTCCGATATGCGTGAGCACCGTGGCCAGCGACGGGTCGGTTAACTGCTCAAGATTGGTCATGGCACGCACATCCTGCTCCACCATGTGCTTGAGCGCCGCGATCAATAACGCATCCTTGTTGCTGTAACGCTCATAGATGGTTCGCGTCGAGACGCCACAGGTTGCGGCAATCCGCGCAATACTGGTCCGTGCCACGCCCTCGGTCATAAACAGTTCGAGGGCCTGCGCCAGAAATTGGGCGTGCCGCTCCTGTGTTGTCCCGGTTTTTGGCCGCCCCACCTTAGGTTTGGCTGCGGCTGTGCGTGTAGAAGACATGTCGTCCTGCGTATGCATAAAATAAAAATAAAACGTTTTATTTTCAATTTTATGAAGATTCTAAAAAAGCGCAAGCAGTTTGTTGTATCTGGCTGGCTACAAAGCGCTTAAGAGGATAGTTTAGTTTGTTATACTCGCTGCACTTTTTAATCGCAGGCAGTCGCCATGGCTCTCAAATCCACCATTTATAAAATCAATCTCAATATTGCGGATATGGACAGGCATTACTATCAAACGCATATGCTGACCTTGGCCAAGCACCCCTCGGAAACAGAAGAGCGACTGATGGTCAGACTGCTGGCATTTGTGCTCTATGCGGACGAAGCCTTGGAATTTGGCCAAGGCCTGAGTGACGACGATGAGCCGGATCTCTGGCAAAAAGACCTTACCGGGGCAATAGAACGCTGGATAGGCGTCGGCCTGCCTGACGAGCGTGAGATTCGCAAAGCCTGCGGAAAAGCCAAGCAAGTGGTGCAAGTGCTTTATGGTGGCAGAACTGCAGAGATGTGGTGGGAGCAACAACAAAAAGCCATGCTTAAACTGGATAATGTCACGGTGCTTAACCTGCCGGAAACCCAGGCACTCACAGCCGCTGCCTCACGCAGCCTGAGCATGAGCGTCACCATACAAGATCAGCAATTATTAGTGAGTCATGACGGCGGGAGTTTTGAGCTTTCTCCCGTCATCCTCAAGGCCTAGCATCCTTCTTCCGTCTTGGAAGCTGATTGAGCACAGGCTCAAAAACAAAACCCTTCATGGATCACATGAAGGGATTTTGTTGCACCGGCACAGCCGGCGTTCAACAGCACTCAATTAAATTCAGTCTGCCGGTGAGCCCATATAAGGGCGCTTGCCAATAAAGTTCAGGCGCATTTGCTGGTGCTTGTCCAGACCTTTATCCGGGTTATCTGTGATCAAGCCTGTGCCTTCCCATTTATCTTCAGGGCTTTGCTGTTTTGCCTGTGGGGCTTTACTGTAAGGCCGCTTGCCGAGGAAGTGGTTCTGATGCAGATTGTGTACACCACTCTCAGCGTCAGAGGTATCGCCTGCTTGAACATTCGCCATGAAGCCAAATGTTACCAGTACTGCTAATAACAATTTACTCATTTTACGCTCCTTAAATCGCTCATTCTTTAATAGTTTTTACCGTTAGGGTGAGTAACGGTCAGGTTTATGGTGGCATAGTTACCTGACAACTACCTGACTAAAACGCACGTTTGGACAATTGATGCATTTTCATCACTTGCTGCGCTTGTGCGGGTGCAGGATTTACAACCAAAGTCGCACCTACCCAGGCTTGATCAGCCGCTGCGCTAGCCACCACGGCAGGTGTGGCATAAGGCCGTTTGCTTAAAAAATGCTGTGTATGCGCGGTTTGTTGAATATTTTTCTCACCTTCAAATGCCACGGCCGTTGAGGCCACGAACAAACTTGAAACCATAAAACCCACAGAAATAAATTTACGCATCATGTGTCTCCTTATACGGTTAATGTGATTCATGTCTTCTCGTTTACATGTTTGCTCAATCACGATGGTTTGCATTTTGCCAGCCAGCAGACAAGAAAGAATCTCTCGATATACGTAGTTTGGTATATACCCAACGGCATACATCATTATTTAGATGGCTATTGAAAGTAAGTGCCTAGCCAACCAATGCGCTGAGATTGCTCGCCAGGTGAGTGCCAGCAAACCATAGGTATGCTCAAGGAAACAAGCGATGCTCGGCGGGCCAAACACCGCCATACAAGGCTTCAGGATGGCGTAGCATCAGGCGCTGCCTGATCTCGCGTAACCTGCGCAATGGGACGGATACAACCATGAGGATATTGCCTTGCTCCAGCTGTTGACTGTGGGCACGCAAGCGATACCCGGGTGCCGCAGTCGCGATGGCCGCTGCCCACGCAGCACAGGCGATTGCTCCAATGACCATGCAATACGGAATCACAGTGAAAGCAACTTCGCCAAACCACCATGGGAAAAAGCAGGCGAGTAAGCCGCTTAACAAGCCAACGATTGCGCCAAAGACAAACCCGGCCATCGCACTATAAAGAACATCGGATTTTTCTACGGCACCGGCTTTTGGTAATTGCTCTAGCAAATGTTCATGCCGGGCATGAAAGTGGATGTGATTTTCATCAATACGATCAAGCAGTAATTCATTCATCACGGCCTGAGCACTGTGAAGATTGGGTAAAACAAAATAGAGTCTGCGTCTCATCGTGTTCTCCTATCCATATTGTCATCAATATATTGATGGATAGAAGAATGCGTTGAAGATTCACTTTTTAACACCTGTATGGCTGAAACAGGCTCACGCCAGCAGAATCACTAACGGTCCTCTAATTGACCGCTCCATACACGGGCCAGTTTTGATAATTTATAGCGCATGCCTGTGCTCTCATTAGAAAGCGCATCCAGAAACAATGACAGCCGACGCGATTTAATCACAGTATAAAAAGTAAGCAGGCTGACAGGCACAAAGACGATACCAAAATATGCCAGCTTCTCCAGCAGACTGGTTTGGGTCAGGTCGATTAAATTCATGCCCAGCAAGCCACTGGTCATGGTGCCGATGAGACCCAGAATAGTGACCACGGTAAGGCGGACGACCGTATCCGCCTGCCGCTTGATTTCTTCGCCTTCCAGATATTCGGCCATATCCATAATGCGGCGGCGAGTTTTCTCAAACAGGCTGACCGAATCCAGTTGCTTGAGCATCAAGGCAAACAGGTCTTTGGCGACGGCCTGATCAGACACATTTTCAAACCAGTAGCGGTGTGTAAAGCGCAGAAACACGGCCGTGACATGCCGGATATTGTTGCGGAAAGATTTGACCGAGTCCTCACTCTGCATATTCAGGCGGCTGATGGCTTGCACCATGCGGTCTGACAGCATCAGCAAGGCCGCTTTTTGAAAATGGGCGATTAAGAACAATAGAAAATACTGGTTTTGGTAATGGCGCTTGATGCCGTTTTTGTCATTGCTGAACACGCGGTGCTGATGACTGCCTACCACGACAAAATTCTGGCCGGTACACATTATGCGCGTGGTGCTCCAGGGGTCTTGGCGGACCTCATCCCAGTAGCGGTCATAGCAATGCTGTTGCTCAAAGTCTTGCAAAAACTGTTCACTAAACGGCAAGGTATCTGAATGCCAGGGCTGGCAAACCAGGCCCAGCCGGATCAAGTCTCCGCGCGACAAGGTACTCACATCATCAAACGCCAGATAAGCCATCAAGGGCATGCGCTGATATTCAATTTCACGGTAACGCAACTCGCCAGACTGGCCGGAGTAATGTTGCACGAGCGGCGACATCAGTGCTGACCAGTGCAATGAGACACAAGGGACGTGATTCTCTTTCACAAAGGCCAGGTAGCGGGCCTTGTCTTCATAATCAGAGGCAGCAATGACCTGATCGTGCTGATCCAGCCACTCCACCCGTTTTGCGCAATGCCCGCCCTCGCCGGTATCATCCCAGTAATTGGGATAGGTGCGGCCCAGACGGTAGAGGATTTCCATAGCGTCGTTAAGCGCGAGATCACTGGCGGTCACTTCTAGCGCCAGCATGGCAACATCAATATCAAAAAAGAAATACAGCTCGATATGCGCGACGCGCAAAGTGAGCGGGGTCGCATGCTCCGGCAAGGTGATACGGACGGCACGGATATCCTGACGGCTAAATATATGCAGTGGCGATTCGCCATAGCCGCCAGAAGCATGGCCATGCTTGCCCTCGCCATATAAAAAACGCTGGGCAAAAGGCATAAAGGTGACAAATTCTTGATAGCGCGTTTCACTTAAGTGCGGGGCGCTGTGTAAAAAATCATCCTCAATTTCTACCCAGGGCGAATCCTTGATGGCCTTGAGCGTTTCCCAGGGCGCATCTACGGCGCCGGGGACAAGATGATCAGTCATCAATTGCACGGGCCACAGCAAAGTTTGCCGAAAATCCCTGACGATACTGGTGTGCAGATTGTCTGGCATGTGCAGTCTCCTGACCGCGATTGTGATGGCAAACTATAGCGCGTTTGACCATGGCGACATGGCGCAAAAAACAGTCATTTTGTGGACTAAATGACAAGATTGCTGGCCATAAAAAAACCGGCACGAGGCCGGTTTTTAAAAGCTTAAGGCACCAAAAAATTACACTTTTTGATAAACCTCAGCGCCTTTTTTCACAAACTCGATGGCTTTTTCCTGCATGCCTTTTTCCAGCGCCACCTGTTCATCCACCCCCAGTTTATCGGCGTAGTCGCGCACATCCTGTGTAATTTTCATTGAACAGAAGTGCGGGCCGCACATGGAGCAGAAGTGTTCCTGTTTGGCACCTTCTTGCGGCAAGGTTTCATCGTGGAATTCCTTGGCTTTTTCAGGATCAAGCCCGAGGTTAAACTGGTCCTCCCAGCGGAATTCGAAACGCGCCTTGGACAAGGCATTGTCCCGGATCTGGGCGCCTGGATGGCCTTTGGCCAGGTCAGCGGCATGCGCCGCAATCTTGTAGGTAATGATGCCTACGCGGACGTCTTCCTTGTCCGGCAAGCCCAGATGCTCTTTCGGGGTCACATAACACAGCATGGCGCAGCCGTACCAGCCGATCATGGCCGCACCGATACCGGAAGTAATGTGGTCATAGCCTGGCGCAATGTCGGTGGTCAATGGGCCCAGCGTGTAGAACGGGGCTTCGCCACAGTGCTCCAGTTGCAGGTCCATGTTTTCCTTGATCAGGTGCATAGGCACATGACCCGGGCCTTCGATCATGCACTGCACGTCATGTTTCCAGGCAATCTGAGTCAACTCACCCAAGGTCTTCAGCTCGGCAAATTGGGCTTCGTCGTTGGCATCGTAGATAGAGCCTGGACGCAAGCCGTCACCCAGCGAGAATGACACGTCATACTGCTTCATGATCTCGCAGATTTCTTCAAAGTGCGTATACAGGAAAGACTCTTTATGATGCGCAAGACACCATTTGGCCATGATAGAGCCGCCACGTGACACGATACCGGTCATGCGTTTGGCGGTCATTGGAATGTACGCCAGGCGCACACCAGCGTGAATCGTAAAATAGTCTACGCCCTGCTCTGCCTGTTCAATCAGCGTGTCGCGGAAGATTTCCCAGGTCAGGTCTTCGGCCTTGCCGTTCACTTTTTCCAGCGCCTGGTAGATAGGCACAGTACCAATCGGCACGGGTGAGTTACGGATAATCCATTCGCGCGTTTCATGGATGTTTTTACCAGTGGACAGATCCATCACGGTATCGCCACCCCAACGGGTGCCCCACACCATTTTTTCCACTTCTTCAGAGATGGAGGAACCCAGCGCCGAGTTACCGATATTGGCATTGATTTTGACCAAAAAGTTACGGCCAATAATCATGGGCTCGATTTCTGGGTGGTTGATGTTGGCAGTGATAATGGCGCGGCCACGCGCCACTTCGTCACGCACAAATTCTGGCGTGATCACTTTCGGAATACTGGCACCGTAGTTCTGGCCAGGGTGTTGCGTTTGCAACAGCTCGCTCATGTTTTCACGGCGCTGGTTTTCACGGATGGCGATAAATTCCATCTCGGGTGTGATGATGCCTTGCCGCGCATAATGCATCTGGCTGACATTTTTACCCGCTTTGGCACGCAGCGGTTTGCGATGCAGGTTAAAGCGCATTTCTGACAACTCTGGATCGACCAGGCGCTGATGACCGAATTCAGACGTCGGGCCATCCAGCTGCTCTACATCATCCCGCTCCATAATCCATTGCGCACGCAACGCTGGCAGACCGTTACGGATATCGATCTCTACATTCGGGTCAGTGTAAGGGCCGGAAGTGTCATACACAACCACAGGTGGATTGGTATCCCCACCAAAGCTGGAAGGGGTATCACTCAGTGAAATTTCACGAAATGGCACACGGATATCAGGGCGTGAACCCTCAACGTAAATTTTGCGCGATTTGGCAAACGGTTTGGTAGCAGCTTCGTCAACTTTGGCATCCGCGTTGACGAATTTGATGTTCTTATCAATAGCGTTCATTAGGCATCCTTAAAAGAAAAGACGTAAGGATGCGAAGACTTGCATTCCCTACGGCGGTATGACCCGCATCAGGTTCGAAGGGTAACTCTCACTGCAAAAACCTCACAAAATGAAGTATTTACAGACCCCTAGCAACGGACGAATTGTGCGGGAAAACGCCTGATAACGCAAGTAAAACAAAGTTTTGCGTCTGCCTGCGCTTGACAAGTAGACAGACCTGTCTACAATTCACCTGCCCGACACAAAAAACATCACGGGTTAATTTTTTAATAGGCTCAGGAGAGAAAATATGAACGTGTTATTGCTAGGTGCAGTGGCTTGTATCACTGCGTTGATTTTGTCTGCATGGCTGATGACTTTTGCCCGCTGGTTTCCGATCAAGGGTATAGATGGCGAGTTTTTGGTGGACTATAAAACCATGATACGCGCCCATGTCGACTACGCCCTTATGGCCCTGTTTGGACTGGGATTTTATGGCGCAGCCAAGGCCGCAGGCATAGAGTTGCATTATTTTGCCTGTGTCTGCGTGGCCATTGGCGGCTTTACCAACCCGACCGTGTTTGTGATTGCCGCATTTGATCCCGACTTCTGGAACAAAACCAAATGGAAAGTTTATTCTGCCATCAGCTTCGTGCTCACGACCATCGGCTTTATGACCATTTCAAGGCAGCTGATTTGCCATGCCTTTGGCCAATAGCGAATAGATGAACTGAGGTCTCTCACCCGGGTTTATCCAGTTTTAGTTTGATGCTTGCCTGCCGATAACTATTTATGCGTGTGACGAACGTCGTGCGTAGGCAGCAAATGACTTTACACTTGAAATGCTAACAGGAGATCAGAATGAAAAAATTCGCAGCTTTAGTATTGGTAATGATGGCCGTATTCTCAAATGTTTCTTTTGCAGATGAGCATTGCAAAGACCATCACGACAAAGAGCATTGCAAGTAATCCTGAGCCACCAAGCTTAGAGAGTCGTGTCAAAAAAACAAACCCCGCCAAAAGCGGGGTTTGTTTTTTTTATCCAACTGCCAATTAAGGGACTAGCCCAACATCTTCTTAAGTAGCTCATTGACCTGCGCCGGATTCGCCTTGCCTTTAGAGGCTTTCATACACTGGCCAACCAGCGCATTAAAGGCTTTCTCCTTGCCAGATTTGTACTCATCGACCATGGCCTGGTTCGCCGCCAGCACCTCTTTGATGATGGCTTCAATCGCGCCTGTATCAGACACTTGCTTGAGTCCTTTGGCTTCGATAATGGCATCTACTTCACCCTCGCCTGCCCACAAGCCTTCAAACACCTGTTTGGCAGCGTTGTTGGAAATCGTATTGTCTGCAATACGCTTGAGCAAGGCAGCCAACTGCTGGGCAGAGACGGGACTGTCAGCAATCGTTTTTTCTTCCGCATTGAGCTTGGCAGAAAGCGCGCCCATCACCCAGTTAGCCGCCTGTTTGGGCTCGGCACCTGCTTGTACCGTGGCCATAAAGTAATCGGCCATGCTGCGTGAAGCCGTCAATGTGCTGGCGTCATAAGCAGAGAGTTGGTACTCGCTCACCAACCGCGCTTGCAAGGCTTGTGGCAACTCTGGCATCTCGGCACGCACGCGTGCTTTATCGGCCTCAGTCACTTCCAGCGGCAGCAGGTCAGGGTCAGGGAAATAGCGATAATCATTGGCTTCTTCCTTGGTACGCATGGCACGCGTTTCACCGGTGTCCGGGTTAAACAGGACAGTTGCTTGCTGGATGGTGCCGCCATCCTCCAGCGTTTCGATTTGCCACTGGGTCTCATACTCAATGGCTTGCTGCATGAACTTGAACGAGTTCAGGTTTTTGATCTCGCGGCGGGTACCGAACTTTTCAGTTCCCTTGGGGCGCACCGAGACGTTGACGTCGCAACGGAAAGAACCCTCCTGCATATTGCCGTCGCAAATGCCTATCCACTGCACCAGTTCATGTAACTTCTTGGCATAAGCGACCGCTTCGGCGGCACTGCGCATATCGGGCTCGGTGACAATTTCCAGCAAGGGCGTCCCCGCACGGTTCAAGTCTATGCCGGACATGCCTTCGACGGCACCGTGCACAGACTTACCCGCATCTTCTTCAAGGTGCGCACGCGTGATATTGATCACCTTCTCATAAGCCTCGGTATTTTTGCCGGCTGGGACCTGAATGGTCAGCTGACCTTTACCCACTACCGGCAGCTCAAACTGGCTGATCTGGTAGCCCTTGGGCAAATCGGGATAAAAATAATTTTTACGTGAAAATACGCTGCGTGGCGCCATTTCGGCATCAATCGCCAGGCCAAATTTAATCGCGCATTCCACGGCTTTTTTGTTGAGCACAGGCAACACCCCTGGCAGCGCAATACTCACCTCACAGGCTTGCGTATTTGGCGCCGCCCCATAAGTGGTGGAGGCCCCGCTAAACTGTTTGGAATTAGTTTGTAACTGTACGTGGGTTTCCAACCCGATCACGACTTCCCACTGCATGTTAGATGTTCTCCAAACCAGCTGGCATGCGTGTATGCCAGTCTGTGACTTGTTGATAGGCATGGCCGACATTGAGCATGCGCGCCTCATCAAAATAATTGCCAATAATCTGCAAACCAACCGGCAAAGCCTTGCCCTCACTGCTGGAGGTAAACCCGGCCGGGATGCTCATGCCTGGCAAGCCCGCCAGGTTCACGGCAATGGTGTATAAGTCTTCGAGGTACATGGCGACAGGGTCGCTGGTTTTTTCACCGGCTTTAAAAGCCGCTGAAGGCGCGGCCGGGCCCATGATCACATCACATTGCTTGAAAGCTTCCACAAAGTCCTGGGCAATCAGGCGGCGGATTTGCTGGGCCTTGAGGTAGTAGGCATCGTAATAACCGGCACTGAGCACATAGGTGCCAATCAGGATACGGCGCTTGACCTCGGCACCAAAACCTTCTGCGCGCGACTTCATGTACATGTCGAGCAGGTCATTGTATTCCGCCGCACGGTGACCATAACGGACGCCGTCATAACGTGACAGGTTGCTCGATGCCTCGGCTGGGGCAAGCACGTAATAGACTGGAATCGACAGATTGTTATTTGGCAAGCTGATCTCGACAATCTCTGCACCCAGCTTTTTGTATTCTGCAATCGCCGTTTCAATCACTTTAGCCACGTCAGCATTCAAACCTTCGGCAAAATATTCTTTGGGCAGGCCAATCCGCAAGCCTTTGAGTGGCTGCGTGCCTTGCATGGCGCACAAGCCACGGGTGTAATCTTCTTGCTCGCGCTGCACGCTGGTGGAGTCACGCTCGTCAAACCCGGCCATGACATTGAGCATCAACGCACAATCTTCGGCCGACTTGGCCATGGGCCCTGCCTGATCCAGCGAAGAGGCAAACGCGATCATGCCGTAACGGGAGACTAGGCCATAAGTTGGTTTAAGGCCGGTAAAGCCGCACAACGAAGCGGGTTGGCGGATGGAACCGCCGGTATCCGTCCCGGTGGCCGCTGCACACAAGCGGGCGGCCACAGCCGCCGCGGAACCGCCAGAGCTACCGCCAGGCACACGATCAAAGTCCCATGGGTTTTGACGCCGCCAAAATAACTGGTTTCGTTGGAGGAGCCCATGGCGAACTCATCCATATTGGTTTTACCCAGGTTCACTGCACCGGCCGCATCAAACTGGCTGATCACATGCGCGTCATAGGGGGCAATGAAGTTTTCCAGCATTTTGGAGCTACAGGTGGTGCGCCAGCCCTGAGCACAAAAAATATCTTTTTGCGCGATGGGGATGCCAGTGAGCGGGCCGGCTATACCGGCGGCGATACGGGCATCTGCCGCTTGCGCCTGCGCCAGGGTTTTTTGTTCGTCTATGGTGACATAGGCATTGATGCTGGGGTTGAGTTTGGCCATGCGTTGCAAATAGGCCTGCGTCAACTCCACGCTGGAAACTTGTTTGCTGGCCAACTGCTGGCCCAGCTGTTTTAAACTACTGTTTATCATAATGGAAACCGTAAAAATGAACCGTCAGAGCAGGGGCTGGCAAGCGCTTATTCAATGACTTTGGGCACCAGGTATAAGCCATCTTGCGTGGCTGGTGCAATGGATTGAAACAGTTCGCGCTGGTTGGTTTTAGTCACCACGTCTTCACGCAGACGCTGTGTCACGTCTTGCGAGTGCGACATTGGGGTGATGCCGGTGGTGTCCACCGCCTGCATTTGCTCAATCAGCCCCAGAATACCGGAAAGTTTGCTTAGGGTTTCTTGCGCTTCACTGTCGCTGACCTCGATGCGGGCCAGGTGCGCGATACGCTTGATATCATCTAGATTCAGTGCCATGTGTGGTTAATTGTCTATAAGATTTTGAAAACACATCTTAATTTCATGTGCGTTTTGCGCTATTATACCTTGATTTTATGCCGCACCCAGCGGGCAGCACCAAAGTCAGAATTTTCACAGGATAAAACATGTTCGGTTCAATCAACAGCTACTTCTCCAATGACCTTGCCATTGACCTTGGCACCGCCAACACGCTGATTTACGTACGCGGCAAAGGGGTGGTGCTGGATGAGCCCTCAGTGGTGGCGATTCGTACCGAAGGCGGCCCCAACGGCAAAAAAGTGTTGCTGGCTGTCGGCTCTGATGCAAAAAGCATGCTGGGCCGCGCGCCAGCCAACATTCAGGCCATCCGCCCGATGAAAGACGGTGTGATCGCCGACTTCACCATCACCGAGCAAATGCTCAAATTCTTTATCCGCAAGGTACACGAATCCCGCTGGTTCTCACCCAGCCCACGCATCATCATCTGCGTCCCTGTAGGTTCCACCCAGGTAGAACGCCGTGCCATTAAAGAATCTGCCGAGCGCGCAGGTGCTAAACAGGTGTTTCTGATTGAAGAACCGATGGCCGCTGCGATTGGCGCCGATATGCCTGTGGCGGAAGCCACCGGCTCCATGGTCGTCGATATTGGTGGCGGCACGACTGAAGTTGGCGTGATTTCACTGGGCGGTATTGTGTACGCCAAGTCCGAGCGCGTCGGTGGTGACAAGTTTGACCAGGCGATTATTGACTACATCCGCCGTAACTACGGCATGCAAATCTCCGAGCCCACCGCTGAAGCGATCAAGAAAAAAATCGGCTCCGCCTTCCCGGGCTCTGAAGTGCTTGAAATGGAAGTGACTGGCCGCAACCTGGCTGAAGGCTTGCCGCGCAAATTCACCATCTCCAGCAACGAGATTCTTGAGGCGCTGACTGAGCCGCTGAATGCCATCGTCGGTGCAGTTAAATCCGCACTTGAACAAACGCCGCCAGAGCTGGGCGCAGACATTGCCGAAAAAGGCATGGTGTTGACCGGTGGTGGTGCCTTGTTGCGCGACCTGGACCGTTTGCTGGTAGAAGAAACCGGCTTGCCAGTCATCGTGGCTGAAGATCCACTGACCTGTGTCGCCCGTGGCTGTGGCCGCGCACTTGAGGAAATGGACAAGCTGGGCAACGTATTCGCTAGCGAATAAATCCGCACCCAGTTGGCGCGACCCTGACTATGCTTAAAGGCATCCACCAACAGCTTGATCCGCAAGAGTCGCCGGCCTTTTTTATCCAGGGGCCCAAGCCTTTCTCGCGCCTGATGTTTTTTTGTACGCTGTCTTTGGTCATGATGGCGGTCGATGCACGCTTTGATTATTTGAGCCAGGTAAGGCAATGGTTCAGTACCGCCCTGCACCCGCTTGAAGTGATCGCCAGCGCCCCTAACGAATGGGGGCGCAACATCAATACCTACTTTACCTCGCATAACCAGCTGATTCAGGATAACTTCAAGCTCAAACAGCAGGCGCTGATCGATCATGCAGCCTTGCAGCGCCTGGCCACTGTCGATGCCGAAAATGCGCATGTACGCACATTGCTGGCCGGGGATGCACCGATTATCCCGGAAGCCACGCTGGGTGAAGTCATGCATATGGGGCGCGACCCATTTAGCAACATCATCACGCTGAACCGTGGCAGTCACCACCACATCACCCCCGGGCAAGCGGTGGTTGATGAACAGGGCGTGGTGGGTCAGATC
>JABLTH010022178.1_pt1 | contig 36426 bp, 30 predicted proteins | sample 7875711 | NCBI WGS metagenome assembly JABLTH01 (sample SAMN14941262, study PRJNA633318) | bioreactor metagenome | isolation source: bioreactor | place: China | collected 2019-03-05 | reverse complement strand
GCAGATCGAGAAGGCGCAGCGCAAGGTCGAGCAGCACAACTTCGACATCCGCAAGCACCTGCTCGAGTTCGACGACGTCGCCAACGAGCAGCGCAAGGTGATCTACAAGCAGCGCGATGAACTGCTGGACGGCGACGATGTGTCGGCAACCATCGCCGACATCCGCGAGGATGTGGTCGAGCAGATGGTACGGGCCCACGTGCCGGCCGAAAGCATCGACGAGCAGTGGGACATCGCCGGTCTGGATCGCGAGCTGGAGACCGAGTTCGGCCTGCATGCGCAGCTCAGGCCATGGGTCGAACAGCAGCACGAGCTGGATGCCGACGCCATCCTCGAGCATGTACGTGCCCTGGTCGACGAGTTGTTCCAGGCCAAGGAGGCGCAGATCGGTGCCGAGACCATGCGCCAGCTCGAGAAGCACATCATGCTGAGCGTGGTGGATAATGCCTGGAAGGAGCATCTGGCCAGCATGGATTACCTGCGCCAGGGCATCTACCTGCGCGGCTACGCCCAGCAGGATCCGAAGCAGGCGTTCAAGCGCGAATCGTTCGACCTGTTCTCCGGGATGCTCGACCGCATCAAGACCGAAGTGGTGCAGATGCTTGCGCGGATTCGGGTGCGCAGCGAGGAAGAGGTCGCCGCGATGGAGGCCGAGCAGCAGCGGTTGGCCGAGCGCCTGCAGCGGCAAATGCTTGCTTCCGGTGGCGGCGCCCCGACGGCGCCCGCCGAAGACGCAAGGCCCGTGGTGGCCGCCGCGGACGGCCCGAAAGTCGGTCGAAACGACCCCTGCCCGTGCGGCTCGGGCAAGAAGTACAAGCACTGCCATGGCCAGTTGAGCTGAGCGATGCGTTGACGGTTCAAGAAGAAGGGAGGCATCGCCTCCCTTTTTTTGCTCAGTCCTCGGCGCCGGGAGGGCGCTTGCGGTGCGGTTCGGCATGCACTGCGTAGTAGACCGGCTCCTCGCAGTCCAGCCGCATGGCGGTCAGTTGGCCACCCCAGACACAGCCGGTGTCAATGGCGTACACGCCCAGCCCGGCAAATCGACCCAGTGCCGACCAGTGGCCGCAGACGATGCGTGTGTCGCGCCGGCGCATGCCGGGCACCTCGAACCAGGGGTACATGCCAGGCTTCTGCGTACCCGGAATGCCCTTGCCCTCGAAGTCGATGCGTCCCTGGACGTCGCAGTAGCGCATGCGGGTGAGGGTGTTTATCGAGGCGCGCATCCGCTCGATGCCTTGCAGCCGGCTCGACCAGGCGGCCGGCCGGTTGCCGAAAAGGTTCTTGAGCAGGCGGGGGTGGCGCGGGCTGGTCAGTTCCCGTTCGATCTCCTGCGCCGACCGTTGCGCCTGGCGCAGCGTCCAGCTCGGTGCGAGACCGGCATGGACCATGGTCCAGCCGAGCTGTTCGTCGTGATGCAGCAGCTTTTGCGAGCGCAGCCACTCGAACAGCACCGGGGCGTCTTCAGCGAAGAGCACTTCGCGAAGCTCGGGATTCACCCTGGCCTGCGCGTCCGGCTTGCGCTGTGCGATCGCAAGCAGGCTGAGATCGTGGTTGCCGAGCGTCACCACGGTCCGCTCACGCAGTGCGTGAATGAACCGCAGCGTCTCCAGCGACTGTCCGCCCCGATTCACCAGGTCGCCGCAGAACCACAGGTGGTCCTGCGCCGGATCGAAGCGCAGCTTGTCCAGCAGGCGCTGCAGCTCCGGATAACAACCCTGCACGTCGCCGATCGCGTAGGTCGCCATCAGTGCAGCGTGCGCGGGATCGACAGGGTGAACGTGGGAATCGGAGCGTCGAACCGGGTGCCGTCGTCGGCAAGCATCTGGTAGCTGCCGGCCATGGTGCCGACCGATGTCTCCAGCACCGCGCCGGAGGTGTATTCGTAGTCGTCGCCCGGCCGCAGCCACGGCTGCTCACCGACCACGCCGTCCCCTCGCACTTCGTCCACCTTGCCGTTGGCGTCGGTGATCACCCAGTGGCGACGCAGCAACTGGGCAGGGACGTCGCCTGCGTTGCGCAGGGTGATCGTGTAGGCAAACACGTAGCGATTGTCATCGGGCTTCGACTGGTCGGGAACGAAGCGCGTGTGCACGTGAATGTCGATCGTGTAAGGGGATTTGGGGCTCATGCTGCGATTGTACGGCCTGCAGTGCGCCTCCGGTCAGGATGGGGCCAGGGCCTTCAGTCTTCCGCCAGGCGCCTCGGCAAGGCTTTTGCCAATCGCACGAAATCGGCCGGCGCCAGGGTTTCCGCTCGTGCACCAGGATCGATCCCGGCGGCGCGGATGGATTCGGCATCGAGCAGTTGCCGAAGGGCATTGGACAGGGTCTTGCGGCGCTGCGCGAATGCCGCCTTGACCACTGCGTGCACGGCGTCCGGATCGGCGTCATGACGTTCTTCCGGTGCCAGCGGCACCAGTCGGACGACCGACGAGTCGACCTTCGGCGGCGGACGGAACGCGCCGGGCGGAACGTCGAACAACGGCACCACCCGGCAGGCGAGTTGCAGCATCACCGACAGGCGTCCATACACCTTGCTGCCCGGCTCGGCGGCCATCCGGTCGACCACTTCCTTCTGCAGCATGAAGTGCATGTCCCGGATCGACGCCGCGTGCTCGACGCAATGGAACAGGATCGGGCTGGAGATGTAATAGGGGAGATTGCCGGCGATGCGCAGCCGGCTGGCGCCCAGTTCGCGCGCCAGTGCCGCGAAGTCGACCTTCAGCACATCCGCATGGACGATCTTCAGCTCGCCGACCGGCGCAGCGCGTTCGCCCAGCGCGGGAATCAGGTCGGTATCCAGTTCGATCGCGGTAAGGCGGCCGGCCACGGCGAGCAGCGGCAGGGTAAGCGCGCCTTCGCCCGGCCCGATTTCGACCAGGGTGTCCCCGTCCTTCGGCGCAATGGCGCCGACAATGCGGTCGATGTAGCGCTTTTCGTGGAGAAAATGCTGGCCGAAGCTCTTCTTGGGGCGTGCGTTCATGGGTGGACTCGGCACGCCGGATCAGGCGCTGCAGCGGGCGCGCTGGACCAGGTCCAGCGCCATGCGGGTGGCGGCGATCAGGCTCGATGCATCGGCGCGACCGCTTCCGGCCAGGTCGAGTGCCGTACCGTGGTCCACCGATGTGCGGATGAAGGGCAGGCCAAGGGTCAGGTTGACGGTCCGGTCGAACGCTTCGCTCTTGAGCACCGGCAGGGCCTGGTCGTGGTACATCGCCAGCACCGCGTCGTAACGGGCGCGCATCGCCGGCACGAAGGCGGTATCGGCCGGCAGCGGTCCCAGCAAATCCAGGCCTTCGTCGCGCAGGCGGTCGAGCACGGGAATGATCGTATCGATCTCCTCGCTCCCCAGGTGCCCGCCTTCGCCGGCATGGGGATTCAGTCCGAGCACGCCGATGCACGGGCGCGCGATGCCGAACTTCGAGCGAAGCTCGGCGTCGACGATGCGCAGGGTGCGGCTGAGGGTATCGACCTGGATCGCGGCGGGTACCGCGGCCAGCGGCAGGTGCGTGGTGGCCAACGCCACCCGCAACTGTGGGCTGGCCAGCATCATCACCACGTCGGCCCGGGTCAGTTCGGCGAAGAATTCGGTGTGGCCGCGGAAGCCGATTCCTGCATCGTTGATCGAGGCCTTCTGCAGGGGGGCGGTGACCACTGCGTCGTAGCGCCCGGAGAGACAGCCATCGGCAGCCTCGGCCAGCGTGGCGAGCACGTGCGCCGCATTGGCGGGGTCCGGGTGGCCCGGGCGCTCGGCGACGCCGAGAGGTACGTGGCGGACACGCAGCTGCACCGCGGTGGCGACGGCGGGCGCCGGAGCATCTTCGTCGAGCAATTGGATATCGAGGCCGCAACGTCGTGCGGCACGCTCAAGCAGCTCGCGGTCCGTAATCGCGATCAGTTCGGCATCGAACGGGATCGAGGCGAGCCGGGTCAGCAGCTCGGGGCCGACACCCGCCGGCTCGCCGGCAGTCAGGGCCAGCCGGGGACGGGTGCGGGTGTCCATGGTGGCGGGATCAGGCGGTGCCGTCGTCCGGCTGCCCGGGCGTGCGAAGCTCCGGGACGAGTATCCGGATATAGGCGCTGGCCTTGAGCTGGCGCAGGAAGTCCTCGTAAGCCTGCTCCGCCTTGCGGTTGCCGATGGCCTGACGGGCCTGGCTGCGGGCAATCTCGTCGGTGCGGTCGGCCTGGCGGGTGCCGAGCAGTTGGAGGATGTGCCAGCCGGCCTCGGTCTGGAACGGGTGAGAGACCTGGTCCGGCTTGAGCGCGGAAAGCTGCTGGGCCACGGCGGCGCCCCAGGCGTCCTTGGCGAACCAGCCCATGTCGCCACCCGCATTGGCCGTGGTGTCGTCGGCCGAGTCCGCCTTGGCCAGCTTGGCGAAATCCTCGTGCTTGCCGACGATGCGCTGGTAGAGATCCTGCGCCTTCTGCTCGGCTTGCGCCGCGGTGATCAGTTCACTCGGGCTGATCAGGATCTGGCGTGCATGGTATTCGGTGACGACCTGGCGTTCGGGGGCGCGCTGACCGACCAGCTTGAGAATGGTGAAGCCGGTGGGACCGCGCAGCGCCGGGGTGACCTCGCCGGGCTTCATCGCTGCCACCGTATCGGTGAATGCCGGCGGGATCTCGTCCATCCGCCGCCAGCCCAGGTCGCCGCCGTCCAGCGCATCCTGCGCATCGGAGTAGCGGATCGCCGCAGCGTTGAAATCCATGCCGCCCTTGATCGCATTGAGGGCCTCGGCCGCCTTGGTCTTGGCTGCCTGGATGTCCACGGCGCTGGCTCCGGCCGGCACGCTGATCTGGATATGCGCCAGATGCACCTCGCCGGCCTTGTAGGTCGGGCTGGCGAGGAGGTTGTTGATCTCGCTGTCGGTGATCTGGACCGAGTCGTGCACAACGCTCTCGTGCAGCCGCTGCACGGTCAACTGTTCGGCGATCTGATGGCGGAAAGCGGCGAAGCTGCTTCCGCTTTGTGCGATCGCGGCGCGCAACTGGTCCACCGTCATGTGGTTCTGCTGGGCCACACCGTTCACCGCCTGGTCCACCTCGGCATCGGATACCCGGATGCCCTGGTCGTCGGCCTTGTTGACCTGCAGGCGCATCAGGATCAGGCGCTCGAGCACCTGGCGCTGCAGCACGTTCAGCGGGGGCAACTGCCCAGGATTGCTGGCGTACTGCTGTTGCACGGCGCGGACGGCGTCGTCCAGCTCGCTCTGCAGGATGATGCCGTCATCGACCACCGCCACGATGCGGTCCAGCGGCTGTTCGCCGGGTGCCGAGCCGGTCTGGTTGGCCGGGGCAAGGAGCTGGGCATGCGCGGGGGCGATGGTCGCGGAGGCTACCGCGAGCAGGAACAGCGCGAGAGATTGCTTCATCAGAACGGTGCCTTGGATCGCCTTCAGGCGATGGACAAATTATTGATATCCCAGAATAGCACGGCGGAAAAAGTCCTCGGCCTGGCCGTTGAACGCGCCCAGGCCCTTGAACTGCAGTTCGAACATCACGGCGTTGTTCGAGGGCAGTCGGTTCGACGTGCTGCCTATGGGTGCGTACTGGCTCACGTAGTGCCGCCCGACCAGGCTGAAGATCACGCAGCAGCTCTCGTACTGGACACCTGCCAGTGCTTCCACCGTGCGACGGTCCTTGACCGAATAGGTCCAGCGTCCGAGCAGGCGCCAGCGATCCGAGACCGGATAGACCGTGGACGCGTCGTATTGTTCCAGCAGCACGGAGGTGCTGCCCGGAGTGCGACGGACCCGGTATGAGAAGTTGAGCACCCCGTCGGTCTTGATCCGCCGCTGGATCTGGAAGGTGCCGAGGTCGACCTGGCGCGTGTTCGGGCTCCATTGATACGCCGTGCTGGCCCGCCACTGGTCATTGAGCTGGACGTCGGCCTGGGCGACGTAGTCCGAGCCGGTCCAGTCGGTGACGGTCTGGCCGGGCAGCTGGACCCGTTGCGGATTGAAGTAGCGGATCTGTCCGAGGCTGGCGGAAAACCGCTCCACGCCGTTGTCATCGAGCAGCCGGGTCGTCAGCGCGCCGGTGAGGTTGTTGGCGTTCATCTGCCGGTCCGCACCCGAATACTGGTTCGGGGAGAACAACTGCCAGTAGTCGAAATTCATCAGCCGCGTGTCGAACAGCGGCAGGTTGTCCTGGTTGCGGTAGGGGACGTACAGGTAGTAGAGCCTGGGCTCCAGCGTCTGCGTGTAGCCGGTGCCGAACAGGGATGCGGTGCGGTCGAAGATCAGCCCGGTATCCAGGCTGGCGACCGGCAACGAACGCGTCGGGTTCTGTTCGGTGAACGGCGAGCGCTGACCGTTGCCGAGCCTGCCGCCAAAGCCGTAGTGGTCGAAATTGTCGTCCAGTTGATAGGCCGTGTAGCGATACGCCAGGCGGGGTCTCACGAACCACGCCGCCCCTTGCCAGTCAGCCTGCAGGTAGGGGTAGAGATCGGTCCGTTTGCCGCTTATGAAGCCGTCCTTGCGGAACGCCACGGCTTCGTTGGCCATGCCGAACTCGAGCCAGTTGTTGAGCGGCACGTCGAGATTCAGGGTGCCGCGCGGCCAGCGCTTGTATTGCAGCGAGCTGTCGCTGAGATACGGGTCGGTGTTCTGGTAGGCATCCACGCCCAGCGAGGCGCTCCACCAGTTGCCCGACCCGAGGACATACGCATTGGAGGGGATGAAGTTGGTTGCGGTGGTGTACAGGTCGTTGCTGAAGTCACGCAGGTAGTTCTTGTCCGAGACCCGGTTGACGCTGGTGACAAACACCCATCCCGGCCACAGGCCGGTGCTGTCGCCGAACTTGTATAGATAACGCTGCCTGCCCTGGGTGGTTACCCCCGAGTCCGGCAGATTCGGGCCATGGTCTTTCGCCACGTACTCGAGATCGAGGTGGCCGGTCGTCCCCGGGAGCAGATAGCGGAACTGGCCGGCGAGCATCGGGCCACGTTTGGTGTAGATCCGCGGTTCCAGCGTCGCATCGTAGTTCGGTGCCAGATTCAGGTAGTACGGCACGCTCAGCATGAAGCCGGAGTGGCTGGAATTCCCGAACGTGGGGGCGAGGAAGCCGCTCTTGCGCCGGTCATCGATCGGGAAGGTCAGGTACGGCAGGTAGAAGAACGGCACATGCGCGAAACGCATGACCGCGCCGTGCGCTACACCTACACCGGTATCCCGGTTCAGGGTCAGCCGGTTGGCGCTGAACTCCCACAAGCGGTGGCCGACGTCGCAGGTGGAGTAGGTGACGTCCCGATACCTGCTGTGCTGGGCGTCGGTCAGGACCGCCTGCTTGGCCACGCCATTGCCGCGTGATTGCAGCAACTGGTAGGTGACGTTGTCGGCGACGCCCCGCTTGGCCTGGTTGTTGCCTTTCAGGTGGTCGGCGGAAAACAGCTCGCCGGCATCCTGGTAGCGCACGTTGCCGCGCGCGTCGTAGTCGGTGCTCTGGTCGTTGTAGTCGACGCGGTCGGCGCGCAGCAACTGGTCGGCACGTTGCATGCGGACTTCGCCGGAGAACCGGTAGATCGTTTTATCCGAGCTGTCCACGTGTTCGGCGTGGACATCGGTGTCGGCCGTGTCGCGCCCCGAGCTGTCCATCGGCAGCGACGGATCGTAGAACGACAGCAGCGCATTGGGGCGACACATCGCATAGCTGATGGGTCGAGCCGGGCAGAGGAACGAACCAAGCGGGCAACTGACCTCCTCCGGTGCGCGCATGTTGCCGGGGACCGGCGTCTGGCCGGAGGCGGCCTCCACGTCGAGCGGTGCGCCGACCAGGGCAAGGGCGGCAGCGACCGCCAGCAGGCGGCGCGGTGGCAACGGGCGCGGCGTCATCGTCACGATGGCAGTCTTTCGGCGGAAATGGCCCGTTAAGCTAGCAGAAACGCCCCGCAGCCGGCAGGCTCGGGGGTGTCGAAAGGGTCTGCGGATTCAGGCGCAGGCCGCCCTCGGCCAAATCAGTAGAGCAGGGCTTCGACGTGCGCGGCGACGCTGGCGGCCAATGCGCGCAAGTCGTATCCGCCCTCGAGGCTGGAAACCAGCCGACCACCGGCGTGCGTGCGGGCGAGATCGACCAGTTGGTGGGTGATCCACGCGTAGTCCTCGGTGCCCAGTCGCAGGTCGGCAAGCGGGTCGTCGCGATGCGCGTCGAACCCGGCCGAAACCAGCACCAGCTCCGGCCTGAAGGCATGCATGCGCGGCAGCAGTTCGTGATGCCAGGTCTCGCGGAACTCCATCGAACCGGCGCCGGCCGGCAGCGGCGCGTTGACGATGTTGCCGACGCCGTGCTCGTGCGCGAAGCCGGTCTCCGGGTACAACGGCGACTGGTGACTGGACACGAACATCACCCGCGGCTCGCGCTCGAAGATGTCCTGCGTGCCGTTGCCGTGGTGCACGTCGAAGTCGGCGATCAGCACGCGCTGCAGGCCATGGGCGGCGATCGCGTGGGCGGCAGCCACGGCGATCGAATTGAACAGGCAAAAGCCCATCGCCTCGCCCTGGGTGGCGTGGTGACCGGGCGGCCGCACCGCGCAGAACGCTCGCGACGCCTGTCCGGCGAGTACCGCATCCACTGCGGCGCACGTGGCGCCGGCGGCACGCAGTGCAGCTTCGTCGGAGCCGGGAGACATCCACGTGTCCGGATCGAGCTGGACGCGATCCTCCTGCGGCGCGCTCGCCAGTACGCGATCGACGTGCGCGGCATCGTGCGCACGCAGCAACTGTCCGCGGGTGGCGCGTGGCGCCTCCACCCGGTCCACCGCGGAGAAGCGGTCGGCATCCAGCGCCTGCAGCACGGCCTTCAGGCGCAGCGGCGACTCCACGTGTCCCGGGCCGGGATCGTGCCGCAGGCAACTCTCGTGGGTGTACAGGCGCAGCATGCGCGCTCAGTCGTTCGGGGCGGCGGCCGGCTTGCGCCGACGCTCGTGCTGCCACAGCACTTCGCCGTGGCCACTGGCGCGGGCCAGCACCCGGCAGAGCACGAACAACAGGTCGGAGAGCCGGTTGAGATAACGCGATGCCTGTGGGCGGACCGCTTCGTCGCGACCCAGCGCCACCACCTCGCGCTCGGCGCGGCGGCAGACGGTGCGGGCCAGGTGGCAGCACGAGGCGGCCATGCCGCCGCCGGGCAGGATGAAATCCTTCAGCGGTGGCAGCGGATCGTTGAAGCGGTCCAGCACCTGCTCCAGGCGCGTGATGTCGGCATCCTCGATCATCGCCATGCCCGGAATGCACAACTCGCCGCCGAGGTCGAACAGCTCGTGCTGGACCTGGGTCAGCGCCTCGCTGACTTCCCCCGGCACATCCGCGCAGGCGAGCACCATGCCGATCGTGCTGTTGAGTTCGTCGACGGTGCCGTAGGCAGCGACGCGCGGCGAATCCTTGTGGACTCGCGAGCCGTCGCCGAGGCCGGTGCTGCCGTCGTCGCCGGTTCGGGTGTAGATCTTCGAGAGGCGGTTGCCCATGGCGGCGTCAGCCGGCCAGCTTGGCCCGCGAGCTGTCGGCGGTGCGGGCCAGCAGGGTCACCAGCACGTGGAACACGGCGCCGATGGCCACGTACATCGCCGTGGTGCCGAGGAACGGCAGGTACCAGTCGCCCAGGTTGGCGAACCATCCATTGAGGCTGCGTGTGGCGATGGTGACCGGCGAGAGCCAGTAGAAGCTGCCGTTGGACAGCAGGTAGCACACGCCCTCGCTGACCAGCAGCGCAAGCGCCGCCAGGCCCAGGGTGGAGGCGCGCAGGCCGGCCTGGTGGCGGGCCAGCCAGCTGCCGCCCAGCCACAGTGCGAAATAGGACGGCAGCAGGAACCAGTAGCCCGCCGACACGCAGTAATGGTTCCAGAAGCTCAGGCCCTGGCCGGTGATCGCGAAGAAGTCCACCAGCACCGCACCGGCCATCAACAGCGGGAACGCCCAGCGTGCCGAGCCGCGCAGCCAGAAGCCGGCGAGGAAGAACACGCCCCAGGACGCATCCGGGATCGCATCGAAATGGTGCAGGCGCGTGGCGGCCATCACCAGGGCGAGAATGCTGAAGATGCCGAGGCGCTGGGTCTGCGTCATGGCCATGAAGGGCTCCCTAGGAATGCGGCGAAAATCGACCCCTTAGTCTAGTCGGCCGCCCGTCGCTTGGCGACCCGGGCGGGCGCGACGCCCCACCGCTGCGGGAACCGGCGGCCGGGCGCGTATCATCTGGCGGATGAACCTGAACGACCCGGCCGCTCCGCGCGGCGTCCTTATCGTCGGTGGCGGCCTGGTCGGCGCCAGCCTGGCGATCGCGCTCGATGCCGCCGGTGTGCCGGCGACCTTGCTGGATGCCGCGCCGCCCCGTCGCGCCGCCCCGGCCAGCTACGACGAACGCAACCTGGCGCTGGCCCGCGCCACCGTCAACGGCCTGCGCGCCTTGGGCGTGTGGCCGCATGCCGAGGCGCGCGCCACGCCGATCACCCGCATCCACGTCAGCCGCGCCGGCGAGTTCGGCAGCGCCAGGCTGGATGCCGCCCGCCACGGCGTGGACGCGCTGGGCTGGACCCTGCCGGCGCGCGAGCTGGGCGAGGCGCTGGAGCGTCGGCTGGAGCGCTGTCGCACCCTCGTGCGCATGGCGCCGGCCACGCTGGAGGCGATGGACCCGGTCGATGGCGGCTGGCGCGCCACCGTGCGCACGGTCGACGGCGAGCAGACGCTGGGCGCTGCCCTGGTGGTCGGTGCCGACGGCACCGAATCCTTCGTGCGCGAGCGGCTGGGCATCGCCGCCGAACGCCACGACTATGGCCAGAGCCTGTTCGTCTGCACCATCACGCCGGAACGCGATCCTGCCGGGCGTGCCTTCGAGCGCTTCAGCGACGATGGTCCGATCGCCCTGCTGCCACTGGCCGAGCGCCGCGCCGGGCTGGTGCTCACCGTACCGGCCGAGCAGGCGGACCAGATCGCCGCACTGGACGACGCGGCCTATGCCGCCCTGGCCGAGCAGCGCTTCGGCGGCAAGCTGGGGCGCCTGGCCCGGCCCGGGAGGCGCCAGCCTTGGGCGATCCGGCGCGTAGCCGCGGTGCGCCTAACCGGTCAGCGTGCCGTGCTGGTCGGCAATGCGGCGCAGACCGTGCACCCGATCGGTGCGCAGGGCTTCAACCTGGGGCTGCGCGACGCGCTGACCCTGGCCGAGCTGGTCGCCGCGGCGGCCGATCCCGGCGCGCCGACACTGCTGGAGACGTACGCCGAACGACGCGCGCCTGACCGCGAGGGCACCATGACGATGAGCCACGGCCTGGTGCAACTGGCCTGCCTGCCACAACCCCTACTGGCGCCGTTCCGTTCGCTGGCGTTGCTGGCCTACGACCGCGTGCCTCCCTTGCAGCGCCTGTTGGCCCTGCGCGGCATGGGCTTTCGCGGCGAGCCGCCGCGCGCCGTGCGGGAGCCACTGCCATGAGCCGGGTGATGGGACGGGAAGATGGCGTGCGTCGGCGCGGTCCGTCGCTGGACGTGGTGGTCGTGGGCGGCGGCATGGTCGGCGCGGCCACGGCGCTGGCGCTGGGCCGGGCAGGTTTCGCCACGGCGCTGGTCGAGTCGCGCGAGCCTGCACCGTGGCAGCGCGAGCAGGAGGTCGACCTGCGCGTGGTCGGCCTGGCTGCCTCGTCGATCCGCCTGCTGGACGAGCTGGGTGTGTGGCCGGCGATCCGCGAGGCGCGTGCCTGCGCCTACGAGCGCATGCATGTGTGGGATGCGGCCACTGGCGCGACGATCGACTTCGATGCCGCAGAGGCGGGCCAGGCTGCGCTGGGCTACATCGTCGAGAACGCGCTGGTGCAGTCGGCGCTGTGGCAGGTGCTGGACGGCGCCAGCGTGCAGCGCGTGTGCCCGGCCGAGGTGGCCGGTTTCGAGGCGCGCGAGGACCGGGTCGACGTCACGCTGGCCGACGGCCGCACGCTGGCCGCGCGCCTGCTGGTTGCCGCCGATGGCGCCGGCTCGCCGCTGCGCACGCTGGCCGGCATCGATACCCGCGGCCGCGATTACGCCCAGCGTGGCGTGGTCGCCCACGTGGCGACCGAGCGGCCGCATGCATCCACCGCCTGGCAGCGTTTCCTGCCCGGCGGCCCGCTGGCGCTGCTGCCGCTGGCCGACGGGCGCAGTTCGATCGTCTGGTCGCTGCCGGAGGACGAGGCGGCCCGGGTGCTGGCACTGGACGAGGCAGCCTTCCGCGACGCGTTGGGCGTGGCGATCGACTTCCGTCTCGGCCGCATCACCGGCTGCAGTTCGCGCGCGGCGTTCCCGTTGCGCCTGCAGCTGGCGGAGCGTTACGACGCGCCGCGCTTCGTTCTGCTGGGCGATGCCGCGCACGCGGTGCACCCGCTGGCCGGGCAGGGCGTGAACCTCGGCCTGCGCGATGTGATCGAGCTGCGCGACACCTTGCTCGATGCGCGCACCGGCGGTCGGGACATCGCCGCGCCGCATGTGCTGCGCCGCTACGCGCGCCGTCGGCGTAGCGCAGACACGCTGGATGCGCTGGGCTTCGACGCGCTGGGTCGCATCTACGCCTGGCAGGCGCCGCCGCTGGTCGCCGCCCGTGCCCTGGGCGTGCGGCTGATCGACCGTTTCGCCCCGCTCAAGCAGCGGCTGGCCGACCACGCTGCCGGTCGCTGAGCTTTCCCTTCCATCAAGGAGTCGTCCCATGCGCCTGCTTCGATTCGCTTCGCTGTTGCTGCTTACGCTCGGTCCGGTAGTCGCCCATGCGGCGATGGTGCACAAGACGGTGACCTGGACCCACGACGGCACCACCTTCAAGAGCGTGCTGGTCTACGACGACGCCACCGCGGCCAAGCGCCCTGGCCTGGTGATGGTGCCGAACTGGTACGGCGTGAACGCCATGGCAGTGCACAAGGCCGAGGCGATCGCTGGCTCGCGCTACGTGATTCTGGTCACCGACCTGTACGGCGAAGGCATCCGCCCGACCAATAACGATCAGGCCGAGGTCGCGACCAAGCCGCTGTATACCCATCGTGCGCTACTGCGCGAACGCATGAACGAGGCGCTGGCGCAGCTCAAGGCGCAGGCCAAGGATGCACCGATCGACCTGAAGCACCTGGCCGCGATCGGCTTCTGCTTCGGCGGTACCGCCGTGCTCGACCTCGCACGCAGTGGCGCCGACGTGGCGGCGGTGGTGTCCTTCCACGGCGACCTGAGCACCGACGATCCGGCGCTGGCCAAGCAGATCAAGGCCCGCGTACTGGTGATGAACGGCGCCGACGATACCTGGACCATGAAGGACGCCGATGCCTTCATGAACGAGATGCGCCCCAGCCCGGCCGACTGGCAGTTCGTCGTGCTCGGCCATGCCGTGCACTGCTTTACCGAGACCGACCAGCACAGCCCCGGCTGCATGTACGACGCCCGCGCCGCCGCGCGCAGCTACCGGCTGATGCACGACTGGCTGGATCACGCGTTTACCGGTACGGATTGAGCGGAGGCGATAAAAAGGCGGGCCGACGCCCGCCTTTTTCCTACACCACCATCGACGGCGGCCGGTCCTTCGCGTCGCGGCCGAAGGCCGGGTTCGGCGTACGGCCCATGGTGAACACCAGGGTGCCGCCCTTCGCCAGTTCGGCGTGGCCGATCCAGCTGCGCGTCCACGGCTGGCCGTTCCACGTGACCGACTGGATGTACGGCGCTTCCTCGCCGTTGCCCCGGGTCTCGATCACCAGCGTGCGCTCGCCACCGAGGGCGAGCTCGGCACGATCCAGCAGCGGGCTGCCGAAGACGTAGTTCGTGCTCACCGGGTCCACCGCGTACAGGCCGAGCGCGCCGAGCACATACCACGCACTCATCTGGCCGCAGTCCTCGTTGCCGGCCAGGCCGTCCGGAGCGGCGCGGTACATGGTGTCCAGCAGCATGCGCACCCGCGACTGCGTCTTGTGGTGCGCACCGGCGTAGGCATAAAGGTAGGCCACGTGGTGGCTGGGCTCGTTGCCGTGGGCGTACTGGCCGACCATGCCGGCGATGTCCGGCGGTGCGTTGCCGGACAACGAAGGGGCCGCGTTGAACAGGCCGTCCAGCTTGGCCTCGAACGCCTTGTCGCCGCCGAACAGCGTCATGTAGTCGGCCAGGTCGTGCTGGTTGAGGAAGGTCGCCTGCCAGGCGTTGGATTCGGTGAAGTCGCGCCATTTGTCGGAGTGGCCGACGGCATCGGGCGAGAACGGTTCCAGCCACTGGCCGTCGGCACCGCGCGGCCGCACGAAGCCGACGGATTTGTCGAACACGTTGCGGTAGTTGCGCGAGCGCTCGCGCAGCGCCTGCGCCTCGTCGTGCGCACCGGCCGCGTCGGCGATGTGCGACACCGCCCAGTCGTCGTAGCAGTACTCCAAGGTCTTGCTGACCGCCTCCCAGTCCTTGTCGCTCGGGATGTAGCCGAGCTTGCGGTAGTACGGCAGGCCCCGGTAGTCGTCGACCATCGCGCGCTGGCGGAACAGCGGCCACGCCTTCGCCACGTCGATGCCGGGGAAGCCCTTGGCGATCGCCTCGGCGACCACCGAGGCGGAGTGGTAGCCGATCATGCAGGCGGTCTCCACGCCCTGCAGCGGCCAGACCGGCGGGCCATCCGGGCTTTCCGCGGCCATGCGGATCAATCCGTTCACCAGCATCGGCACGCGCTCGGGCTGCACCAGGGTGAACAGCGGATGCAGGGCGCGGTAGGTGTCCCACAGCGAGTAGGTGCTGAAATTGTGCTGGCCGGTTTCGAGCTGGTGGATCTTCAGGTCCATGCCGCGGTAGCGGCCGTCGACGTCGTCGAACAGCGTGGGCGCCAACATGGTGTGGTAGAGCGAGGTGTAGAACACCCGCTTCACCTCGTCCGACGGGGCGTCGATGCGGATGCGGTCGAGCTCGTGCTCCCACGCGGCCAGTGCCCGTGCCCGGGTGCCCTCGAAGTCCCAGCCGGGCTGCTCGTGTTCCAGGTTGCGCAGCGCGCCGTCGATGTCGACACCGGAGAGGCCGACCTTGACCAGCAGCGGTGCCTCGCCGACGTCGTCGAAATGCAGCGCCGCCTTCAGGTGGTTGCCACGGGTTTCGGCTGCGCTGCCCTGCGTGGCGTCGTCGCTGAACAGCTCGGCACGAGCGAACGGCCGCGAGAACTTCATGGCGAAATGGATGTGTCGTCCGTTGGCCCACTGGTGCACGCGGCGCGAGCCGACCAGGGTGTCGTGGCCGATCACGCGCAGGGTGGCATCGCTGACCTTGCAGGGTGTCTTCGGGTCGTCGTGGAAGCCGTGCGCGAGATCCACCAGCAGGTGGCCCTTGCCCTTGCGATGGAAGGTGTAGCGATGCATGCCGGTGCGCTCGGTGGCGGTCAGCTCGGCGAGGATGTCGTGGTCCTTCAGGCGCACGCGGTAGTAGCCGGGGTGCGCCGATTCCTCGTCGCGACTGAAGCGCTGGCGATAGCCCTTGCCCGGCGTGATTACCGCGTCCAGCGGCAGCTGCTGCGGCTTGCCCGGCGCCGGCGGCAGGTCGTAGCGCGAGTGGTAGTTGATGTCCGGCCGGCCGCGGTCGCCGGGTTCGAGTTCCACCGGACCCTGCGCCGGCATCACCAGCACGTCGAGCATGTCCGAGGCGCCGGTGCCGGACAGGTGGGTATGCGAGAAGCCCATGATCGAGCCGTCGCCCTGGTGGTAGCCCGAACAGGCGTCCCAGCCGGCGTCGTAGGTGTCGGGACTGAGCTGCACCATGCCGAACGGCACCGAGGCGCCGGGATAGGTGTGGCCGTGGCCGCCGGTGCCGACGAACACGTCGACGTAGCGGGCCAGCCCTGCGCCCTGCGCCGCGGGGGATGTCGGCGTACGCAGCGCATCACCCAGCGCGGCCGCCAGCGGCGTCGTGCGCGCCAGCCCGGTGCCGAGCAGGGTGAGGGCGGTGGCGGAACCTTGCAGGAAGCGGCGGCGGGTCACCATGGTGCTGTTTCTCCGTGGGCGGGGAAGGTGGGAGGGTTCAGGCCTGGAGCAGCCGGGGGCGCTGTTCGGCCAGCCTGACGATCAGCTCGCCGAACAGGCTGTTGGCCCAGGCGAACCAGGAGCGCGTGTATTTGGCCGGGTCGTCCTGGTCGAACGCCTCGTGCATGAAGCCGGTGCCGGTATGGCTGGTCTTCAGCCAGTGCAGGCACTGCGCGATCTCGGGGTCGCTGTCGCTGGTCAGCGCACGCATCGTGATCGACATCGGCCAGATCATGCGCAGGCCCTGGTGCGGGCCACCGATACCCTGCGCGGCGGTGCCTTCGAAGAAGTACGGGTTGCGGTCGCTCCAGGCCAGCGCACGGGTGCGTCGGTAGCGAGGGTCATCGGCAGCGCAGGCGCCGAGGTAGGCCAGGCTGGACAGGCTGGGCGAATTCGCGTCGTCCATGAACACCTAGTTGCCGAAGCCGTCCACTTCGTAGGCCCAGACGTCGTCGTTGCCGGTCAAGCGGCCATGGCGGTGCAGCGCCTGTTCCACCTCGTCGGCCAGTGCGCGGCAGTCGGCGGCAAAACGCTGGTCGTGGTGGATGGTTTCGCTCATCGTCGCCAGTTGCCGCAGCGAGGTGACGGCGAAGAAGTTGGACGGCACCGACAACGGATACAGGCAGGCGTCGTCGGAGGGCCGGAACATCGAATGGATCAGGCCGACCGGCTTTGCCGGATTGCCGTAGCCGCCCAGCGGCGGGTTCTCCGAAGCGTTTTCCGACAGTCGCTGGAAACGGTACGGCCCCTTGCCGTCCTTGCGCTGCTGGGTAAGAAAAGTCGTGAGCACGGCGTGCATCGCCGCGCGCCAGTCGTCGTCGAACGGGGCCGTGTCGCCACTCGCCTGCCAGTAGCCGTGGGCGAGGCGGATCGGCCAGCACAGCGAGTCGATCTCCCATTTGCGCTCGGCCACGCCGGGACGCATGTCGGTATCGTCGTGCAGCGCCCAGCTCAGTGCGGCGCGGCTGCGTGGGTCGGGCAGGAAGGCGTTGGCATAGGGATCGATCGCGATGCAGCGTGCCTGGCGATGGATCAGGCCGCGATACAGCCGCTGCAGCGCCTTGTCCCCACGCGCCAGCGGCAGGTAGGGCCAGACCTGGGCGGACGAGTCGCGCAGCCACATCGCGTCGATGTCGCCGGTGACGATGAAGGTGTCCGGCCGGCCGTCCAGCGTGTCCAGGTGCACGGTCGTGTCCAGCGTGTTCGGGTAGCAGTTGCCGAACAGCCAGGCCAGTTCGGGATCGCCGATCTTCGCCGTGGTCTGTGCAAGTTGCCGCTCCACTGCGGCACTGCTGAACAGGCGTCTGGCCGGCGGCGGACGGTGGCTGGCGTAACGCGGGGTGGCGGCTGCGGCCTGTGCCCGGGCGAAGCCGGTGCCCGAGGCCAGTCCGCCGGCGGCGGCGCCGGCGAGCTTGAGCAGGGTGCGGCGGGTCATCGTCATGGCGTGGTTCCATGCGGCAGGGTGGCGTCGACCAGCGAGCGCAGGTGCATCGCCCCGCGCAGCGGGTCGAGCGTATTGCGCGACGTCACGCGCAAGGTCACGCGTTCGCCGGGTAGCAGGTCGATGTCGTTGTCCGACAGCGTGGCGTCGAGGTTGCCGAAGTCGATCCACACTGCACGGGCAAACCGTCCGGCCTCGAGGTCGAGCGCCAGGCCGAGCTCGTCCCGTCGCAGCGTGGCGTGGATCTGCGGATCGGGCAGGGCGAGATCCACCGCTGGCCGGAAATACAGCAGATGACGCGACAACACCCGGCCGTCGGCGATCAGCTCGAACACCGCGACCGTGCGGCGCGGGTCGGCGCCGTGCAGCAGCTCGGCATCGGCGAGGTCATCGATGCGCGTGCTGGCCAGCGGCGGCAGCGTCACGGCGCGCGTGGTGTCCGAGACCACCGTGCCGTCCATGCCGAGCACCCGCGTACGCAGCTGCGCGGCCAGCGGTGTGCGGCGATCGGACACCAGGAACACCCCGGTGCGGCCGTCCTGGCGCAGCGGCACCACGCGCACCGGCGCGAAGAAGTGCCGGGCGCGGAACTGCAGCGCCTTCCAGCGGCCGTCGACGTCGATGCTCGACCACGATGCTCCCGGCCACACATCGTTGAGCTGCCAGTAAAGCGCGCCCATGCTGCGCGGCCGCGCGCTGCGCAGGTGGTCCACCGCCAGCGCGATGCCATCGGCCTGCATCACCTGGCTGAGGTAGGCGAACGATGCGAAATCCTTCGGTTCGCCGTAGCCGCGACGCACGTAGAGCAGCAGGCGCCGGTTGCCGTTGCCGTGGTCGAATTTCTGGTGTGCGCGCATCACTGGCGAGTCGATGGCCAGGTCCTGTGGCGTGGCGAAGCGGCGGATCGTCGCCATCGCCGGCAGCGACTGCAGGCCGAACTCCGACTGGAAGCGCGGCGTGGTCTTCAGGTAGTCCTCGACCGGCGCCGAACCGCCCCACACGTTCCACACATGGGCGTCGCCGCTGTCCGGGCTGTTGGCCGGTGCACCGCCTTCGCTTTCCGGCGATCCCGGCCAGTACGGCACATCCGGATCGAGCCCGGTGGCGACCTCGCGCAGCGTGCCGTCGAACAGGGCGTGCATGCCCTCGGCGATGCGCGCGCTTTCGGCCGCGCCGATGCGCTGGCGGAACGCCTGCCGGTCGCCCCAGCTCTCCCAGCTGGTCTGCACCTCGTTGTTGCCCGACCACAGCACGATCGACGGGTGGTTGCGCAGACGCGTCACCTGCTCGATCGCCTCCTGCTTCACGTTGGCGCGGAAGACGGCATCGGGCGGCGGGATCGCCCCGCCGAACATGAAGTCCTGCCAGATCATCAGGCCGCGGCGGTCGGCCATCGCGTAGAACGCATCGGGCAGATAGTAGCCACCGCCCCACACGCGCAGCATGTTCATGTGCGCGTCGCGCGCATCGTCCAGCAGACGACGCATGCGGGCGTCGGCGGTGTGCGAGGGCAGGGAGTCGAACGGCACCAGGTTGGCGCCCTTGGCGAACACCGGCACGCCGTTGACGACGAAGGCGAAGCTGCGGCCCCAGCGGTCGGGCGTGCGGCGCAGCTCGATCGAGCGCAGGCCGATGGCACGGCTCGCCTCGGCGACCATGCGACCGTCGACGGTGACCTCGGCCGACACCGCGTACAGGTTCGGCGCGCCGTAGCCGGCCGGCCACCAGCGTTGCGGATGCTCGATGGTCAGCGGCAGGTCGAGCTGCTGCTCGCCGGCGACGAGCTGCACCGCGCGTGTGGCCGAACCCTCGCGGCCGTCGGGGGCGCGCCAGTGCACGGAGAGCTGCGCCGGTCCAGCGGCATCGGCGCGGATCGTGAAGCCGGCGTGCAGCTGTGCCTGTGCGGCATCGACCTGCGTCTGCGCCACATGGAAATCGTCCAGTCGCCAGCCGCTCCAGGCCTCCAGCCGCACCGGCTGCCAGATCCCTTCGGTGACGATCCGCGGACCCCAGTCCCAGCCGAACTGGTAGGCCGCCTTGCGCACGTAGTTGGCCACCTGGCGGCCGGGCGGCTCGTCGCCGAAGGCGGAATCGAACTCGCCGGGCAGGGCGTAGGGTTGCTTCGCCAGCCACGGCTGCAGCCGGGTCACCGGCGAATGGAAGGTCACCTCGAGTGTGTGCTCAACCGCCCGGTCGAGGCCATCGAGCGGCACGCGCCAGCGCCGGAACATGTTGTCCGCGTGCAGCACCGGTCGGCCGTCGAGGGTGACGTCGGCCAGCGTGTCCAGGCCGTCGAACACGAGCGCGAGGTGGCGTTCGTCGCGCAGTCCGGGGTCGATCGTGAAACGCCGCCGGTACTGCCAGTCGGCGAGCCCGACCCACTGCACCTTCGACTCGTTGTCGCGCCAGTCCGGATCGGGCAACTGGCCGTGGGCGAGCAGGGTGGCCTGGACGCTGCCGGGCACGACCGCGGCCTGCCAGCGGGCGGCCTCCGGATGCGCTGTCGCTGCTGCCAAACCCGGCGCCAGTCGCAGCTCCCAGCCGTGCTCGAGGGGCATGGTGCGCTGGGCCCCGCCTGCGGCCGACGCCTGAGCAGGCAAGACGCCGGCCAGCAGCCCCAGGCCGCACCGGCAAGCCAGCATTTGGATCGATCCGCAGCGCATCCGGCAGACCCTGCCACAGATTCGCGATGCAGGGGACAAATCGCCGGCGTCGGCCGGTTCAGTCCAGTTCGCGCCAGTGCCGGAGCGCGCGCAAGCAGGAGAACAGGGCCATCAGGGCGATCACGATCAGCAGCGAGAGCTGCACGTAGACGATCCAGAACGCCGGAGCGTCGAAGGTCATCGACAGGAAATGCTGGCTGGGCACGTGCCGCTGGCCGAGCAGGTCGGTGAATTCGGTGCCGTGGCAGCGCCGCGCCATGCATTTGATCGCACCGCTGGCCAGTGCCCGCGCCGCCAGCCAGCCCAGGGGGAACAGGGCCGTCATGCTCACCAGCAATCCCATCATGGCTCCGCCGCGGAAGCCGGGTTGCAGCGTTCCGCCGTGCTTGCGGTGCCACCACGCCTCGGCGGCGATGGCGACCAGCAGCGTGACCGCGGCGATCCCGCCGTATTCCCAGATGGCGAGCGCGTCCTCCGCCTGCGCTATCCGCAGCTGGTGCCCCCAGGCCTGCAGCAGGGCATCGACATCCTGCCTGGACATGTGATCGCGCTGCTGGATGTGCTGCACGGCTTCCTGCAGCGCCACCGCGGACTTGTGCGACGGGGACATCGGGCCTCCATGGCCGAGGTGGCGGCAGTGTCCAAGCCGCATTCGGGGACACCAGAACCTGGCGTCCCAAAGGGTTCAGTGCCGGCGTTCGACCGAGTAGTCGGCCAGCGCCAGCAGCGCGTCGCGATGGGCCGAGTCTGCCAGTCCGGCGAGCGCCGCACGGGCGGCGCGGGCGTGCTGCAGGGCGCGTTCGTGGGTGCGCTCCAGCGCGCCGGAGTCGCGGATCGCCGCGATGATGCGGTCCAGCGAGTCCAGCCCGCCGTGCTCGATCGCGTGGCGCAGCGACTGCGCCTGCTCCGGGCTGGCCTTCTGCAGCGCATAGATCAACGGCAGGGTCGGCTTGCCCTCGGCAAGGTCGTCGCCGATGTTCTTGCCCAGCGTGTCGGCGTCGGACACGTAGTCGAGCAGGTCGTCGGCGATCTGGAAGGCGTAGCCCAGCTCCATGCCGTAGCGGCGCAGTGCGGTGATCTGGTCGTCCGGCAGGCCGCCGAGGATGCCACCCAGTTCGGTGGCGGCGGCGAACAGCACCGCGGTCTTGCGCTCGATCACCGCCAGGTACGCCGCCTCGTCCACGTCGGCGTTGCCGATGTTCAACAACTGCAGCACCTCGCCTTCGGCGATGGTGTTGGTGGTGTCGGCGAGGATGCGCATGATGCGCATGTCGTCCAGCTCGACCATCAGCTGGAACGAGCGCGAATAGAGGAAGTCGCCGACCAGCACGCTGGCCGCGTTGCCCCACAGCGCGTTGGCGGTCTTGCGGCCGCGGCGCAGGTCGGACTCGTCCACCACGTCGTCGTGCAGCAGGGTGGAGGTGTGGATGAACTCGATGATCGCCGCCAGCTTGGTGTGCTTGTCGCCGCTGTAGCCGGACGCGCCGGCGGCCAGCACGTGCAGCATCGGTCGCAACCTTTTGCCGCCGCCGGCGATGATGTGCTCGGCGATCTGGTTGATCAGCACCACGTCGGAAGCCAGCCGGTGGCGGATCAGCGCATCGACGCGTTGCATGTCGCCGGCGGCCAGCTCGCGCACTCGGGTGAAATCGTCGGGGCGGAGGGCGTCGGCGGGCATCGGCATCTTTGCGGTCAGGGTAGTCACAAGCGGCCGATTATAGGGCGGGCGCAGGATCGCGCGATGGCGCGACACGTCGCCACAACGGCCAATCCCGTCGCGATTCGTATAATTGCCGGATACCTTCGCCGATCCGGAACCTCCCGTGAGTGCACTGTCCCGACTCGAGCGCCGCAGCGCCCTGACCCTGGCCTGCGTGATCAGCCTTCGCCTGTTCGGCCTGTTCCTGATCATGCCGGTGTTCTCGGTGTACGCGCAGACGATGCCGGATGCGTCGGACTGGCTGATCGGCATGGCGCTCGGCGTCTACGGCCTGGGCCAGATGCTGCTGCAGATCCCGCTAGGCATGCTGTCCGACCGCATCGGGCGCAAACCGGCGATCACCCTGGGCCTGGGGGTATTCATCGCCGGCGGGCTGGTCGCCGCGGCGTCGCACACCCTGGTCGGCATCGTGATCGGCCGCGCCCTGCAGGGCATGGGCGCGGTGGCCGGCGCGGGCACCGCGCTGGCGGCGGACCTCACCCGCGAGGAGAACCGCTCCAAGGTGATGGGCATCATCGGCGTGTCGATCGGCATGGCCTTCCTGCTCGCGCTGATCCTCGGCCCGCCGCTGGAGGCGATCGACGGCCTGCCTGGCCTGTTCGCGGCCACGTCGCTGCTGGCGCTGTTCGCGCTGATCCTGCTGTGGCTCATCGTGCCCACGCCGGAGCGTTCGAAGGCGCCGGCGGCGAGCAGTTTCGGCGGCGTCGCCTCGATGCTGGGCGACAGCCGGCTGATGGTGCTCAACGGCTCGGTGTTCTTCCTGCACATGATGCTGACCGCCAGCTTCGTCGGCCTGCCGCTGCTGCTGGTCAACCAGCTGCACCTGCCGGTGCAGAAGCACTGGGAGCTGTATCTGCCGGTGATGGTGATCGCCGCCCTGGTGATGGGCGGGATGATGCACCGGATGAAGGAGGTCGCGCAGAGCCTGCGCATCGTGCAGGCGTGCATCGTGGTGATCGGCGTGGCGCTGGTGCTGTTCGCGCTTGGCGGCGATCACGTGCTCCTGCTCGGCGTCGCCGCGACGCTGTTCTTCTCCGGCTTCAACCTGCTGGAGGCCTCGCTGCCGAGCCTGGTCTCGCGGCTGGCGCCCGCCGAGCTGCGTGGCGCGGCGATGGGGGCGTATTCCACCAGCCAGTTCGTCGGCGCCTTCGTCGGCGGTGCGCTGGGTGGTTATGCGCTGGGGCGGCTGGGGCCGGCCGGCGTGTTCGCCTGTGCCGCGGTGATGACCCTGCTGTGGCTGCCGCTGGTGGTGGTCGGTGCGCGCCGGATCGCGGCCCGGGCGGTTGCTGCCGAAGCCGATTGCAAGACGGGACTGTCGACCCAATCATGACGTCCTGCGGCCGGTTGCGGCCGCGCCAGGGACGTCGTGCATGGCCCATGAGCTCATTGCGCTGATCGCGCACTACGGCCTGTTCGTGGTGTTCGTCAACGTGCTGGTCGAACAGGCCGGCGTGCCGGTGCCGGCTGTGCCCACCCTGGTGGTGGCCGGCGCACTGGCCGCTGGCGAGCGGCTGCCGCTGCCCGGCGTGCTGCTGGCAGCGCTGGCGGCCAGCCTGATCAGCGATACCGGCTGGTACCTGGCCGGTCGCCGTTTCGGCGGCGGCGTGATGCGCACGCTGTGCCGCATCTCGCTCTCGCCCGATTCCTGCGTGAAACAGTCGGAACTGCGCTTCCAGCGCTGGCGCGGGCGCATGCTGCTGGTGGCCAAGTTCGTGCCGGGGCTGTCCACCGTGGCGCCGCCGCTGGTCGGCGCGATGGGCCTGCGCCCGGGCGCCTTCCTGTTGCTGGACGGCATCGGCTCCCTGCTGTGGGCCGGCATGGCCGTGCTGGTGGGTTACCTGTTCGCGCCGCAGATCGACCGCGTGATCGATGCGATCGAGCAGGCCGGTGCGGTCGCCCTGCTGGGGCTGGTCGCCCTGCTGGTGCTCTATATCGTCGTCAAATGGTGGCAGCGGCACCGCCTGCTGGTGTCGCTGCGGATGGCGCGGATTTCGGTCGAAGAGCTCAATGAGGCGATTGCCGCCGGCCGAAATCCGGTGGTGGTGGACGTGCGCTCGTCCGCCGCGCGGCTGCTCGACGGGCGCGCCATTCCCGGTGCACTGCTGGCCGACCTGGAGGGCGTGCACCTGGCGCTCGCCGACGTGCCGCATGACCGCGAGCTGGTGATCTACTGCAGTTGCCCGAACGAGGTGTCGGCGGCGAAGGCGGCGCAGCTGCTGATGTCGCTGGGCTATCGCAACGTGCGTCCGCTGCAGGGCGGCCTGGAGGCCTGGCAGGAGGCCGGATTCCCGATCGCCATGCTGCCCGCCGACTCCGCCGCGCGCGACCAGGCGGCCTGAGCCGCCCGCTCAGGGGATCGGGCAGCGGCCGTCCAGCGGCGTGGTGCGCGCCGCGTCCAGGTTCGCCGGCGTGGCCGCATGCGCGTCCGCCGGGTTGAATACGATCCTTGCCCGTACGTTGTCGCCGTTGCTGCCGCGGATGTTGGCCAGCCCCACGAACTGCAGCAGTCCCCGGCTGACGGCGTCGTAGGCCACGTCGATGTGCGGCAGGGCAAAGCCGATCCAGCTGGCCAGGCCCAGCCGGTAGCGACGTGCCGGCCGTCCCTCGACCACCGCGTCGTCGAGGCGGCGCACCTTGAATTCGAGCGCACCGAGCCGGCTGGGGATCAGGAATGGCACCGTCTCGGCGTCGCCGCGGCCGAGGCGGTCCCAATGCTGGCGGATGTAGGCGTCGAAGCCGGCATCGATCACCAGGTCCGGCGAATCCGGCAGCTTCGCGGTCCGCTCGGCGGACCCGCCGCCCGGCTGCATGAACACGATCCTGCCAACGCTGGTCCGCCGCACCCCCTCGCGGTAGCCGCTGCGGCCATCGATCAGCTCGAAATCCGGCGCCTGCGGTGGACCGTCCTCGCGCAGCCACTTGCGCGCGAATGGGCGTCCGCCGGGGCAGCGGTACAGCACCAGCCGGACGGGAACGCCGTGGTCGGCGTAGAGCCAGTGGGTCTCGGTGTACATCAGGTGGCCATCGCCGGTGGCGTAGGCCTTGCCCTGGAGCTGGCGGATGCCAGCGGTGGCGGTGGGTGCGGCACCCGTGGCGTGGCCGGTCGATGCCGCGGCCAGAATCAGGCCCGCGAGCGCGGGCAGCAGGGGATGGGTCCTCAAGGTCGGCCTCCGCGCCGGCGGGAGAGTCCGCCGCCAGGAAAACGGCGCCGGTGCGGTTGCTTACGCGCGCCACGGCGCCACGGATGCGGGGATCACGGCAGCGGCCAAGCCGGGGAGGTGGGCACCGGCTATGATAGGGGGCCTTCCGGAGCCGGCCGACGCCGGCGCCCCGGTCATCCACGACCGCCGACCGGCCTTCCGGGCCGGTCCAGCACAGCGAGGTAGTTCCATGGCACGTGGCATCAACAAGGTCATCCTGGTCGGCAACCTGGGTGCCGATCCCGAGGTGCGCTACACCGGCAGCGGCACCGCCATCGCCACGCTCAGCGTCGCTACGTCCGAGAGCTGGACCGACAAGCAGAGCGGCGAGAAGCAGGAGCGCACCGAGTGGCACCGCGTGAAGCTGTTCGGCCGTCTGGCCGAGATCGCCGGCGAATACCTGAAGAAGGGCCGGCAGATCTACATCGAAGGCTCGCTGCGCACCGACAAGTACACCGACAAGCAGGGCGTGGAGCGCTACAGCACCGATATCGTCGCCAGCGAGATGCAGATGCTCGGCGGCGGCAACGAGGGTGGCATGGGCGGCGGTGGCGGTGGTGGGTACCAGCAGCGCGGCCAGGGCGGCGGTAGTCGTTCCGGTGGCGGTAACTATGGCGGCGGCCGCGGCGGCAACGATCGCAGCGGCAATGACTTCCAGCGCGGCGGCAACGATATGCCGCGCCAGGCTCCGGCACCGGCCGACACGGGCGGTTTCGACGACGACGATATTCCGTTCTGAGAACGTCGGTCCGACCTGTGCGAAAACGGCAGCCTCGCGGCTGCCGTTTTTGCTTCTGGTGGTGCGGTCGGGACTCAGGCGGCAGTGCGCCGGAAGCTTCCCCGCGCCGGTGGCGTTCGCGCCCTGCGGCACTGCGCCAGCGTCGACTCGTAGGTGGCCCACAGTGCCGCGATCTGCCCGGGTGGGCGACGCTCGGAGCGTGCCGCAAGGTATAGCCGGAACGCCCGGCCGGAAGCATTTTCGAGGTACTCCAACTCGTACTCGGCGAACGACGTGCGGGGCATCGGGGCTCCTCCGGCAGAGTGTCCGTGCGGACAGGGTGCGGTGGAGCGTGGCACCGCCTTCATGAAGGCGGTGTCGAGAGTCGAGGGAAAGAGAGTGCGGCTACTTGAAGTGATGCACGAAGCCGACCCGGAAGCCGCCCGGCAGCCAGCTCAGGATCAGCGGGGACTTGCGCCTGGCCGACCAGATGCCGATGCCGGTACCCAGCGCGGCGCCGACCAGTACGTCGCTCTGCCAGTGGCCACGGACCTTCATGCGTGCGACAGCGTCGTAGGCGGGCAGCAGCGCCAGCGCGTAGACCGCCGGGTGCTCGTCGCCATAGTTGACGATGAACGGCGTCACCGCCGCGGAGATCGCCGCGACCTCGCCGCTGGGAAAGCTCTGCGCGCTGGAGCCCTTGAACCATTGGTCGGGGCTGGCGGTCTGCGACGGACGTTCGCGGCGGAAGGTGTACTTCATGCCGGTGGCGGCCACGCCGGTGATCACCATCGAGTCGACCGAGCGCCAGAAGGTGTCGCCGAGCTTGTCGTTGTCGCCCAGTGCCAGCGCGCCGACGCCGACGGTGAGGATGCTGCCGTACATCAGCGCCAGCTGGTTGTTGCGCTTCCAGATGCCGCTGTTGTCGTAGTGCAGGCGGTGATCGATGCCGAACGGGCCGCCGGCGGCACGGGCGGGGGCGTTGACGAAGGCCGTGGCGAGCAGGCACAGGATGAGGCAAAGGCGGCGCATGGCAAGTCTCCCCGATCATCGCGGGGACGGGCCCCGGACGCCCCGAGCCTGCGCGTACCGGCTTTCGCCCCGCTTACGTGGGGCCAGAGCATCCTCCGGGCGAGCGGATGGCGGCTTGACGACGGTCAGTATCCGGGATGGTCGAGCGTGTGCCGCTCGGCCGGCGTGAGCGGCACGGGCATGGCGCGGCCCTCGCGCTGGGAGGTGCGGCCGGCCTCGATCACCGCCATCGTCGCCAGCGCCTCGATCGCGCGCACCGGCATCGGTGCCTCGCCCCGCAATGCGTCGCGCAAGCCGGCGTAGTAGGCGCGCTGGTCGCCCGGCGCCGCCGCTTGCCGGGTCTCGCGTCCCTCGCCATCGATCACGATCAGCGGGTCAGGATCGTCGCCCCAGCCCGGCATGCCGGGGATCTGCCCGGCCAGCATCTGCGCCTCCTGCCTGTCGGCACCGGCCTTGACCAGGCTGCCGCGGGTGCCGTGCGCCACGAAGCGTCGCGCGCCGCCGGCGACCAGCATGCTGGCATGCACGATCACCTGGCGCGTGCCGTAGTCCAGCCGCACATGCGCCCAGTCCTCGCTCAGACCGCCGGCACGCTGGATCGCCAGGCCGGCGTGTACGCGCCGGGGCAGGCCGAACAGCCGCAGCGCCTGGTCGACCAGGTGCGGGCCGAGGTCGTACCAGATGCCAGCGCCGGGGCCGGCGGACTCGCGCCAGCGGTCGCGCACGGCGGGACGGTAGCGGTCGATATGCGATTCGAAGTGCACCACCTCGCCGATCACGCCCTCATCGATGGCCTGCTTCACTGCGAGGTAGTCGCTGTCCCAGCGGCGGTTATGGAATACCGAGAGCTGGCCGGGCGAGGCTTCGGCGAGCGCGATGAGGGCGCGCGCCTCGGCCAGGTCCAGCGCCATCGGCTTGTCGATCACCACGTGCTTTCCGGCACGCAGCGCCGCGCTGGCCAATGGCGCGTGGGTGTCGTTGGGCGTGGCGATGACGACCACATCGATATCGGCGTCGTGGATGAGTGCTTGCGGATCGTCAATCACGCGCATGCCCGGCAGGTCGGCGTGCACCTTGCCCGCATTGCGGGAGGCAATGGCCGCCAGGTGCAGCCCGAGCGTGGCCCGGATCAGCGGCGCGTGGAAGGTCTTGCCGGCATAGCCGTAGCCGATCAGGCCGAGGCGGATGGGTGGGGTCATGGCCGCTCCGGTGCGGGGTAGGGCTGGGCTGCCTGGAAGATCCAAGTCACTGGGTCCCAGCGTTCGCTGGGACGACGGTCTTGAGAGTGCGCGTCAACTTTTGGCTTGCGCGTTTTGATGCAGCAAAGCCTAACGAAGCTATCTGGCTACGTCGCCCTCAATCTGCATGTCCGTCATCCCGGCGAAAGCCGGTCATCCAGTGCCTTGTGCTGCGTCGTCTGCCTGTCACCCGCATCTTCGCGTGCCGGGCTCGGCCCGGTCCGCCACAACAGACGAAAGCCCGCCGGGGCGGCGGGCTTTCGAGGATGCCTGATAGGCCGTGGACCTATTTCACCACGATCCGGTCATTGCCGCGGTCTGCATCCGGCAACTCGTGCTTCGGGTCGAGCTCGACCGAGGTCACCGGCTGGTCGCCGTCCACGTGCACCACGTAGCTGGTGTGCTGCATCCAGGTCTCCACTGGAACGCGCACGTCGCGCTTGCTGCCGTCGGCGTACGTCAGCTCCAGCGTGTTCGGCAGCACGAGCTTGTCGTGGTTGGACACGGTGACGTCCGCGCCGTTCTTCCAGCCGCCATCGGCCGGCGCGACCTTGTCCACGCGCATGTCGAACTGCCAGTTGTGCTCGAACCAGCCGCGCCAGAACCAGTTGAGGTCTTCGCCGGTCTCGCTGTCCATGAAGCGGAAGAAATCCGACGGGCTGGGGTGCTTGTAGGCCCAGGTGGCAATGTAGTGGCGGAACGCCGGGTCGAAGCGCTCGGGACCGACGATCTGCTCGCGCAGCAGCACCAGGCCGAAGGCGGTCTTGAAGTAGGTGATCGGGTGGCGGTACGTCTCCTTCACTGCGTCGGCGTAGGTCATCGGCGGCGGCGCGTCGGGGTCCTTGAGGATCGCCGCGATCTGCTCGGCCGGCGTGCCCTTGCCCGGTGCGTACTCGCTGTCGCGCTTGGGCGCGTACTTGCCGCCGTCGAAGGCCTCGGCCTCGTAGACGTCGACGAAGGTGTTGAAGCCTTCGTCCATCCACGCGTCGCGGCGTTCGTTGCTGCCCACGATCATCGGGAACCAGGTGTGCCCGATTTCGTGCGCGATCAGCATGCGCAGTCCGGCGCCGGCGGCCTTCTTGTGGTCGAAGGTGATGCCCGGGTACTCCATGCCGCCGGCGGTGCCGGCCTCGTTGATGGCGACCGGGTACGGATAGGGGTAGTAGGTCCTGGAGAAGAACTCCACCGACTTCTTCAGGTCCTGGGTGGCCACGCCCCAGGCCTGGTCGCCGGCGCTCTCCACCGGGTAGGCCGACATCGCCAGCGCGGTCTTGCCGCCGGGCAGGTTGATGCGCGCGGCATCCCAGATGTACGCCTTGGAGGCGCCGAACACCGCGTCGCGCGCGTTCTTGATCGCGAAGTGCCAGGTCAGCGTGCCGCCCTGCTTCGGGCGCGAGGCCGGGTCGGCGACTTCCGACGCGGTGCGGATCATCACCGTGGCGTCGCTGTGGCGGGCCTGGTCCAGGCGCTTGATCTCGGTTTTCGTCAGCACGTCCTGCGGGTTGAGCAGTTCGCCCGAGCCGACCACGATCATGTCCGAGGGCACGGTGACGCGGTAATCGAAGTCGCCGTACTCGAGGTAGAACTCGCTGTTGAGGAAGGGCTGCGTGTCCCAGCCGCGCAGGTCGTCGTAGACGCATACGCGCGGGTACCACTGCGCCATCTCGAAGATGTCGCCCTGCTTGTTGGCGTTCCAGTCGGTGCGGCCGCCGAACTCGCCGGGCACGGTGTAATCCCACACGATGTGCAGCTTGAGCTTGCCGTCGCGCGCCTTGAGCGGTGCGGGCAGGGTCACCTGCATGCGGGTGTCGCTGATGGTCCACTGCGCCTTCTGGCGACGGCCGGAGGCGTCTTCGACTTCGACCGAGCGAATGTGCTCGCCGTCGGTGAACTCGGTCGGGAACTTGCCGGCGCCGAAGGCGCCGCGGGCGTCCTTCGTGTAGCGGTTCTGCTCGACCTGCAGCCAGATCACGTCGAGCGCGTCCGGGCTGTGGTTGGTGTAGGTGATGGTCTCGTTGCCGGACAGCTTGCGAGCGACCGGATCGAGCGAGGCCTGGATGGTGTAGTCCGCGCGGTTCTGCCAGAACAGCGGACCTGGCTTGCCGCTGGCATCGCGCATCGCATTGGACGCGTGCGGGTAGGCGAACGGAGCGAAGGTTTCCAGCGGATGGAACGGGCCGGCGCCGGTATCGGCCGCGTGCAGCGGCAGCGCCGCGCCGAACAGCATCGCCAGGGCGGCGCCGAGCCGCGTCGTGGAAGAGTTGCGCATGGGTTGGGGATCCCCTGGGTTGGCAAGAAATTGCGGAGGAACGATGGCTGGCCGCAACGTGTCCTCCACCTTACGCGATCGGTCCCATGGCATCCATGCGGCGATCGCGAGCGCGGGTATTGCAGGTCAGTCGGCGAGCAGCGCCAGCACTTCGTAGCAGGCACCCATGGTGTGGTAGTCGGTCTTGCCCGCGGGACTCTTGGCGTCGTCGATCTTGCGGTTGTCCCGGGTGAGGATGCGATACCACGCGCCGTACTTATGGTCGATCAGGTGTCGCCAGCTGTAGCGCCAGATCCGCTCGTACCAGTCGCCGTAGGCAGCATCGCCGGTGCGGGCCTCGAGCAGCGCTGCGGCCGCCAGCGACTCGGCCTGCACCCAGAAATACTTGTCGCCGTCGCAGACGCTGCCGTCCGGCGCGAAGCCGTAGCAGATGCCACCGTGGGTCTGGTCCCAGGCGGCCGCCAGCGCGCGGTCGAACAGCTCCTTCGCTTTCGGAACGAGCCAGTCCTGTGCCGTGCCGCGCTCGCGCAGCAGCGGGTCCATGACCAGCAGCAGCTTGGCCCACTCGGTCTGGTGACCGGGCTGGAAGCCCCACGGCTTGAACAGGTTCTTCGGGTCGTCCTTGTTGAACTCCCAGTCGATGTTCCATGCCGTGCCGTAGTGCTCCCACACCAGGCCGTCGGCCTTGGCCGCCTGACGGCGAGTCATGTGGTCGGCCAGGGTCAGCGCACGGTCGAGATAGCGCGCCTCGCCGGTGGCCTGGTGGGCAGCGAGCATCGCCTCGCACAGATGCATGTTGGCGTTCTGGCCGCGGTACGCAGAGAAATACCAGTCGGCATCTGCCTCGTCGCGGTACAGGCCGGCGTCGGCCTCCCAGTAGCGGGCCTCGAGCAGGTCCCAGGTCTCGCCCATCCAGACACGAGCCTCGTCGATGCCGGCCTTCACCGCGGTGGCGTAGGCCAGCAGCACGAAGGCGACGCCATAGGCCTGGTTGGAGCTGTCCTCCGGCTGGCCGTCGCGGATGGTCCAGTGATAGCCGCCGTTGGCGCTGTTGCGATGCACCTCACGCAGATAGCGCAGGCCGTGGCGGGTGGCGTCGAGGTAGTCGGGGTCGCCGAAGGCCAGCCAGGCCATCGCGTAGTTGAAGACGAAGCGCGTGCTGCTGACCAGGTGACGATGGCTGCGGTCGTAGATCGTGCCGTCGTCCTTGAAGTACTGGAAGAAACCGCCGGCGGGGTCGATCGCGCGCGGGTGGTAGAACGCCATCGTCTGCGCGACATGTCCGCGCAGGAAGGCGGGCGAGCGGAAATCGGGGAACGGAGGCACGAGGTCGTTCATGCGTGGGCATCCATGAAGGCTCGGGCTTCGGCGTCGCTCGGCATGGCGGTGAACGAGCCCTGGCGCGAAGCGCACATCGCCCCGCAGGCCGCCGCGTAGCGCAGCACCTCGTGCAGATAGGGCAGCTTGCCGACCAGGTGGTCGAGCACGTCGGTACCGCCCGACAGTTCGGCCAGGCGGCAGAGCAGACCGCCGACGAAGGCATCTCCTGCCGCCGTACTGTCCACCGTCTGCACTGCATACGCGGGCAGCTCGCCATCCGCGTCCGGGTGGAACCAGCGCATCACCCCCGGCCCGTCGGTGACCACCAGCAGCCTGGCACGCCCGCGCCACAGGCGGTCGAGCGTCGCTTCCTCGCCGTCCACCGCCAGCCACGCCAGTTCCTCGGCACTGAGCTTCACCACGTCGGCCAGGTGCAGTACCGGCCAGACATGGTCCAGTGGGTTGCGTCCAGGCGACCACAGTGCGAGACGCAGGTTGAGATCGAAGCTCACCAACGCACCGGCGCGATGCGCGCGCTGCATGCCTTCCAGCGTGGCGGCGGCGATCCCCGGCTCGGTCAGGCTGTTGGAGCACACGTGGAACACGCCGAGCCCGTCGAAGGCGCGCTCGCGAAAATGCTGTGCGCGGAACAGCAGGTCGGCCGCGGGAGGACGGTAGAAGCTGAAGCTGCGCTCGCCCGCTGGATCCAGCGTGACGAATGCCAGCGCGGTGTTCGCCTCACCGGTACGCACCACGTCGTCGGTGCCCACGCCGGCCTCGCGCAGGTGCGCGAGGAGAAAGTCGCCGAAGCGGTCCTCGCCGAGCATGCCGGCGAAGCGCGCGGCACCGCCCAGCCGGGCCGCTGCGACCGCCACGTTGGCCGGGGCGCCGCCTGCGAATGGCACGAAGTGGCGGGCAAAGCCATGGTCGTCACGGCCTTCGCCGTGAAAATCGATCAGCGCCTCGCCGAAGCACAGGATGGGTCGGCTCATGGCATCGGCCTCAGGCGTGGGGACCCATGGGTGCGCCGTCCCGCACGCGCGAGCCGGACGCACCGTAGAACACGATGTAGGCGTAGCACAGCAGCGGCAGCACGAACGCGTGCTGCAGCCCGAAGCGATCGGCCAGTACGCCCTGCACCCACGGTACGATTGCGCCGCCGACGATGGCCATGATCAACAGGCTGGAGGCCTTGCTGGTCATCGGCCCCAGCCGCTCGATGCCGAGCGCGAAGATGGTCGGGAACATGATCGAGTTGAACAGGCCGACCGCGATGACGCTGTACATCGCCACGTTGCCGTGGCTCATCATCGTGGTCAGCACCAGCAGCATGTTCACCGAGGCGAACGCCGCCAGCAATTTGCGCGGCGACATCGTCGCCATCAGTCCGGAGCCGATGAAGCGGCCGATCATGGCGCCGCCCCAGTAGTACGAGACGTACTTGGCTGCTTCCTGCTCGCTCATGTGGCCGATGTCCGGCATCGACAGGTAGTTGACCATGAAGCTGCCCAGCGACACCTCGGCGCCGACGTAGCAGAAGATCGCGATCACGCCGAACAGCACGTGCGGATGGCGCAGTACCTCGGCGAAGCTGTGGCGGTCGTGATCGCCCTTGTCGGTGGCTTCGGTCAGTGCCGGCAGGCGGAAGGCCCACACGAACAGCGCCAGCAGGAACAGCACCACGGCAAGCCCGACGTACGGTCCCTGCACCGCGTGGGCTTGCTGCGCCTGGTAGGCGAGCTGCTCCGCCGGCGCCATGGCGGCGAGTTCCGTCGGCGTCTTTACCACGCTGGAAAGAATCAGCATGCCGCCGAACCAGGGGGCGAGGAAGGTGCCGAAGGAGTTCAGCGCCTGGGCCAGCGTGAGCCGGCTGGAGCTGGTCTTCTCCGGGCCAAGCAGTGCGACGTAGGGATTGGCCGCCACCTGCAGCACGGTGATGCCGGTGGCCAGCACGAACAGCGCGCCGAGGAAGGCCGGGTACGAGTGCAGCCCGGCGGCCGGCCAGAAGCCCAGCGCACCGACGCCGGCGATCGCCAGCCCGGCCACGATGCCCTTTTTGTAACCGAGCCCGGCGACCAGCTTGCCGGCCGGCAGCGCCATCAGGAAGTAGGCACCGAAGAAGGTGAACTGCACCAGCATCACATGGGCGTAACTGAGCTGGAAGATCGACTTCAGGTGCGGGATCAGGATGTCGTTGAGGCAGGTGAGGAAGCCCCACATGAAGAAGATGACGGTGAGCACCACCATCGCCATCGGGTAATCGGTGTAGCGGCCGCTGCCGGATGATGCCGACGACGGGCGCGGGGAAGAAGCGGGTGCGGAGAGGGCCATGGCGTGGTCCGTGTGGATAGGAGAAAGCGGCCTCAGGCCGCCGGCGGTGGGCAACTGCTGTCGCGGATCACCAGCTCGACCGGGACGGTCGTGCGCTGGCCGTTTTCATGTGGATGGCCGAGCCGGGCCAGCAACAGCCGGGCGGCCTGGCGCCCGCGTTCGCGTGGCGCGGTGGCGAGCGTGGTCAGGGCGGGGGAGACCAGGGCGGCCTCGTCGATGTTGTCGAAGCCGGTCAGGGCAAAGTCCCGGCCCGGGCGCAGGCCGCGCCGGCCGAGTCCGAGCATCAGGCCCAGCGCCACGGCGTCGTTGTAGCAGACGGCGGCGGTCGGGAGCGGTTCCAGGTCGAGCAGTGCGGCACTGGCGTGCACGGCGTCCAGCCGGTTCGGCGCGCTTTCCACCAGATGGTTCGCCGGCACCTCGAGCCGAGCCCGCTTCATCGCCCGGAGAAAGCCGGCACGCCGCTGCTGGACCGGGGTCGAGCGCAGGTGCCCGCCGAAGAACGCGATGCGGCGGTGGCCCTGGGCGATCAGGTGCTCGGTGGCCAGCTCGGCGCCGCGGGCGTTGTCGAGCATGAGGATGTCCCACGGTGCGGAGGCCGGCACATCGCCCTCCAGCTCGCGATTGAACATCAGCATCGGCATCTGCGGACCCAGCGCATCCATCACGCGGGGTGCCTCGCTGCCTTCGGCAGGCGACAGGATGATCCCGCCCGGTCCGTACTCCATCAGCGAACTGAGCACTGCCTGTTGCCGTTCGGCCGATTCCCCGGTGCTGCCCAGAAGGGTGACGAAGCCGGCCGCACCGACCACCTCGTCGACGCCGGCGGCGAATTCGGCGAAGAACGGATTGCCCAGGTCGTTCACCACCAGCGCGACGCTGGAGGAAGTGCGTCGGCGCAGGTTGGCAGCCGCCCGGTTGTAGATATAGCCCTGCCGCTGCAGTTCGGCCTGAACCCGTTCCCGGGTGTGCCGGTTCACCAGCGGACTGTTGCGCAGCACCAGCGAGACGGTGGCGCGCGAGACATCGCAGGCGGCGGCGATGTCGATGAGCGTGACCTTGCGGCGGACGGGAGCGTGGGAGCTGGGCATGCGGGGATTTGGATATAGAACGATCCAAATGTAGCGGGAATGCGGCTTGCTGGCCTCGGGCAGTGCAGCATGCCATCGGCTCCGGACGGTGGTAGCTTCGGCGATTTGGAACGATCCAAGCGAGGGCGGCATGGACCTTAAGCGTTGGGGGATGGCAGGCGCGCTGTTGGCACTGGCCGCAGCGGTTCCGGCGGCAGCGGCGACCGTGGCGGGGCATGCCGCTTCGGTCGATCCGCGGATCGGCACCGGTGGCGACGGCCACACTTTCCCGGGCGCCACCGTCCCGTTCGGCATGATCCAACTGTCGCCGGACACGGCGATGCCGGATTTCAAGCATGCCTACAAGTGGGCTGCCGGCTACCAGTACGGCGATCCGACGATCATGGGCTTCTCGCACACCCACTTCTCCGGCTCCGGCCATTCGGATCTGGGCGACGTGCTGGTGATGCCGATCGCCGGCGCCGTGAAGCTGGATCCGGGCGACGCCACCAAACCGGGCAGCGGTTACCGCTCGCGCTTCAGCCACGCCACCGAGGTGGAGCAGGCCGGTTACTACGCGGTCACCCTGAGCGACTACGGCATCCGCGCCGAGCTCACTGCCGGCAAGCGCATCGGCTGGCACCGCTATACCTTCCCCAAGGGCAAGCCGGCGCACCTGCTGCTGGACCTGCGTCCCTCGATCTACGACTACGACGGCAAGGTGTTGTGGTCGCGCCTGCGCGTGCGCGACGACGGCACCGTCACCGGTTGCCGGCTGACCAACGGCTGGGCGCGAGGCCGCGAGCTGTGTTTCGCGATGCGCTTCAACCAGCCGATGACCGGCCGCATGCTCTACAACCGCGAGCAGAACGTGCCCTACAAGGGCTTCAAGGGTCCGGGCAACCAGCCGCAGGACCAGGACGACCAGAACGGCCGCGCGCTCTAAGCGGTGTTCGACTTCGGCGCGCTGAACAAGCCGCTGGAAGTGAAGGTGGCGATCTCCACGGTGAGCGCAGACAACGCCATCGCCAACCTCGACACCGACGGCAGGGGCTGGGACTTCGATGCCCGTCGTCGCGAGGCCACCGCAGACTGGGACAAGGTGCTGGCAGCGATCGACGTCGACGGCACGCCTGCGTTGAAGACCCAGTTCTACACCGCGCTCTACCACGCCTTCCTGTCGCCCACGCTGAGCATGGACGTCAATGGCCAGTACCGCGGCCCGGACCATCAGGTGCACCAGGCGAAGGACGCGAACGGCCGGTTCGACTTCTACTCCACCTGGTCGCTGTGGGACGTCTACCGCGCCCAGCAGCCGCTGATGGTGCTGCTGCGCCCGGACATGAGCACCGACTTCGTGCGTTCGCTGGTCGCCGCCGCCAAGGACAGCCCGTTCGGCATCCTGCCGGTGTGGGCGTACCAGGGCCTGGAGACCTGGTGCATGATCGGCTACCACGCCGTGCCGGT
>JABLTH010043321.1_pt1 | contig 36569 bp, 21 predicted proteins | sample 7875711 | NCBI WGS metagenome assembly JABLTH01 (sample SAMN14941262, study PRJNA633318) | bioreactor metagenome | isolation source: bioreactor | place: China | collected 2019-03-05 | reverse complement strand
GGCGTCATCCATCCATCACAGGTGATCGAGGAGAGGTTCCATGGCATTCGACATGCACATCAAGTTCGGCTCGGGCAAGGTCAAGATCGAAGGCTCGTCCAAGCACAAGAAGCACACCGGCGAGATTCCGATCCTCGCGTGGTCGTGGGGCGCCAGCAACACCGGCGACCTGCACGGCGGCTCGGGTGCCAGCGGCGGCAAGGCCCATGTGCAGGACATCTCCGTGACCAAGTACGTCGACACCAGCTCCAGTGCGCTGCTCAACGCGGTGTGCACGGGCGGCCGCATCGACCAGGCCTGGCTGTACGTCACCAACGCCACCGGCGAGCAGACCGACTTCCTCACGATGGAGCTGAGCGAGGGCATCCTGGTCACCTCGTACTCCACCGGCGGCAGCGGCGGCGAAGACCGCCTGACCGAGAACATCACCCTGCACTTCGGCAAGTTCAAGTACTCGTTCCAGCCGCAGGACGACAAGGGTGCGGCACAGGGCGGCTCGAAGGACTTCACCTTCGACATCCAGGCGGTGGCCGCGGCCTGACGGCCCGGGCCTGCACGCATCCTTCCTGCTGACCAAGGCGTTCTTCAAGTGGAAAATTCCGCGGAAAACCTGCTCCGGGACGGCCGGCTGGACGAGGCGCTGCAGGCCCTCACCACCCAGGTGCGGTCGCATCCTTCCGATGCGCCGCACCGCGTTTTCATGTTCCAGCTGCTGGCCGTGCTCGGCCAGTGGGAGCGGGCGCAGAACCAGCTGAAGGTGGCGGGCGATCTGGATCCGGCCAACACGCTGATGGCCGGCGCCTACCGCGTGGCGCTGGCCGGCGAGATGCAGCGGGCCGAAGTCATGGCCGGACGGCGCTCGCCGGTGATGATCGGTGAGCCCGAACCCTGGATCGCTCTGCTGCTGCAGGCGTTGAAGCTGACCGCGGAAGGGCGTGTGGCAGAGGCGCAGGCATTGCGTGGCGAGGCGTTCGAGCAGGCACCGACGGCGGCCGGCAGCATCGACGGTGTGCCGTTCGAATGGATCGCCGATGCCGATCCGCGCTTCGGCCCGTGCCTGGAGGTGATCACCCAGGGCGGCTACGCCTGGGCACCGTTCTCGCGCATCCAGTCGCTGTCGTTCGACGAGCCGAGCGACCTGCGCGACAAGGTGTGGTCGCCGGTGCAGATCACCTGGACCAACGGCGGCCAGGCGATCGGGTTCGTGCCGTGCCGCTACCCGGGAGCCGAATCGGCATCCGAGCCGGCGCTGGCGCTGGGCCGGCGCACCGACTGGATCGACCTCGGGCATGACCTGCAGATCGGTGCGGGGCAGCGCATGCTGGCCACCGACGAGGGCGACTACCCGCTGCTGGACGTCCGCTCGATCACCTTCGACCACGACTGAGCGGGAGACCGCCGTGGCCGAACTGACCACCCAGGAACGGCTGCAGCCCTCGCTGCTCGACCGGCTTACCGACGACGAACCGGGCCAACGCGAGGAGAGTCGCGAGAAGCGGGTGATCTCCGCCAGCCGGTTGCGCGAATGCGTCACCCGCGACATGTCCTGGCTGCTCAATTGCGTGAACCTCGGGGCCGACGAGGAGCTCGCCGATTTCCCCGAGGTGACCCGCTCGGTGGTCAATTTCGGTATCCCCGACCTTACCGGTACCGCGCTCTCCGGCGTGGATGCCGCGGTGCTGCAACGACAGATCCGTGCGGCCATCGTGGCGTTCGAGCCGCGGCTGATCGCCAGCACGTTGCAGGTCACGGTCAACATGGACACCGACCGCATGGACCGCCAGTCGCTGGTGTTCAACATCGAGTCCGACATGTGGGCGCAGCCGATCCCGCTGAAGCTCTACCTGAAGACCGAGGTCGACCTGGAGACCGGTACCTTCCACGTGACGGAGGGCTTCGGCTGAGCATGCCATGGACCCCCGCCTGATCCGCTACTACAACCGCGAGCTGCAGCACGTCCGGGAGATGGGCGGCGAGTTCGCCCGCGAGTACCCAAAGATCGCCGGCCGCCTGGGGCTGGAAGGCTTCGAGTGTGCCGATCCCTACGTGGAGCGCCTGCTCGAAGGTTTCGCCTTTCTCGCCGCGCGCGTGCAGCTCAAGCTCGACGCGCAGTATCCGGTGTTCACCCAGCACCTGCTGGAGATGGTCTACCCACACTACCTGGCGCCGGTGCCGTCGATGGCGGTGGTGCAGCTGCAGCCGGACCTGAAGGAGTCCGCGCTGGTGGGCGGGCACACCGTGCCGCGACACACCTCGCTGCGCAGCCAGACCGGCCGCGACGATCGCACCGCGTGCGAATACCGCACTGCGCATGACGTCACGCTATGGCCGCTGGAGCTGGCCGAGGCGAAGTATTTCGAGACGCCAGCGGCGGTTGCCGCGGCGGGCATTCCCATTGCCGAGGGCAGGCCGGTGCGCGCCGGCCTGCGTCTGAAGTTCCGCGTTACCGCCGGTGCACCGGCCAGCGCCCTGGCGCTGGACCGGCTGCCGATCTTCATCGCCGGCGCCGACGAGCTGCCCAAGCGCCTGTACGAGCAGGTGCTGGGCAACGCGGTCGGCTACCTGGTGCGGGCCCCGGGTGCCGCAGGGCCGGTCAGTGCCAGCTACCCCGCCGAGGCGATCCTGCCGCGCGGCTTCGCTGACGAGGAGGCATTGATTCCCTACACGGCGCGCTCGTTCAGCGGCTACCGGCTGCTGCAGGAATATTTTGCCTGCCCGGAGCGTTTCCTGTTCGCCGAGTTCACCGGCCTGCGCCAGGTACTGGCGCGCTCGCAGGGCAGCGAGTTCGAGATCGACGTGCTGCTGGATCGCAGCGTGCCGCGCCTGCACAACGCGGTGGATGCGGGCAATTTCAGGCTGTTCTGCACGCCGGCGATCAACCTGTTTCCGCGTCGCGCCGATCGTATCCATCTGCAGCCGGGCAAGACCGAATACCACGTGCTGGCCGACCGCACCCGACCGATGGATTTCGAGATCCACTCGATCGGCGAGGTCGACGGCTACGGCGACCGGCAGGAGCCGGAGCTGCGCTTCCAGCCGTTCTACGGCTGCGACGAGCGAAGCTGGCACAGCGGCACGGCAGCGTTCTACACCGTGCGTCGCGAGCCGCGCCTGCTGTCTTCGCGCCAGCAACAGCAGGGTGCACGCTCGAGCTACGTCGGGCACGAGCTGTTCATCTCGCTGGTCGACGCGCGCGACGCGCCGTACTCGACCACGCTGCGCCAGATCGGCATGCAACTGCTTTGCACCAACCGCGACCTGCCGCTGCACATGCCGGTAGGCAAGGGGGCGACCGACTTCACCATGGAAGCCGGCGCGCCGGTGCAGGCGATCCGCTGCGTGGCAGGCCCGACCAAGCCGCGCGCGCCGACCGCGACCGGGGAGACCGCCTGGCGCCTGCTCAGCCACCTGCAACTCAACTACACCTCGCTGCTCGGCGAAGGCGCCGACCACGGCGCCACCGCACTGCGCGAGATGCTCACGTTGTATTGCGACGAGTTCGATTCCGGCGCGCGTCGACAGATCGAGGGTGTGAAATCGGTACGCTCGGCGCCGATCGTGCGGCGTATCCCGGTGCCCGGGCCGATCAGCTTCGGCCGCGGGGTGGAGATCACGCTGACCTGCGACGACAGCGCGTTCGAAGGCACCGGTGCCTATTTGCTCGCATCGGTGATGCAGCACTTCTTCGCGCGCTACGTCTCGGTGAATTCATTCACCGAGACGGTGCTGCGCACCCTGGAACGCAACGAGGTGGCCCGATGGCCGGCACAACTGGGCAAGCGCCAGATCCTGTAGCGCTGCTCGACGCGCTGCAGGCCGGACCGGAGCGTTTCGATTTCCACGACGCGGTCCGGCGGATCGAGTGCGCCTACCCGGACAAGCCGCGGCTGGGCGAGTCGACCAAGCCGTCGGAAGACCCGGTGCGACTGCGCCACACGCCATCGCTGGCCTTCGCGCCGCGCACCCTGGACCGCTTCGAGCCGGCCGCCGAGGGGCAGCCGCACAGGCTGTACGGCCTGTTCCTCGGCCTGTTCGGCCCGAATGCGCCGTTGCCGCTGCACCTGACCGAATACACCATCGATCGTCAGATCAATGCGCGCGACCGCACCTTCAGCGCGTTCGCCGACATCTTCCATCACCGGATGATGAGCCTATTCTACCGGGCCTGGGCGGATGCGCAGCCCACCGTGCAATACGACCGGCCGAGACAGGACCGCTTCGGCAGCTATGTCGGCGCCCTGGTCGGCGTGGCCACGCCGCATGCCGGCGACCGCGATGCCATGCCGGATCGCTTCAAGCGCTTCGTCGCCGGTCGCCTGCTGACCCAGGCGCGCAGTCCGGAGGGATTGCGCCAGTTGCTGCAGGACTTTTTCCACGTCCCGGTACGGGTGCTCGAGTTCGTCGCCGAGTGGATGCGCCTTCCCGATCAGGCGCACCTGCGCCTGGGGCATTCGCCGCAGGTCGCCGGGCTGGGCCGCACCGCGGTGCTCGGCGACGCGGTATGGGAGGCGCAGCAGCGCTTCCGCCTGCGCATCGGGCCGCTCGACGCTGCGCAGTTCCGCCATTTCCTGCCCGGCGAAGAGGCGCTGCAGCAGCTGGTTGCCGCGGTCAAGACCTACGTCGGCGAGGAGAAGGCCTGGGACGTGCAGCTCGTGCTCGAGCGCGAGGACGTGCCGGTCACCCGGCTGGGGCAGTCCGGCCGCATCGGGCTGACCAGCTGGCTGGGCCGGCGCCAGCAGATCACCGACGCCGACGACGTCGTGCTCCGTCCGGCGGGTTGAGGGCATGCAGATGCCAGCGGCCGCCGCCGATTTCCGCTTCCTGCCCCGCGCCCTGCGCGCGGGTGCGCATCGCTAACCTCGCAAGGATCCACGCCATGGCCGACATCAGCCGCAGCGCCCTCTTCGGCAAGCTCAACAAGCTCGCCTACCGGGGCATCGAGAGTGCCACCGTCTTCTGCAAGTTGCGGGGCAACCCGTACATCGAGCTGGTGCACTGGATCCACCAGATCCTGCAACTGCAGGATTCGGACCTGCACCGCATCGTCAAGCAGTTCAACCTCGATCCGTCGAACCTGGTGCGGGACGTTACCGACGCACTGGACCGCCTGCCGCGCGGCTCAACCAGCATCTCGGACATTTCCAGCAACGTGGAAGAGGCGGTCGAGCGCGCCTGGGTGTTCGCCACGCTGATGTTCGGCGAGGCGCAGGTGCGTACCGGCTACCTGATCGTCAGCATTCTGCAGACACGCAGCCTGCGCAACGTGCTGGTCGGCATGTCCAAGGAGTTCGACAAGATCAAGCTGGAGACGCTGACCGACCGTTTCGAGGAAGTGGTCGACGGCTCGCCGGAGAACCACCAGGCCGCCTCGGACGGCTTCAGGATGGGCGGCGCCGTACCGGGCGAAGCCAGCGGCGCGATGGGTCCGGCGCAGATGGGCAAGCAGGAGGCGCTGCGCCAGTTCACCGTCGACCTCACCGAGCAGGCGCGCAGCGGCAGGCTCGATCCCATCGTCGGCCGCGACGACGAGATCCGCCAGGTGGTGGACATCCTGATGCGCCGCCGCCAGAACAACCCGATCCTGGTCGGCGAGGCCGGCGTGGGCAAGACCGCGGTGGTGGAAGGCTTCGCCCAGCGCATCGTGCGTGGCGACGTGCCGCCCTCGCTTAAAGAGGTGGAACTGCGCGTGCTCGACGTGGGCCTGCTGCAGGCCGGCGCCAGCATGAAGGGCGAGTTCGAGCAGCGGCTGCGTTCGGTGATCGAGGAAGTCCAGGCCAGCCCGAAGCCGATCATCCTGTTCGTCGACGAGACCCACACCCTGGTCGGCGCCGGCGGCGCGGCCGGCACCGGCGACGCGGCCAACCTGCTCAAGCCGGCGCTGGCGCGCGGTACATTGCGCACCATCGGCGCCACCACCTTCGCCGAGTACAAGAAGCACATCGAGAAGGACCCCGCGCTGACCCGCCGCTTCCAGACCGTGCAGGTCGACGAGCCGAGCGAGGAGAAGGGCATCTTGATGATGCGTGGCGTCGCCAGCGTGATGGAGAAGCACCACCGCGTGCAGATCCTCGACGAGGCGCTGGAGGCGGCAGTGAAGCTGTCGCATCGCTACATCCCCGCGCGCCAGCTGCCGGACAAGGCGGTCAGCCTGCTCGACACCGCCTGCGCCCGCGTGGCGGTGAGCCAGCACGCGGTACCGCCGGAGGTGGACGACACCCGCAAGCGCATCGAGGCGCTGGAGACCGAGCTGGCGATCATCCATCGCGAGAAGACCGTCGGCGTCGATGTGGCCGAGCGCGAGGCCTCGGTCAACCAGAAACTCGCCGTGCAGCGCGAACGGCTGGAGAACGTGGAGGCCGACTGGGCCGCCGAGAAGGTACTGGTCGAGCAGATCCTCGCCATCCGCGCCAGGTTGCGCGGCGACAGCGCGCCGGTCGAGGGCACCGGCAGCACGCTGGAGGCTTCCGCCGAAGCTACGGCGGTGGCCGAAGATCCCGCCGCTGCGGTCGAGTTCGACGACGCCGCGCGCGCCGCGGCACTGGACGAGCTGAAGACCCTGCAGGCCCAGCTCACCGAGCTGCAGGGCGAGAACCCGCTGATCCTGCCCACGGTCGACATGGTGGCGGTCGGTGCGGTGGTCTCGGACTGGACCGGCATCCCGGTCGGCCGCATGGTCAAGAGCGAGCTGGAGACGGTGATGAACCTGGCCGGCCTGATGGGCAAGCGGGTGATCGGCCAGGACCACGCGATGGAGATGATCGCCAAGCGCATCCAGACCAGTCGCGCGGGCCTGGACAACCCCAACAAGCCGATCGGCGTGTTCATGCTCGCCGGCACCTCCGGCGTCGGCAAGACCGAGACCGCGCTGGCGCTGGCCGAGGCACTGTACGGCGGCGAGCAGAACGTCATCACCATCAACATGAGCGAGTTCCAGGAGGCGCACACCGTCTCCACGCTCAAGGGCGCACCCCCGGGATACGTCGGCTATGGCGAGGGCGGCGTGCTCACTGAAGCCGTGCGCCGCAAGCCGTACTCCGTGGTGCTGCTGGACGAGGTGGAGAAGGCCCACCCGGACGTGCACGAGATCTTCTTCCAGGTGTTCGACAAGGGCGTGATGGAAGACGGCGAAGGCCGCCGCATCGACTTCAAGAACACCCTGATCCTGCTCACCACCAATGCCGGCACCGAGATGATCGCCAGCATGTGCAGCGATCCGGACCTGATGCCCGAGCCGGAGGGCATGGCCAAGGCGCTGCGCGATCCGTTGCTGAAGATCTTCCCGCCGGCGCTGCTCGGCCGCCTGGTCACCATCCCGTACTACCCGCTCAGCCCGACCATGCTCGGCGAGATCGTCAAGCTGCAGCTCAACCGCATCAAGAAGCGCATCGAGGGTCGTTACCGCATCCCGTTCGAGTACGGCGACGATGTGGTCAGGTTGGTGGTCGAGCGCTGCACCGAGAGCGAGTCCGGCGGCCGCATGATCGACGCCATCCTCACCAACTCGATGTTGCCGGACATCAGCCGCGAGTTCCTCAACCGCACGATCGAGGGCAAGCCGATCGAGAAGGCGAGCGTGAGCGTGAAGGATGGGGAGTTCAGCTACGCGTTCTGATCGTTGCGCAACGTGGAGCGCGATCGGCAGGAGCGGCACAGCCGCTTCCGCCGGAGGCGCCGCAGACAGCGTCGTTCGGGACCAGCCGGCGTTCGCGCTCGAGGACGGGGTTGCGCAGGTACGCATCCCTCCCGATCCGGAACGCCGCGTCGGCCCCCCAGGAATGGAGAGTGCATCGTGTGCCAGTTCGACCCTGACGGGACCATCGCCAACCCCAACAACCCACGGCCGACCCAGGCCAATTCCGGATTCGCGTGCTATGGGGCCCTGGCGCTCGCCCAGATCGACAGCACATGCGGGTCCCTGCGCGAGAAGAACCGGCGCCACTACAACATCGGTCAGCCGACCGGTGCGGTGCCGGGTATCGCGGTGCCGCTTGCCTGCCATCACGTCATCGGCTGGGACGTCATCTGGGGCTTCTGGAACGCCCTGATCGCCAGCGGCAACTTCAAGAACGCACGGGCCTACCTGGCGATCTGCGGAGTGGCCCAGAGCGAGACCGCCAAGCTGGAAAAGCAGGTCAAGAGCAACACGTTCCAGGCGGGGGCGAACTGGGATGCCAGGCTGTGCTGGAACCCGATCAATCTCGTGCGCGGTCCCGAGGACCGATCGGACGATCCTAACGGCCTGCCCACGCCCCGCGAGAAAATCGACTTCAGACTGGCGCCGTCCGATGCCTACGGCGGTCGCGTAGCCAAGCTGGTCGAAACGGGAAACGCGATGTGCGATTTCATGGACGCCCCGGCGAGCACGGCGAAGGCGGTCAAGGCGATCCAGTACCTCACCACGATCCGGGCCGAGCCGATCATGGAGTGGGACGAGTCGCTCTGGGTGGTCGACAGGACCCGTCCCGGGTATTCCAGCACCCCTTCGCCAGCCGGCGGCTTTGCCGTCGTGCGGCCGACCTGGAAGGTCGTCAACAGCTAAGGACGGCGCCTGGGCAACGCGCGTGCGACGGTATGCCGGCCTCCTCGGCATTATCTCATCGTCGGATTTCAAGCCGTCGAGGCCGGTCGGTCCGCAGTCTCGACAGGTGGCCTGCCTGCTTCCGGCGGCGATCCTGTGGGCTGCGGGCAGGCATACCGGCGACGCCTTCGTCGGGGTGGATCAGACCCTCCCCAGCCGCCCCGGTCCGCCGGAATCGCCGGCGGCGGACGGCGGCGTGGCCGCTGCGGCGGGAACTTGCCGGGACCGGTCGACGACAGGGGCGCGGCGCAATATCCGCCCGTACCGGTGACTGGATCGGCCCGCGTTTTACGCACCCCCTATGGGAAGCCACTTTCTTCTGCCCGGATGCAGCGGGCGGCGGACCGGGGTGCACGAGGTGCCTCGCGCCGGCAGGGGACTGCCGGCGGTCCGTGAAAGCCAGGCAAGGCCGTCCTTCTCCGTCCCATGGGCGGTGCAGGGAGGCTGCTGATCGACAGGACACGATGCGGGCCGTCTGCGGCCACGCCGGGCGCCATGTCCCTGTGGGGAGCGGGGCGCGGCGGGGGCCCGGCTTCGCACGGGAATCTTCAACTTCTGGGGGACTGACCGATGGCTGGTTTTGGCGCTTTTGCAAACAAGCGGTTATGCGACGTGGTGTTTCCCGGGACGCACGATGCGGGCATTTACGGGGCCAACCTGGGAAAGGTGGTCAAGACACAGAACCTGAGCATCGGGGAGCAGGCCAAGGCCGGCGTGCGCTATTTCGACCTGCGGATCATCAATGCGAAGGTCAACGGCAAGCTGGAACAGCGGGCCTATCACGCACCGGGCTTCAACCAGAAGACCGACAAGAAGCTCGGCGGCTACCAGGCTCCCAAGACCGGCGGCGACGTAGGTACCGAGCGCCTGTCGCAGATGCTCGACCAGGCGCGCGAATTCGTGATCAAGAACCCCGAGGAATTCCTCATCCTCAGGTTCTCCAAGTGCGGCGACATGGTGGATGTCGCCAACCAGTGCATCCTGAAGCTCGGCGAGCAGCGGTTCGCCCGCAACGTGAACCTCAACGTGGCTACGGTGGCCTCGCTGCAGGGCAAGGTCGTGGTGGTGTTCGATCGCGGCGATTTCGACAAGTTTCCGCCGCAGCTCAAGGCCACTCCCGGCATCCTTCCGGTCAAGGCGCTGTTCAACAAGGAAGGCACCGGGCACGGCGAATACGACCCGATGATGTGGGGGCTGCAGTATTTCGGCAGCTACTCGAACACCGGCGACGTGAAGAAGAACATCAAGAAGCAGGCGAACATCCTCTCGCAGGGGCCGATCAGCAGCCCGGACCTGCTGGGCATGATGTACTGGACGCTCACCAGCAACTGGAAAGAGGGGCTGCACAAGCTCTTGAACAGCATCGAGAGCCGCGACAAGGGGATGTGGACGTCCTCGCAGCAAGCGCTGGTCGACGCCTGGAAGGCCGGTGTGAAGAAGCACATCATCTCCCGCGCCGGCGTGCTGCATCAGCAGTGGCGGGCGAACGGCTTCCCGCCGGTCGCCATCGACCGGGTCTCCAAGTCGTTCATGCCCAACATCATCATGATCGACTTCGCCGACCCCAACCGCTGCGCCACGATCTGGAACCTGAACCTGGCCACCACCGACATGATCGGGCGGATGCGCAACGATCTGCTGGTGACCGGCTGACCGCGCGGTGGCCGCTGCCGGCCGGCGCGGTTCGGTCCGCCCGGCCGGCTCCACATGCGGCTGTGATCAAATCGCGCCCCGTTTTACGCACCTAACCATGGAGCGCCATGCCGGCCGGTCGTCGCAGACGGGCCAGGGCGCACAGCCATGGGGGAGGTGCCGGATGTTCCAGTCGTGCCGTTCGCTTGCATTCGCCGCGCGTCGTGACCCGGGCGCGGGGCGCTGAGCCATGCCGCAGCCTGCAGCCCGTGTGAGCGATATGCATGTCTGCCCGATGGTGACGGGCGTGGTGCCACATGTCGGTGGCCCGGTCAGCCCTCCCGGCAAGCCGACCGTGCTGATCGGCGGTCTCCCTGCCGCCCGCATGGGCGACATGGCCATCTGCGTCGGTCCGCCGGACACGATCGTGATGGGTGCGCCGACCGTGCTGATCGGCGGCCAGCCCGCCGCACGGATGGGGGACACCTGCGCGCATGGCGGCACCATCGTGCTGGGCTGTTTCACCGTGCTGATTGGTTGAGGGGGACTGCATGCGATCCGCGACCCGCGCCATGCCTTCGCGCCGCAAGCCCAAGCCCCCGTCGCCCGCCGGCCGCGCGTTTGCCGGCCGGTTGCAGGAGGCCATGCGCGCCCACCAGGCCGGGGATCTGGACGAGGCCGAACGCCTCTACGCCGAGGTGCTGGAGCTGCATGCCGCCCAGCCGGATGCGCTGCATTTCCTCGGCGTGCTGGCTCACCAGCGTGGGCGCAGCGACGAGGCGGTGCTGTTGATCAGTTCGGCGCTGAAGATCATTCCCAGGCACCCCGACGCGCACAACAACCTGGGCAACGTGCACAAGGAGTGCGGTCGGCTGGCCGATGCCGAGCGCTGCTACCGCAAGGCGCTGGCCTGTGCACCGGAGCACTACCAGGCGCAGAGCAATCTCGCCGTGGTGCTGGAGGCGCAGGAGCGGCTCGACCAGGCGTTCGAGGCGTACTCGAAGTTGATCCAGCAGGCGCCGACCTACGCGCATGGCTACTACCGGCTCGGCCTGTTCCTGCGTAACTACGCGCAGAGCGAGGAGCACCTGCAGCAGTCGGCCGAGTGCTTCCGGCAATCGTACGCGCACGATCCGGCCAACGTGCGTGCGCTGGAAGGCGTGGGCGTGGCGCTGTACATGCTCCATCGGCATGACGAGGCGGCCGAGGTCTACCGCCAGTGGCTGCAGCGCGAGCCGGACAACCCGGTGCCGCGCCACATGCTGGCGTCCTGCGGTGCGGCGGAGGCGCCGCCGCGGGCCGCCGACGACTACGTGCGCGACGTCTTCGACGGCTTCGCCGAGAGTTTCGACGAGCAACTGATCCAGAATCTGGGCTATCGGGCGCCGGAGGTGCTGGTCGGCATGCTGGACGAGGTCGTGCCGACCGACGGTGCGACGCTCGACGTGCTCGACGCCGGCTGCGGTACCGGCCTGTGCGCGCCGCTGCTGCGCGAGCGTGCGCGGCGGCTGGTCGGGGTGGACCTGTCCGGCGGCATGGTCGACAAGGCGCGACTGCGCGGCGGCTACGACGCGCTGGAAGTGGCCGAACTCACTGCCTGGCTCGCGTCGTACCGGCAGGCGTTCGACCTGATCGTCTCGGCCGACACGCTGGTGTACTTCGGCCAACTCGGCCCGGTGCTCGCCGCCGCGGCCGGCGCGCTGCGTCCGGGTGGCTGGCTGGGTTTCACCCTGGAGGCGGTCGAAGGCGACGGCGAAGTGGCCGAGCTGACCTCCAGTGGCCGCTACCGCCACTCCCGCCCCTACGTGGAACACCTGCTGGCGGACAGCGGCTTCGAATCGATCGACGTGCGCGGCGACACCCTGCGCCGTGAAGGCGGCAAGCCCGTGCACGGCTGGGTCGTCCGGGCGCGTCGTTGCCTCACCCCTGACGGCGCCTGAGCGCACCACGACGGATCCCGCCCATGGCACATGCGATCACCGTAACCAGCGACGTCGAGAGCACCCTGCTGTTCGTGCGCATGAGCGCAACCGAGGGGCTGGGCCAGTTGTTCTCCTTCGAGCTGCACCTGCTCAGCGAGAACGCCGAGGTCGACCTGCGCAAGCTGCTCGGCACGCCGATGGCGGTGAAGCTGGTCGACCAGGACGGCACCACCCGCTACTTCCACGGCATCGTGGCGGAGGCCGAGCAGACCGGCTTCGAGACGATCTCAAAGGTGCGCTACGCCGCCTACCGCGTGCAACTGGTGCCCAAGCCCTGGCTGCTGTCGCAGAAGATCGACTGCCGCATCTATACCGAGATGGACGTGCCGTCGATCGTCAAGGCGGTGCTCGGCGACATCGGTTACGCCGACGTCAAGCTCAGCCTCACCGGCAACTACCCGCAGCGCGACTACTGCGTGCAGTACCGCGAGAGCGGCCTGAACTTCATCAGCCGCCTGCTGGAGCAGGAAGGCATCTATTACTTCTTCACCCATGCGGCCAACGCGCATACCCTGGTGCTGGCCGACGCGCTGGGCGCGCACGCAGCCACCAGCGGTTTCGAGCACGTGCCGTACTGCCCGCCGACCCAGCGCGGCGGGCGCCAGGCCGGCTCGATGACCCAGTGGCGCACCGCCGAGCAGGTGCGTTCGCTGAAGGTGCAGCTCACCGATTACAACCCGCTCACGCCGAAGACCTCGCTGCTGGGCACCGCGACGCTGAGCGGCTCGGAATACCACGGCGTCGGCGGCCTGGACGTGTTCGACTATCCCGGCCCGCACGAGACCGCGGCGGACGGCAACCGCTACGCGCAGGTGCAGGTCGAGGCGCGCAATGCGCTGCACAAGGCCTGCCACGGGCAGACCGACGCCTTCGGCATCGCCTGCGGCGCGCTGTTCACGCTGCAGGATTTTCCGCTGCAGGCGCTCAATCGGGAGTACCTGATCACCGGAACCCGCATCGATCTGTGCGACCCCGGCTACTACGGCGGCGCGGACGCGGGACAGGAACCGTTCCGCTGCGACCTGCAGGCGATTCCCAGCAGCCAGCCGTTCCGCAGCCTGGCCGCGACGGCCAAGCCGCGCATCGCCGGCCTGCAGACCGCGGTGGTCTGCGGCAGCGATACCGACGAGGACATCGCGGTCGACAAGTACGGCCGCGTGCAGGTGACCTTTCCCTGGAACAAGCCGGACAAGCCGAATGCCAAGAGCTCCTGCCCGGTGCGCGTGGCCTCGCCGTGGGCCGGCAAGACCTGGGGCGCAGTGAGCATTCCGCGCGTCGGCCAGGAAGTGGTGGTGAGCTTCCTGGAAGGCGATCCCGACCGCCCGTTGATCATTGGCAGCGTCTACAACGCCGACAACATGCCGCCGTACTCGCTACCGGACAACAAGACCCAGTCCGGCGTGAAGTCGCGCAGCCTGCTCGGCGGCGCCGACGACGCCAACGAGCTGCGCTTCGAGGACAAGAAGGGTTCCGAGCAATTCTTCATGCACGCGCAGAAGGACATGCTCGAAGAGGTCGAGAACGACCACACCGTCACCATCGACCACGACGAGAAAGTCACGATCAAGCATGACCAGACGCTGGAGGTCGGCAACGACCAGACCGAGACGGTCAAGCACGACCGCAAGGTCACCGTGCAGAACGACGACAAGCTCGATGTCACCGCCAATGGCACCACCAGCATCGGGCAGAAGTTCAAGCTCAGCGCGGGCACCGAGATCGAGCTGGTCACCGGTGCATCCAGCATCACCATGAAGAGCGACGGGACCATCGAGATCAAGGGCGTCAACATCAAGATCAGCGGTGATGTCGGGGTGAAGATAGAAGGGCAGGTCGAGGTCGGCATCAAGGCCGGCGCCACCATGGACATCGGCGCCGGCGCCAGCCTGAAGGCGCATTCGGACGCCATGCTGGAAGTGGCCGGCACCGCGATGACCACGGTCAAGGGCGCGATGACCACCATCAAGGGCGACGCGATGACCCAGGTCTCGGGCGCCATCATCATGATCGGCTGACGGAGGCACGCATGTCGGCAGTCATTCACGCCTCGGTCCAGATGGAGCTTCCGGCAGAAGCCAATGCGGTGCTGCGCGCGGAGATGACGCCGCAGGCCGCGGTGCAGGCCCTGCTCGGAGCCGGCCGCTCGCAGGACGCGCTCAAGCTGCTCGCCCGCCTGTTGCCCAAGCGTTACGCGGTGGCCTGGGTCTGTCAGTGCGCCCGCGAACAACCGCTCACCCAGGAAGACCGCGCCGGCGCCTCGCTGGCCGAGCAGTGGGTGCGCGAACCCAGCGAGAGCAATCGCCGCGCCGCGTTCGAGTTCGCCCATGCCGGCGGCTACAGGTCGCTGGGGGCCTGGATCGCCGCCTCGGCCGGCTGGTCCGGCGGCAGCCTGGCGCCGGCCGCGCAGGAGACGCCGGTGCCGCCGCCCGACCATCTCACCGCGCGCGCCACGGTGGCGGCGATCAACCTGATGGCGGCGCTGGAGCCGGCCGAGTTCGACGCCCGGCGCACCGCCTTCATCGAGCGCGCGGCCAGCCTGCTGCAGACCGGGGGAGGCGAGGCATGAGCCGTTGCCGTGTCCATTCGCACCGGTCCGACTGCCGTCCTCAAGAGGAGCGCTGAGCGTGTCGTCGATTCCCACCCTGGTCCTGGCGGTCACCGGCGTGCACGCAGCGCAGTTCGGCGCGCGCGGGCAGAAGGCGTTCGAAGGACGCGACGGCAGCATCGGCCGCTCGGAGGATTGCGACTGGGTGTTGAGCGCGTCGGGCGTGTCGCGTGTGCACGCGATGATCCGCTGCCTAAACGGCATCTACTTCATCGAGGACCGCAGCACCAACGGCATGCTGCTCAACGGTGTGCCGCTGATGAAAGGCGAGCCGTCCGCGCTCAAGCACGGCGACCGCCTGCAGATCGACACCTTCGAGGTGTCGGTGAGCGTGCAGGCGCCGGGCGCGGTAGCCGCTGCGTCGATGCCGATGCCGCCGGCGCCACAGGACGTGTTCTCCACCGCGCCGCTGCCGCCGGTCGCGCCGATGCCGATGGGGCGCGACCCGCTGGACGACTTCCTCGATCTCGGTCTGGGGCCGGTCTCCCGGCCGCCTGCCGATGCCGGCCTGATCCCCGATCCGGTGCCGCCGTCAGGTGGGGCGCTCGATCCGCTGAGTTTCCTCGACGAGCCGTTCGCGCCGTCGCTGGCGCCTACGCCGGCCGCGCCATCGTCGGGCTGGAATCACACGCCGGGTATGTCCGATCACTTCCATCCACCGGCACCGGAGGGCCAGCGGGCCAGCCAGATGCTGCCGGAGAACTGGGACCTGACCGTGGGCGATTTCGGCGCCCCGGCTCCGGCAGCGCCGGCCCCTGCGCCGGCGCCCGCCCCGGCCCCTGCGCCACCGCCTGCGGCGTGGGCGCCGCCGGTCCCGGCCCCTGCGCCGGCTCCCACCGGCGGTGCGATGCCGGCCGACATCCAGCAGATGCTGTCGATCGTGGTCGACGGCGTGATGGACGTACTGCGCGCACGCGCGGAGATCAAGAACACCTTCCGGCTGCCGGTGACGATCATCCAGCGCTCGGAGAACAACCCGCTGAAGTTCGCGCCGAACGCCGACGAGGCACTGCAGAAGATCCTCTCGCCGCCCAACGCGGCGTTCCTGTCCGGGCCTTCCGCGTTCGACGACGCCTTCGACGACATCCGCTGCCACCAGATGGCGATGCTCGCCGGCGTGCGCGCGGCGTTCGAATCGCTGCTGGCGCACTTCAACCCCGACCGCTTCGAGCAGGAGGCCGATGGCGGCAAGCGTTCGGCGTTCGCCGGCAAGGGGCGCTACTGGGAGAAATACCGCGAGCACTTCGAGGGGCTGGCGAAGAACCCCGACGAGTGCTTCCGCCGGCTGTTCGGCGACGAGTTCGCGCGGGCCTACGAGGAACAGCTGGCGCGCCTGAAGTCGGCGCGCCGCAACGCCGCGCGGCGATGACATTTCAGACACGGGCATCGATCCGATGACGCAAAACAACAAAGTGGTTTGGAGCGAGGGCCTGTTCCTGCGGCCGCAGCACCTGCAGCAGAACGAGCGCTACCTGGAGCGCTTCGTCGAGCTGCGTACCGGTGCGCTGCGGCCGTACAGCTTCGGCTTTACCGAACTGGAACTGGAGGCCGACCTGCTGGCGGTCGGCAAGCTCGGCATCAAGCGGGCGCGAGGCGTGCTGCCGGACGGCACGCCGTTCGCGATGCCGTCGGACGATCCGCTGCCGCCACCGCTGGAGGTCGACGCCAACTGGCGCGACCAGACCATCTACCTGACCCTGCCGCTGCGCTCGCCGACCCAGCCGGACAGTGGCCGGCCCGAGGCGCCGGCGGAGAAATTGTTCCGCTTTCGCGTACGCGAGGCCGAGGTACGCGACGCGTCCGGCAGCACCGACGGCACCGCGGTACTGGAGGTCGGCGGCATGACCAGCCGGCTGTTGCCCGAATCGCAGCCGCTGGAGGGCCTGACCCGCCTGCCGTTGACCCGCATCGTCGAATGCCGCTCCGACCGCCGGGTAATGCTGGACGAGGGCTTCATGCCGACCGGCCTGCGCTGCGAGGCGGTGCCGCGGCTGGTGACCTTCCTCACCGAACTGCTCGGCCTGCTGCACCAGCGTGGCGAGGCGCTGGCCAGCCGCGTGGCGCTGACCGACCGCGGCGGCGCGGCCGAGATCGCCGACTTCCTGCTGCTGCAGGTGGTCAACCGCTACCAGCCGCTGGTCGCCCACCTGGCCGAGGCGCCGCTGGCGCATCCGGAAGAACTGTACCGGCTGATGGTGGCGATGGCCGGCGAGCTGGCCACGTTCACCGCGCCCGGCAAGCGGCCGCCGGCGTTCCCGCCGTATCGCCACGAGGCGCTGCGCGAGAGTTTCGAGCCGGTGATCGCCGCGCTGCGTGCCAGCCTGAGCGCGGTGATGGAACAGACCGCGCTGGCGATCCCGCTGCAGCAGCGCAAGTTCGGCGTATGGGTGGCGGTGGTGCCCGATCTCTCCCTGCTCGACACGGCCGCCTTCGTGCTGGCGGCCAAGGCCGACCTGAAGTCCGAGGAGCTGCGCCGGCAGTTGCCGGCGGTGTCCAAGATCGGCCCGGTGGAGAAGATCCGCGACCTGGTCAACCTGCAACTGCCGGGCATCGGGCTGGCGCCGATGCCGGTGGCGCCGCGGCAGATTCCCTACAACGCGGGCTACCTGTACTTCGAATTCGACCGGCACTCGCCGATGTGGCGGGAGCTGAAGACCTCCGGCGGCATCGCGTTCCATTTCGGCAGCGAGTTCGCCGGACTCGATCTGCAACTCTGGGCGATCAGGGGTTGAGCGCATGAATACGCCAAACGGTCCCGGCCAGCCGCCCGGTTACCCGCAGGTGCCCGACGACGCCACCATCGTGCGTCCACGCGGTACCCAAGCTCCGGCACCGGCTCCGGCGCCCTATGCACCACCGGCGGCACCGCCCGCCCATGCGCCGGTCCAGCCGTCGCCGCGGGCAGACATCAGCGAGTTCCTCGGTGGCGGCATGAACCCGCTGGTGCAGGCCGCCGCACCGTTGCTGCTGCTGGGCGTGCAGTTGCGTCACAGCGTGTCGCCGCCGGATGCCACGCGCCTGCGCGAGCAGGTGATCACCCAGGTGCGCCGGTTCGAGAGCCATGCCAATGCCGCGGGGCTGCCGGTGCAGACGGTCACCGCTGCACGCTACGTGCTGTGCGCGATGCTCGACGAATCGGTGCTCAACGCGCCGTGGGGCGAGCAGAGCGGCTGGGCGCAGAAGACCCTGCTGGTGACCTTCCACGGCGAGTCCTACGGCGGCGCCAAGTTCTTCCAGATCCTGGAGCGGTTGTGTGCCGACTTCAGCCGGCACATCGACCTGATCGAACTGATGTACCTGTGCCTGGCGCTGGGCTTCGGCGGCCGCTACCAGATCGAGGCGGGCGGCCGCGCCAAGCTGGCCGACATCCAGGAAGACCTCTACCGCCGGATCAAGGCGCAGCGCGCAGCGCCGGCCGACGAGCTGGCGCCGCACTGGCGCGGCATCGAGGACCGGCGCAATCCGCTGATCCGCTACGTCCCGCTATGGGTGATCGCCGCCGCTGCCGCCTGCGTGCTGCTGGTGGCGTTCCTGTTCTTCTACACGCGGCTCAACACGCTGTCCGCGCCGGCCAGCGCGCAGATCGCGCAGATCGGCCTGGAGGGCGCCACGCCGCCGGATACCACGCGGCTGAATCAGGCGGCGCCGCCGGCGCCGCACAAGACGCTGAAGGACCTGCTGGCGCCGGAGGCGCAGGCCGGCCGGCTCGAGGTGATCGACCAGGGTGACGGCAGCGAGCTGGTACGGCTGAGCGGTTCGGACATGTTCGCTTCCGGCGGCGTGGACGTGAGCGCCGCGGAGATCCCGCTGCTGCACCAGATCACCGCGGCGCTCAACCAGGTGCCGGGGCGGGTGATCGTGGTCGGCCACACCGACGACCAGCCGATCCACTCGCTGCGCTTCAAGGACAACTTCGAGTTGTCCGCGGCGCGCGCCCGCGCGGTGGTACAGATCCTCGCCCAGGGGCTGGACAACCCGTCGCGACTGGAATCCAGCGGTGCCGGTTCGTCCCAGCCGATCGCACTGCCGCCGAACCTGCCTGCCAACCGCACGCGCAATCGTCGCGTGGAAATCAAGTACATCCCGGAGGGCTGAGCTCGTGAAGAAAGTGCTTTCCCTGCTCAAGTCCGGCTGGTTCATCGCCCTGGTCGGCCTGCTGCTGCTGTCGCTGCTGATCTGGCTCGGCGGTCCGTACCTCGGCATCGGCGACAGCCAGCCGCTGGCCAGCCCGGTGACCCGGCTGGTGGTGATCATCGTGCTGCTGGTGATCTGGGGCGTGGTGCTGCAGATCCAGCAGATGCGCCTGCGCAGCAAGACCGCGCAGATGTCCGGCGACCTGGCCCAGCAGGACGGCGGCGGCGCCGCACCGGCTCCGGCCGGCGACGACCGCAGCGCCAGCGAGCGCGCGCAGCTAGCCACGCGTTTCCAGGAGGCGGTAGACACGCTGCGCAAGCGACGCCAGGGCGGCGGCAACCTGTACACGCTGCCGTGGTACGTGGTGATCGGGCCGCCCGGCTCGGGCAAGAGCACGCTGCTGCAGAACTCGGGCCTGAATTTCCCGCTGTCCGAGCGCTTCGGCAAGGAAGCGCTGCGCGGCATCGGCGGCACCCGCAACTGCGACTGGTGGTTCACCGAGGAAGCGGTATTCCTCGACACCGCCGGGCGCTACACCACGCAGGATTCCGACCGCCAGGCCGATGCCTCGGCCTGGGGCGAGTTCCTCAAGCTGCTGCGCAGGTACCGCAAGCGCCGGCCGATCAACGGCGTGCTGATCGCGATGAGCATGTCCGACCTGCTGGTGCTGGACGAGAACGCGCGGCAGGAGCACGTGCAGGCGGTGCGCCGCCGGCTGGACGAGCTGGCCGAGCACCTGCGCATCGGCGTGCCGGTGTACCTGGTGCTGACCAAGTGCGACCTGGTGGCCGGATTCAGCGAGTTCTTCGACGATTTCTCGCCGGAGCTGCGCAGCCAGGTGTGGGGCATGTCCTTCCCGGTCGCCAAGACCATGGACGGCAGCGCCGCCAAGGCATTCGCCGACGAATTCCAGCGGCTGCTCGACCGGCTCAACACGCGGGTGCTCGAGCGCGTGCATGCCGAGCCGGACCGCATGCGCCGCGCCGCGATCCTTTCGTTCCCGCAGCAGTTGGCGGCGCTGCGCGACGTCGCCCGGCAGTTCGTCGAGGGTGTGTTCGCACCGAACCCTTATGGCAGCCCGACGCTGCTGCGCGGCGTCTATCTCACCTCCGGCACGCAGGAGGGCACGCCGATCGACCGCATGATGAGCGCGGTGGCGCGCACCTTCGGGGTGGACGCGGCGCGGGTGCAGGCCAAGGGAGCGCAGCAGCGCACCTTCTTCGTCGAGCGGCTGCTCAAGGACGTGCTGTTCAAGGAATCCGGCTTCGCCGGCACCAATCCGAAGCTGGAGCGGCAGAAGATCCTGCTGCAGGCGGCGGCCTACACCGGCGTGCTGCTGCTGACCGGATTGCTGTTCGCCGGCATGGCGATCAGCTACGGCCGCAACCGCACTTACCTGGACAACGTGCAGAAGGCGCTGGCCGCCTACCCGGCGAAGACCTCGCTGGACGACGCACCGACGCAGAAGGCGTATTTCGCGTTGGTGCTCGAGCGGCTGGAAGGGCTGGGTGCGGTCAGCGGGGTGGCTGAGCAGTATCGCGGTCGGGTGCCGTGGCTGATGCGCTTCGGCCTGTACCAGGGCCATGCCGTCGGCGGTGAGGTGCACGACGCCTACCTGCGCGAGCTCAACGGTCTGCTGCTGCCCGGGGTCGCCTCGCAGTTCCGCGCCGGACTCAGCGCCAGTGCCGGCGATCCGCAGGCGCTGTACTACTACCTCAAGGGCTACCTGATGCTCGGCGAGCCGAAGCATCGCGATCCCGGCCAGCTCATCGCGCTGGCCGACCTGGAGTGGCCCAAGGTGTTCCCCGGCGACACCGTGCTGCAGCAGGCGATCTCCAAGCACTTCAAGGCGCTGGTGGGCGAGCCGGACCGGATGCGTGCCATGTCGCTGGACAAGGGGCTGGTCGAGCAGGCGCGCGCTACCCTGCGCACCGCCGATCTGTCCTCGCTGGTCTACGGCAGCATGAAGCTGTCGCCTGGCGCGCCCGATGCCCCGCCGCTGCAGCTGGACAAGGCGTTGGGCCTGCTCGGCAACGTGTTCCGGCGCAAGAGCGGGACGCCGCTTTCCACGCCGCTGCCGGCGCTGTTCACCCAGCCGGTGTTCGCCGAGGAGGTGAACAAGGGCATCGCCCAGGCGGTGGACGATTTCACCAAGGACGACTGGGTGTTCGGCGCCAGCGGCATCGACGCGATCGGCAAGGCGCGCCTGCAGCAGCAGGTGCTGGGCCTGTACCAGACCGACTACATCAAGGCCTGGGACGACCTGTTGAACGACCTGGAGCTGCAGCCGATCGCCAGCATCCAGGACGCCAGCGCGATCGCCGCCAAGCTCGCCGGCCCAAGCTCGCCGTTGAAGGCGTTGCTCGGGGTGGTCCGCGACAATACCCACGACCTGCTGCGCGCACCGCCCGAGGACGGCGCGGACAAGGCGTTGGCCGCCGCGAAGAAGGCGGCCGAGAAGAAAGCCACGCAGAGCGCACTGAGCCGGGCGCTGGCGGCGGCGGGCTCGGCGCCGGCCGCGCCCGCGGCCAAGCCGGGCGATGCGATCAGCGCGCATTTCGACACGCTCGACAAGCTCAGCGAAGGCGCGCCGGGCGCGGCGCCGATCGACCAGACCCTCGGTGTGCTCGACCAGCTCAGCAAGACCCTGCTGACGATGACCGATTTCAGCAATGCGGCCGGCCAGCCCAATCCGCAGTTGCTGCTGGCGCAACAGGCCGCGGCGCAGTTGCCGCCGCCGGTGTCCGGCTGGGTCGCCGCACTCACCGGCAAGAGCCAGGCGCTGGTGGCCAGCGGTACCAAGGGTGCCCTGGACGACCAGTTCCAGCAGGCGGTGGCGAAGGATTGCGCCGACTTCACGCGCGGGCGCTACCCGTTCGTTCCGAACGGCCGGTCGGAAATCCCGATGCAGAACTTCGCCGAGCTGTTCGGCTACGGCGGCGAGTTCGACAGCTTCTACAAGCAGACGCTGGAGAAGCTGGTCGATGCCAGCGGGCGTACCTGGCAGTGGAAGACCGGCCCGGGTGCGGTCAGCGGGTCGCCCGGCATGCTGGCGCAGATGCAGTTGGCCGACGCGATCAAGCAGGCCTATTTCCGCAACGGCAGCCCGACGCCCGAGGTCGGGTTCACCTGGATGGCGCCGCAGCTCGACGCCGGTATCGGCAAGCTGGTGATCGCCGTCGACGGGCAGAAGTTCGAGTACGCGCCCGGCGGCCAGACCAGCGCCGCGATGAAATGGCCGGGGCCGCAGCCGGGGCAGGTCTCGGTGAGCGCCTACGATACCGCCGGCAACCTGATCAGCAGCGTGGACTACCAGGGCGATTGGGCGTTCTTCCGCGCACTGCAGGCGGCACATCTGACGAAGCAGTCGGACCTGCGCTACACCGCGACATTCCGCTTCGGCAGCCAGAGCGCCCGCGTGACGCTGCAGGCGGCCAACCTGAAGAACCCGTTCCTCGATTCCGACGTACAGCGCTTCCGCTGCGGGGGTTGAAGCCATGCCGAATCCGACAGGGGGGATGACGGCATCGGTGGGATTCTTCGGCAAGCTGCCGGGCGCCGGGGATTTCGTGCAGCGGCGATTGCCCGGCGATTTCGTCGAGCGCTGGGACCGGCACTTCGAACATGCCGTGGCGGCCAGCCGCGAACGGCTCGGCGCCGGTTGGCAGGAGCGCTGGTTCGCCAGCCCGGCGTGGCGATTCGTGCTGGCGCCGGGCGTGTGCGGCGAGTCGGCGTGGGCCGGCGGGATGGCGCCGGCCGCGGATCGGGTGGGACGCTGCTTTCCGATGGTGATGGCGGCACCGCTCGGCAACGATCCGGCGGCCTGTCCGCGCACGCTGCGCGAGGCCCAGCGCTGGTTCGACGTGCTCGAGGTCGCGCATGCCGAGGCGCGCCGGCAGGGATGGGGGGCGGATGCGTTCGACGCCCGCCTGGCCGCGCTGCCCGGACCGCAGGAGGTCACCCGCAGCGATCCGTCTGCCGCCCTGGGGGGAATCGACTGGCGTGGCGCGCCGCAGTGGCGGATGCCGCTGCGGGTGCACGGCCACGATGAGCGTTTCCTCGAAGTGCTGTGGTCGCAACTGGCGGCGTCCGGTCCGGCGTGGTGCCTGTGGTGGACGCACGGTGCCGCGATGGTGCCGGCCAGTGCCATGGCCACCCAGGGGCTGCCGGCGCCTGCCGGCTTCGCTGCATTTCTCGATGCGGGGCAGGGCGAGGAGGGCTGGTGCACTCTGCGCTCGTTCGCGCCGGGAGCGGCTGCCGGCGCCGCGGCGGCGCCGATTGCACCGGCGCCTGCACCGGCGCCGATGACACCACCGTCACCGCCTCCGCCCGTCGCACCGGCCCCGGCGCATGCCGACAGCGACACCACGGCATCCCGCGTACTGGCCGCCAGTGCCGCGCCGGTGCCCGATGACGTGACCGTGCCGGGCTTCGGTCGCGGTGCGCCGGAGGTCGCGCCGGTACCCGCCGGCGCGTCGGCGGCGACCTTGCCGGCGCACGGTACCGTCTATCGAAGCGCGGACGGTGCGCTCACCGTGCTGGCCGCCGACGATGGCGCCCACGACACCCGCTGCCGTGCAGCCGCCACGGCGCAGGCAGTCGCCGCGGCGATGGCGCCGGGCGAGTTCTCCGGCGGCATGCACCTGCTGCGCGAACGGCTGCTGGCGCGGCATCCGGCGCTGCAGGCGTCGAGCGAGGACCTGATCGACCCGGTGATGGAGGACGCCGCCGTGGTGGCGCTGCACACCACCGGGCGCTGGGCAGCGGTGCTGCGCATGGGAACCGCCGAGGTGTGGCAGTGGCGGCGCGGGCAGATGCGCCCGGTGTTCGCCGGCGATGCGGCGTCGGCCGGTGTCGATACCCTGCTCGGCGCCCGCCGCGGGGCCGTGGCGGTGGGCTTGGGCGGCTCCGGTGCCCCGGCGTCGGAAGATATCGTCTGCGCGGTGGAGCCGGGCGACCGCTTCCTGCTGCTCGCCACGCGACGGCTGATGGGACTGGAGCAGGCGTTGCTCGCCCGGGCGCTGGCCATGCCCGACCCGGCGCGCGCGTGCGCGCATATCGCCCAGGCCACGGCGCTGGGTGTCGATCCCGCGCCATGGCCGCTGGCCGTCATCGAGGTGGCAGCATGACCGATCGCTACGTTTCGGCCGGACTCACGGTGACCGGCAAGGTCCGTCGCCACAACGAGGACGCCATCCTCGTGCGCGACGACCTCGGACTGTGGCTGGTGGCCGACGGCATGGGCGGGCATTCGGCCGGCGACTACGCCAGTGCGCTGATCGCGCAGCGGCTCGGGGCGTTGACCCGCAGCGGCAGCGTGTTCGATTTCATCGAGGCGATCGAGGACGCGCTCGAGCAGGTCAATGCCGACCTGATCGCCATGGCGCGGACCCGCGGCGTGGACATCATCGGTTCCACCGTGGTCGTGCTCGTGCACCACCACGACTACATGCTGTGCGGCTGGGTCGGCGACAGCCGCGCCTACTGCATGGAGGGCGGCCTGCTGGAACAGGTGACCCGCGACCACGTGCACGGCACCAAGGACGACGTCACCCAGTTCGGCGGCGCGCCGGCCGCTCCGTCGCCGGGTGCCGGCGTGCTGACCCGCGCGATCGGTGCCGAGGACCGTCTGTTCGTCGACTGGCAGGTGGCCGGTTGCCGGCCCGGCATGCAGTTCGTGCTCTGTTCCGACGGCATCAACAAGGAAATGAGCGACGCCGAGATCGCCGCCGCGTGCCAGCGGCAGGGCGACCCGCAGGGCGTGCTCGACGATCTGCTCGGCCTGGCCCTGGGCCGGGCCGGTCGCGACAACGTATCGGCCGTCGTCGTACGGCTGCAGGATTGACCAGACCTTCTCCATGAATTTTCTCAACGAACTGATCGCTGCCCTGCAGGCGGACAAGCTCCAGCTGTCGACGCTGCTGCACATCCTCCGATCGCGCGGCGCGCAGCCGGAACCCGTGCATCGGGAGGAAGTGGCCCTGGTCGAGCGGGTGGCGGCCGGCGGCGCGCTGTCGGCGGAAGCGGCCAAGGCGCTGCTCGACGAACTGCATCGCTTGCAGGGGACCGCCGCCGACACCGTCACGGCGGCCGTGGATGCCACCGTGGTGCACGCAGGCGCCGCTGCCGGGTCGGGCGACGCCACCATGGTGCAGCCGCGGGCGGACGATGCCACCCGCGTACAGCCGACCGCAGCCGGCGGCGGGCACGATGCCGATGCGACGGTGGTGCAGCCGGCGTCGACGCCGAGCGGGCATCGGCACGACGACGAGGCACCGATCGTCAAGCCGTCGTCCGCGCCGCGCGGCCCCGATACCCAGGCCACCGGCGTTACCGGTCGCACCGGCACCACCGGTGCCACCAGCAGCACCTTCAACTCCGACAGCTGGCAGCGCATGGCCTCGGCCGAGGGTGGCGATTACGCGGCGGTCGGCAGCGTGCTCAAGGGGCGCTTCCACCTGGAGAAGGAGATCGGGCGCGGTGGCATGGGCGTGGTATTCCTGGCGCTGGACGAGCGCAAGGTGGAGGCGCGCGATCGCGATCCCTATGTCGCGGTGAAGGTGCTGAACGACGAGTTCCGCCGCCATCCCGACTCGCTGATCGCGCTGCAGCGCGAGGCGCGCCGTTCGCAGTCGCTGGCGCACGACAACATCGTGCGCGTCTACGACTTCGACAAGGACGGCACCATCGTCTTCATGACGATGGAGTACGTGGACGGCTCCGACCTGAAGACGCTGATCCGCGAGAAGGCATACAACGGCATGCCGCTGGCCAAGGCGCGGCCGCTGATCGAGGGCATGGCCTGGGCGCTCAAGCGCGCGCATGCCGCCGGCGTGGTGCACTCGGACTTCAAGCCGGGCAACGTCATGGTCACCCGCGACGGCAGCCCCAAGGTGTTCGACTTCGGCATCGCCCGTGCCGGCAAGCACCTGGGCGAGGCCACCGGCGAGCAGACCGTGTTCGATGCCGGCACGCTGGGCGCGTTGACTCCGGCCTACGCCAGCCTGGAAATGATCGAGGGCAAGGAGCCCACGCCAAGCGACGACATCTACGCGCTCGGCTGCGTCGCGTTCGAGTTGCTCACCGGCAAGCACCCGTTCGACAAGGTCAGCGCCGAGGTGGCGATGCGCGAGGGGCGCAAGCCGCCGCCGGTACCCGGTCTGACCAAACGCCAGTACCAGGCGTTGTGCGACGCGGTCGCCTTCACCGGCGACAAGCGGCTGAAGAACGCGGCCGACCTGGTCGAGGGCCTGCGCGACATCAGCCTGCGCGAACGTGCCGGGCCGTTCGTGGTGGTCGGTGCGATCGGCGTGGTGATCCTGGTCGCCGGCGGCTGGGGCGCACGCCATTACCTGCAGCAGCGCGATGTCGACCAGGTGGTCGCGCGCTTCGCGCCGACCGACCCGCAGCACTTCACCACCGAAGACCAGGCCTATGGCGCACTCAACGCGCTGGGCGCCGACCAGCGCACCCGTGTGGTGATCGACCAGAGCGACCTGATCCAGACCTTCCTGCTCGCTCGCGTCGATGCGTACTGGAATCCGGGCAAGCAGCGCTACGACTACGCCCGCGCGCAGCACGTGTTCGCCCTGCGCGACCAGCTCAGGCTGTTCTCGCCCAAGCTGGACCTCAAGCGAAGCGCGATCGAGCAGGAGCGCAACGACCTGCTCAACCAGCTCGATACCCGTCTGAGCAAGGCGATCGAGAGCGGGGCGATCTTCGCCGGCCAGCCGGACAACGCGGTGCAGATCCTGGCGACCATCCGCGCCATCGATCCGTCGAGCGGGCTGCTGAAGAACGCCGAGCTGGAGTTGAAGTACGACATCGCCATCGGCCAGTCGCTGGCGGCGAACCACATCGACGAGGCCCGTACGCAACTGAAGCAGGCGCAGGCCGTCTTCCCCGACTCGGCGCGGCTCAAGCAGCGCGCCAGCGAGCTGGCGCAGATGGCAGCGCCGGCCGCGGCAGCTGCCGCGCCGGCCTCGATGCAGAGCGTGTCGCAGGCGCATGCGGCGCTGGCCGCCTTGATCGCCCGGCCGACGCTGGACGCGGAATGGCAGGCAGCGGTGAGCAGCGCCATGACCGCGCTGGCGCCGGCCCACGATGCGCAGACGCCGAAGCAGGCCGACGCGCTGGCGGCGGCGATCGCCTCGGCGGTCGCCGGCCAGAGCGATCCCTCGCAGCTGCCGCAGGCCTCGCGTGCGGTCGATCTCGGCCTGCACTACGCGCCGAAATCGGCACCACTGCTGGCCCAGCGCAGCCGCCTCGACGCCCTGCAGCAGCAGGTGCAGGCGCAACTGGCGCAGGAGAGCGCCGCCGCCGAAGTCACCTCGCGCATCGAATCGATGAAGCGTGCCGCCGCCGCCAACGACGTGGGCAAGGCGCAGGAGGCGCTCGCGCGCATCCGCACGCTGCAGCCGGACAACGCCTTCCTGGGCAGCGAAGGTCCGCAATTGCTGGCCAATGCCTACCTGGGCCAGGCGACCGACGCGATGCGCCGCGGCCGGTTCCAGTCGGCTGCGGACACCCTGGCGCGTGGACTGAAGGCGCTGGGCAATCGCGACGACCTGCGCCAGGCCAAGGCACGCTACGACCTGGTGACCGATGCGATGAAGGCGCGGGCCGGCGGCGCCTCGGCGACCGAGCTGTCCCGCCTGCGCGTGCAACTGGCGCGCGTGCGGAAGGACGATCCCGAGGCGCTCAAGGCGCTGGAGTCGGACCTCAAGCTGCGCGGGCAATTGCCTCAGGGAAGCCTGTCGGCGCTGCTGGACAGCCTCAGGCCGAGCCTGTCGGCCGCTGCGCCGTCGGCGGCCGCCACGGTGGCCCCGCCCGCGGCTGCCTCGCCCTCGCCCCCGGCCGTGGCGCCCGCCGGTACTCCTGCTCGCCCGGGAGCCACGGCCATGCCGACGACCCCGGTCGCCGCCACCGGCAAACCGGTGCCGGCCGCCGCCGGCAAGGGCACCGCTCCGGCCGTGCCCGGCAACGATCCCTGCGGCGATCCGGCGCTGGTCGGCAAGGGTCGGATCTGTGCCGATGAAGTGGCCGGCAAGCGCGGCCCGCCGCTGGTGGTGATCCCCGGCCTGGCCGGCGGGAAGGCGTATGCGATGTCGCGTGCCGAGATCAGCGTCAGCGAGTTCAACCGTTTCTGCAGCGCCACCGGGCAGTGCGCACCGCGTCCCGCAGGCGACCGGCTCACCGCGACCCAGCCGATCAGCAACATCCCGCTGGCGCTGGCCCGCTCCTACACCGCCTGGCTGAGCAAGGGCAGCGGTTTCAGCTACCGCCTGCCTACCGACGCCGAATGGCTGCATGCGGCGAAGGCGGGCGGTGGCTGGAAGCAGTCGCCGGACAGCAACTGCGTGCCGCCCAGCGCCAACGGCGACGACGGCAGCGGCGCACCGATCTCGCCGCTTGGCCGCAGCCCGAATCCCTGGGGGCTGGTCAACCTGACCGGCAACGTGTGGGAGTGGGTGGTCAGCGGTGGCCAGGTTGGCGTGCGCGGTGCCAGCTACACCAGTTACTGGTCCGACTGCACGGTCGACGCGCATCGCGCCGACAGTGGCAGCGCCCAGAACGACGTCGGATTCCGCGTGTTGAGGGAACTCAGATGAACGAGCAGGAGTGCCGCATCAACCAGGGACTGCGGGCGCTGGACGAAGCGCACCGGCTTGGGCGCCTCGGGCGTGAGGACTACCGCGCCCGGCGCCGCGCCCTGCTGCAGGGGCTCAACGACAGCAACGGGGTGACTGCGCGCAACGCGATCGCGCCGGCCGCCACCACTGGTCGGCCGCACGAGGCCCGGCGGCAGGCGGCGCCGGGCCCGGACATGGCCGGTGCGCTGTTCCCCGACCGGCGGCGGCGGATGGTGCAGACCTGGCTGCTGGCGGTGGCCGGGCTGGCCCTGGCGCTACTGCTGATCTACGGAGTGATGCAACTGGGCGGAAGCTGAATCGCGCCAGCCTTCCCCTGCGAATGACCGGATTTGTGACGCAGTTGCGCATTACTCAAGAGGGGGTGCCGTTCCCGGGGGCTGCGCGCGCACTCCGCCTGCAGGCGTGCGTGGACCTGTCGTCCACGGCGCGGGCGGCCTCATTGCAAGGGGACAGGTGTCGTGCGGATGGCTTCTCTGGCAGCAGCCCTGGCGCTGGCGTTGGCTGGCAGCCAGGCGTGGGCGCAGGACAACCCGGCCCCTCCGGCATCGCCCGCTACCGGGGCTTCACCGGCCCCGGCGGCGGTCCCCTCACAGCGGATCCTGGTCAGCGGCATTCCTGCCGGCAGCGACGCGGCCTCGGTACAGGCGATCGTGCAGGCGGGCTATCGGCAGGCGATGGCCGCCGCCGGCCACCCGGCAGGCTTGAGTCCGGCGCAGTGGCAGGCCGCGGCCGACGCCATCACGGCGGCGCTGCGCAAGGCCGGCTTCAAGGATGCACGCGCCTATCTGGCCGAGCAGGTGATGGCGTTCACCGTGCAGGACACGCCGGCAGTCCCGGCGACTGAGGTTGCCCGGCAGGCTCCGGCGCAAACGCCGCCCCCGGTCGTGGCCGCGGCACCCGCTCCGGCGCCGGCACCCAAGCCGGCGGCTCCCGACAACGTCGTGCCACCGGTGCGCGAACGCGACCAGGCCCCGGCACAGACCGTGGCGGTGAGTGCGTTCCGCGTGCAGGGCGTTGGCTCGCACCCGGATGCCGGGATCACCCCGGCCTCGATGCAGGCGCTGGCCGACGCGCAGTTGCGCAAGCTCGGCGGCGGCCCGGGCAAGCCGGCGCAGCTCGCCTTCACCCAGTTGCAGCAGGTGGCCGACGCGCTCACCGACACCTACCGCAAGGCCGGCTTCATCTTCGGCACCGCGTTCCTGCCGGCGCAGACCATCGGCCAGGATCACGTGGTCAGCATCCAGGTGCTGGAGGGCACGCTGGGACGCGTCATCGTGAAGGGCAACAAGCGCTACCGCGCCAGCGCGATCGCTGCCGCGGTGGAACCGTTGAAGGGCCGGGTGCTGCGCAAGGGCGACGTCGATTCGGCCCTGCTCTATGCGCGCGACCTGCCCGGCGTGTCGGTGAGCTCGACCTTCCAGCCCGGCGAGAAGACCGGCCAGACCGACCTGCTGATGGTGGCGAACGAGGCCAAGCGCCCGTACACGATCACCACCGGCGCCAACAACTATGGCACCGATCTCACCGGTCGCTATCGCGCCCAGCTGGGCTTCACCTGGAACAGCCCGCTGGGCATCGGCGACACCTTCGCGGCCAACGTCGACTACGCGATGGACCCGCGCAACAACGTCTACGGCTCGCTGGCATACCGCGCGCCGACGGTGCTGGTGCCCGGACTCAGCGGCGTGATCGGCGCCACCCGCAGCGAGCTGCAGCTCAACTCCACCCAGCTCGCCGCGCTGGACGTGAAGGGGCCGAGTTCCTCGCAGTACGGCGGCGCCGACTGGAAGTTCGTCAACACCGACACGATGCAGATGCAGGCCACGCTGCACTACATCCGCGAGAAGTCGCGCCTGACCAGCCTCGGCATCCCGCTGTCGGACGAGAGCTTCGACGTGGCCGAGCTGGCCTGGGCGATGAACCGCACCGACCAGCGCCTGCACGGCATCGACCTGTTGCAGGTGAGCCTGCGCAGGTCGATCAAGGACCGCTCGCGCGAGCCGGACCTGGTCAGCCCCAACCACGCCAGCAGCTTCACCAGCCTGCGCTTCTCCTACACGCGCCTGCAGTTCCTGACCAAGTCGCAGCGCGCCTACTTCAAGCTGGCCGGGCAGTGGACCAACGCCGCGCTGGCGCCGCTGGAGCAGTTCGTGATCGGCGGCCCGGACAGCGTGCGCGCCTATCCGATCGCCGACGGCCTGACCGATCGCGGCTACTACGCCTCGCTGGAATACCACGTCGACGCGCCGGGCTTCGGCAACACCATCTCGCCGTTCTACGCCAGGCCGTGGCGCGAGCTGCTGGAGCTGGAGGCATTCATCGACTACGCCCGCGGCATGCCGGCCGGTGCCGACCGGGCGGGCAACAGTGCGCTGACCTTCAAGGGCGTCGGCGCGGGCTTCATCTTCCGCCTGCCGCGATTCCACCGCTTCGAGTTCCACCTCGACGGCGCGGTACCGATCGGCGGACCGCAGGCCTCGGACAAGAAGGGCTACCACATCTACGCGCGCTTCGGCTTCACGTTCTAGAGCCTGGTCATGATCTCCAAGCCCCCCGCGTTGTCATCGAGTGGCCACCAGGTGGTGCGAGGCGCCGGGCTGACCGGTGGCCGGCTCAAGCCACGCGCTGCCGCATGGTGGCCGCTCGGTGACAACCCACGGCGCCGGGCCTGTTTGCCCGCATGCCGGCGTCATCCATCAGTCGTGGACGGACGTCCACTCCCTCCTTCTTCCTTGGCCTGCGCGCAAACAGTTCCCGGCGCGGGGGACTTGGAGACCATGACCAGGCTCTAACAGGCAACGACCATGCACATCCACACCGATACACCGCATCGTCCGTCCCGCCGCAGTCATCGCACGGAGGCGCATCCGCCACGGCGCAAGGCGTTGCCGCTGTGTCTGTCGATGGCGCTGGCGGCCGGCGCGATGGTGTCGCCGGGCGTGCGTGCCGGCAGCGTGGTGCCGGGTGCGAATGCCGGCACGGTCTCGGTCACCGCGCTGACCTCGCCGACTGGCGGCACCGTGGTCGGCGGTGTCGGCTCGATCAGCCAGAGTGGCGGCACAACGGTGATCAACCAGCTGTCGAACCGGCTGGCGCTGGACTGGCAGACCTTCAACGTGGGCAAGGACGCCACGGTGCTGTTCAAGCAGCCGTCGTTCACCGCAGTGGCGCTGAACCGCATCCTCGACCAGAACCCCAGCCAGATCTTCGGTCGCATCAATTCGAACGGCCAGGTGTTCCTGATCAACACCCACGGCATCATCTTCGGCACCAGCGCGCAGGTGAACGTCGGTGGTCTGGTGGCCAGCACGCTGGACCTCACCCCCAGCGACTTCCTGGCCAACCACTTCAACCTCGACGCGCACGGCGGCAGCGCCGGCGTGGTCAACCACGGCACCATCGCCGCGGCCAGCGGCGGCTCGGTGAGCCTGCTCGGCGGCAGCGTGGCGAACGACGGCCTGATCCTTGCCAACTACGGCAACATCAACCTCGACGGCGCCGATCGCGCGGTGCTGGATTTCGACGGCAACGGACTGATCACGGTCGAGGTCACCGGTGCGCTGAAGCGTCGCCTGGACGACCGCGCCGCGGTGTCCAACAGCGGCACGCTCGAGGCCGACGGCGGCACCGTGGTGTTGCAGGCCTCGGCCGCCAAGGACCTGTTTACCGACGCGGTGAACAACTCCGGGGTGATCAGCGCCGGCGGCATCAGCACCGACGGCGGTACCGTGCGCCTGGTCGCTGCCGGCGGCAATGCGATCAACAGCGGCAGCATCAACGTGTCCGGCGTGCACGGCGGCACGGCGCAGGTGCTGTCCGACGCCAACGTCGGTGTGACCGGCAGCATCGATGCCTCCGGCGCGCTGGGTGGCGGCACGATCCGTGTGGGTGGCGGCTGGCAGGGCGGTGAAGGCCTGGCCAGGGCGAACGTCACCTACCTCGGCCCCGGCGCGCTGCTAAATGCCGATGCCACGCAACAGGGCAATGGCGGCTCGGTGGTGCTGTGGGGCGACAACGGCAATAACTTCTACGGCAGCATCAGTGCGCGCGGCGGCATACTCGGCGGCGATGGCGGCAGGGTGGAAACCTCCTCGCACTACGGCTTGAACGCGCAGGGCAGCGTCGATGCCTCGGCGCCGAACGGCGCCGCCGGCAACTGGCTGATCGACCCCTACAACGTCACGATCCAGACCGGTGCCGGCACGCTTTCCTCGCCTTTCACCGCCAGCGCCGACTCGACGATCAAAGCCAGCGACCTGGACGCTGCGCTCAACGGCACCAACGTCACGGTGTTCACCGGCTCGTCCGGCACCAGCCATGGCGACATCACCGTCAATGCCGCGATCACGCCGAGCGCGGGCAACAACGCGCTCTACCTGGAGGCTGCCGGCGGCATCTTCCTCAACGCCAACATCACCGCCAACACCTCGCACACGCTCAACCTGCACCTGTGGTCGAACTACGGCGGCGCGGCCGCGGGCACCACCTACACCAGCAACGCATCCTGCGCCGGTGGCGTCAGCTGCGTGGTGACGGTCGGCGATACCTCCAATGCAGCGATCAGCACCGGGGGCGGCACGCTCGACATCCGCACCGGCACCGGCGGTGGCGCATTGACCCTGGGTACCGGCAGCAAGACCGGCACCATCAACACCGCTGGCGGCGCGCTGACCGTGCACACCACCGGTATCACCGAGGTTGCCGGCTCCAACACCATCGTTGCCGGCACCGCCACACTCGACGCCGGCAGCGGCAACATCACGCTCGGCAATGCCAACGATTTCACCGGCACCGTGGGACTCACCGCGGGCAATGCGCAAATCGAGGACGCGAACTCGCTGGTGCTGGGCAATGGCGCGCTCAACGGCAGCCTGACCGCGACCGCGGTGACCGCCATCACGGTCAATGGCGCGATCACCGGCGTGGGCGACGCAGCCTTCAGCACCGCCGCGTTGTCCGGCACCGGCAGCATCGCCGGAACCGGGGCGATCACCGGCCTGGGCAGCTCGAACTTCGCGCTCACCGGGGCCAAGGCCGGCACCTACGGCGGGGTCGCCTTCAGCGGCTTCGTCTCGGCCGATGCCACGCATGTCTCCGGCGCGGCAGGCTTCGACGATACCGCCCTGACCAGCGAGGGCATGACCTTCGCCGCCGCCACCCACGTCGCCGGTAGCGGCACCATCGCCAACGTCGGCGGCAGCTTCGCCGACGACACCGGAACCTCTTCGACCAGCGGTATCGCCTATACCGGTTTCGGCGCAGTGACCGGCACCGGTGGGGCCGTCACCGGCGTGACCGGCAACTTCGACCTGGGCACCCAGGTGTCGTCGGCCTCGGGGCTGGACTACAGCGGCTTCGCCGTCTCCACGGTCGCCGGCAGCGGCAGCGGTGCCACGCTCACCGGCAGCGGACAGACCTACACGCTGGACAACAGCGTCGCCGACAAGGGCAGCAACGGCAGCATCGCATGGACCGGCTTCGGCAACATCCAGGACTCGACCGGTACGGTGGTCTTCGGTACCGGCGGCAGCCTCAGCGGCAGCGTCACGGCCAAGACGCTGGACTACAGCAGCTACGGCAGCGCGGTGAACTTCGATCTGTCCGCCGGCGCCGGCACGACGACCGGTATCAGTGGCAGCTGGAGCGGCGTGACTGCGGTCACCGGCAGCGTCCAGGGCGACACGCTCGCCGGGACCGGCCAGACCTACACGCTGACCGGCGCCAATGCAGGCAACAACGGCACGGTCAGCTGGACCTCGTTCGAGAACATCGATGACGCCACCGGCACCATCGGCTTTTCCGCCGGCGGCAGCCTCAGTGGCAGCGTCACGGCCAAGACGCTGGACTACAGCAGCTACGGCAGTGCCGTGAACTTCGACCTGGCCGCCGGCAGCGGCGCGACGACGGGCATCGGTGGCATCTGGAGCGGGGTGACCTCGGTTACCGGCAGCAGCGTGGGAGACACCATCGCCGGCAACAACCAGACCTACACGCTGACCGGCGCGAACGCAGGCAACAACGGCACGGTGAGCTGGACGGCATTCGAGAACATCGCCGACAGCGGCACCGGCACGCTCAAGGCGAGCGGGGCGACCTTCAACCTCAGCGGCAGCAACTCGGGCACGGTGACCACCCTGCTGCCCGGGGGCTTCAGCGGCATCGGCAACCTCGACGATGCCACCGGCACCGTGGCTTTCGCTGCCGGCGGCGGCCTCACCGGGAACGTCACGGCCAAGACGCTGGACTACGGCAGCTACGGCAGCGCGGTGAACTTCGACCTGTCCGCCGGCAGCGGCACGACGACGGGTATCGGCGGCAGCTGGAGCGGGGTGACCTCGGTTACCGGCAGCGGCGCGAGCGATACCGTCGCCGGCAGCAACCAGACCTACACGCGGACCGGCGCGAACGCGGGCAACAACGGGGCGGTCAGCTGGACGTCGTTCGAGAACATCGCCGACAGCGGCACCGGCACGCTCCAGGCGACCGGGGCGACCTTCAACCTCGGCGGCAGCAACTCGGGCACGGTGACCACCCTGCTGCCCGGGGGCTTCAGCGGTATCGGCAACCTCGACGACGCCACCGGCACCGTGGCCTTCGCTGCTGGCGGCAGCCTCACCGGCAACGTCACGGCACAGGCACTGGACTACGGCAGCTACGGCAGCGCGGTGAACTTCGACCTGTCCGCCGGCAGCAGCACGACGACGGGTATCGGCGGCAGCTGGAGCGGGGTGACCTCGGTTACCGGCAGCGCCCAGAGCGACACGCTGGTCGGCACCGGCCAGACCTACACGCTGACCGGCGCGAACGCGGGCAACAACGGCACGGTGAGCTGGACGGGGTTCGAGAACATCGCCGACGCCACCGGCACGATCGGGTTCTCTGCCGGAAGCAGCCTGAGCGGCAACGCCACGGCCAAGGCGCTGGACTACGGCAACTACGGCAGCGCGGTGAACTTCGACCTGTCGGACGGCAGCGGCACGACGACGGGTGTCGGCGGCAGTTGGAGTGGGGTGACCTCGGTCGCCGGCAGCGGCGCGAGCGACACCATCGCCGGCAGCAACCAGGCCTACACGCTGACCGGCGCGAATGCCGGCAACAACGGTACGGTGAGCTGGACGGCATTCGAGAACATCGCCGACAGCGGCACCGGGACGTTGCAGGCCGCCAACCAGACCTGGAGCCTCACCGGGCACAACCAGGGCAGCGTGACCGACCTGTCCGGCACATTCAGCGGCATCGGCAACCTGACCGACACGGGTTCCGGCTCCTTCCGGATGCACTCCGGAGCCGATGGCGACATTTCCGGCAACCTCGATGCCGGCACCGGTGGCAGCATCGACTACACCGGCTACGGCACGGCGGTGAACGTCAACCTGTCCGGTGTCGGCAGCACCGGCGTCGGTGGCACCGTCAGCGGCATCGCCTCGATCACCGCCAGCAGCAACCTCGGGGTCAGCGGTGCCACCGCCGGCTCGCTGGATATCACCACCACCGGCGCCGGCACTACCACCACGCTCGGTACGCTCTCGACCGGCACGAATCTGACCGTCAACGCCAGCGGAACGGTGCTGCAGAGTGGTGCATTGACGGTCACCGGCTCTACCACGGTGAATACCGGCAGCAACGCGATCAAGCTGACCGACAGCGGCAACGACTTCCAAGGCACGGTGAACCTCACCGGCGGCACGACGCAGATCACCGACAAGAACGCGCTGACCCTGGGCACGCTGTTGACGGGAGACCTCACAGCGACCAGCACCGGCACCTTGAACCTGGGCACCGGAACGGTGGGCGGCGCGCTGCTGGCGACCAGCAACAACGGCACGATCACCGAGGGCAGCGGCGGCGTGCAGGTCACGGGCACCAGCAACCTGCAGGCCGGTACCGGCGCGATTACGCTGACCGACGGCAACACCCATTTCGGCCTCGCGGTGACCGCGGCCGGGCAGGGCGTGTCGCTGGTGGACTCGGGCAATCTGACGATC
>JABLTH010020083.1_pt1 | contig 36589 bp, 29 predicted proteins | sample 7875711 | NCBI WGS metagenome assembly JABLTH01 (sample SAMN14941262, study PRJNA633318) | bioreactor metagenome | isolation source: bioreactor | place: China | collected 2019-03-05 | reverse complement strand
TTTTTTGCGAGTACGTCCTGCAGCATGGCCTTGTCCAGGCTCAGGTCCGCCACGAGCCGCTTCAACTTCGTGTTTTCCTCTTCGAGCTGGCGCAAGCGGCGCAACTCAGAAGGCCCCAGCCCTCCGAATTTCTTCTTCCAGTTGTAGAAAGTCGCCTCGCTTATTCCGAGTTTGCGGCAGATCTCCTCGACCTTCGTACCCAGCTCGGCTTGCTTCAGGGCAAATGCGATCTGCTCTTCCGTAAACTTGCTCGTCTTCATGGCATGGCCTTCGTGTCCGCGTGGACACATCATGCCGAATTTCTCTACTTTTGCACCGGACTATTTCTTGGGTCAGGGTCAATTTCAATAGCGACGATTTCTCAAGAAGAGATAAAGAAATCAGTGCTCTTGCAGCGCTCAAAAACAAATGTCATCGCTCATACTTGGGTACGCCAAGTGGTAAGATCAAGGTCTATACAGTCATGGGAGGTGCTCGTGATCTATAGTCAAGACGATATTCTCGAGTTGGCAACTAAGTATCCAAGTGATTTCTCTTTTCGTGGAGATTGTTTCGAGATATTTGGTCTGGCTTTGGCGGAATTTGGAAGGCTATCAAAGGGTAAGTGGTCTTTGGGAGACTATAAGGTTTCGATTGATTTTGGGAAAAATGAGAGTTTAGTTGCTGTTTCATTTACTCCTCTTCCGGCTTACGAGGTCAATGGAGTGCCGTTTGAGATCGCAGATCAAGGGATGTATAAGAACGGGCGTGGAGTGACATATGTGTACGCCGTTGAAAACGGGGAGCTTCTAAAGACAATCTACATGCGTTAGTAGAAAAAGGGGGCACAGATGCGGTCCCTTGTTCATGTCGTGGTGGTGATCAGCAGTTCCAGTACAACGTGAATTTTGAAGCTCCCTTCCCTCTGGCCTTGAGGCGAAGCAAAGGAAGTCATCAGCGAGGCGGCGCGCAAGGCGGGTATCCGTAACCCGATCCGCTTCCAAGGGCAGTACTTCGACCACGAGACGGGGCTGCACTACAACCGGCATCGGTACTAAGATCGCTACAGCGGCCGATTCCTGTCTAAGGACCCGATCGGGCTGGCAGGTGGACTGAACGGGTATCAATACGCGCCCAATCCAGTCGATTGGGTTGATCCGCTCAGACTGGCGAAATGCCGCCCCTGCCCCAAGGACTGCGAGAAGATTCTCGACGAGGCCGGCATTCAGGTGGGGAGCCATCGCGACACGCAAAAGGCAGGGGGATTGTATGAGTCGCATCACATCTATCAGGACGCCGCGACGAGTTCATTGCCGAAGTACGGTTACTTCGATACGCCAGCGATCGTGCTTCAAGGGTGAAATGACGACGGTAAAACGCGCGGAACTCCTGACTATAAGGCAAACCGTGTTCAAGGTTAGAGGATGGGAGCATCCCTTGAGCGTTTGATGCAGCAGGTCATTTTCGGTAAATTGAATTAAGAGTCGGACGGAGCGATGAGTTGGTGTGTCTCTTGCGGCGGCGCTTGGTTTGCCAGTTAGCCGAGTTGCGACGACGATACTACGAACGCTGCACCCTCCGAGCTATTGACTGGGTCGTCGCGCCAATTTGGGTAGGAGCACGATGTTGCAACATAACCGCAGCGTCAGAAACCGTGTCTGCGGCAAATGTGCTGCAGAATGTCGGGTTGCGTGCAGGGCACTAGTGCTTGGTCGGACACCCCTGGATTTCATGCACACTCATGTCGCATGCGTACATCGCGAAGAAATTGGAACTCTTTCATTCCAATGAGTGAATATTCATTTTTGAGCCTATGCGTCGCCGCGGGTCTTGCCGTCGCGTGGTCAATAATTTTTACGAGAAAAATTGCGAGGCAAAAGAAAATCACCAGTAGTGATGTCAAGACATGGATCAAGAACGTCTTCGATTCGCTCTTTGGGATGGGATAGCGTGACAAGCGCGCGGACGCGGCGCTGCAGACAATCGGCTTATACACACGTCGCTTAGGCCTGGCGGTCGCGACCCGGCATTGAGAGCGAACCTCTTTGAGATATATGACGACCCACTACCCATCCCTCGAAGCGGCTTTTCGGGATCGCCCAGTCCGGATCGCCGACTGGGGGTACTTCGAGTGCCGGGAGACAGACTTGGCTGCACCGGGTGTCGAATTCTTCGACGACGTCGAAGACCCGGGGCATTGCCGGCGCGCAGCGTTCGCGGGAAGCGGTGGGCACCTCGTCGTGCTGACCGTCTACGGCGATCCCAACGCCAATCAAGTCGTGTTCGCGTGCGATGCAAAAATTGCCGGGAAAAGCGATTTGCTGAACGCGCTGCCGGAGCCATTCCATCGATGGGTCGACATGTTCGAGGTCGTTTATTTCGGTCAACCGGTTTGAGTGGCAGGCCGCAGCGGGCAGCCAACATGTTGTTCAATCGCCCCGGCAAAAAATGGTGGCAGGTTTCGCCCCTCGCTTCATTGGCATAATCACGGCCTTTTGCGGTATCGTGCGCGAGCGCTGATGTCCGATTCCGTGATGCTGACGAACTACGTACGCGCTTTGCGGCGCTCACACGAATCTACCGACGATATCGCACGTGCATGTCACGACGCCGTGCCATCCGCGCCTCCAAACGTTACTCCCACCCCTACAACCGATGCTCGCAACAACCGACCTGACGACCACAGTCAGCCTGAAGCAGATCCTCGAAACGCCCGGCGACTTCTCTGGTTGGCTCCATCTACCGCCGAAGCCGTGGACGCTCGATACAGAGGGCGCATTCTCGGCAGACGCGCAACATGCCGAAGACGATGCATCGTCCTCGATCGCGCTGCAACCCGGCTGGAGCATCACGCTGAACAGTGCGACGATCGAAGATATCGTGATCAACGCCCACGACCAAATCGACGAACCGAGCGTTTCGCAGTTGCTCGACGCATTCGTCTTTTACGTAGAGAACGATGAATTCATCCTGTTCTGACGACGTGGTTTGCCACACGTCGTCTTGAAATCCTGGCGGGACATCCTGATTGCAGCCAATCCGCTCGTTCGATTTCTCGAGGAGGATGCATTTTGGGCACCGTCTATCTCGGCAATCCCGCGGCGCATTACGTTGTCCGGGATGCGATGGTCGCAAGTCGTTTAGCGACCGATGACTCCATCGACGATTTCGGTGAATTCAAGTGCCGGCATGCGGCTGACAGAGAGACCCGAGACCGCTATCGTTCGCAATCGATTCGACAAGGCGCCATGTCGCCGGGAGGCACGATGCACAATCGGGATCTGAAGCAGTTCATCGTCGAAATTCGCGACACGGTGGGCGTGCACCCAAGCATCGGCGCACCTGCGCCCGATCATGCAATGCACGCGAGTTCCCTCTCCGTGAGCGATGAAATTGCCGCATGGTTCAGCGCACTCGACGATGTCGATCTGTCGATTCCCTGGACCGCTGACGACCTCCTGTTGTACGGCAACCAGGCGAGTCTCGCGCGTGGCCAGGCCGGCTATCGTGTCGACGCATCTGGCCGGCGTCTGTCCGGATGGCACGACGACTGGATCGTGCTGGGTCAGATGGGCGGCGATCCCGTGATCGTCGTCCCGGGAGGCGATGTGCTGTTCGACCGCCACGGCGCGGGCTCCTGGGCACCATCGCGCGTTGCGTCATCCCTCACGCACTTCGCCCACGCGCTGTGTATCTGGTGCGAGTTGTACGTTGGAAAGTACTCACGCGATATCTTCGACGACACGTATGAAATCCGCCCGGCATTCCTTGCTGAAGTCCGGTCGCGGATAAGCGAGGCGCTGCCCGATGCGGAAGCGGTGGTGTTCCTGGAGATGGTCGGCGGGTGAGTGCGGGCGAGCAGTCTCAAGCAATGCGCAGGCCAATCCGCAAGCAGCCCCGGGTGACACAAGTGATTGACCGAAACACGGTCTTACTTACGGCGAGAACGAAATGCTTGACCCCGACCAGGATGACGACCTGATCCACGTCTACGCAGGTAGCTCCGGAGATGCACCGGTTCATGAAGAACTTCCCGCGCGCCAGGTCGAGCCGGGCATCTACGAATTGCTGGCATCGCCCGGCCTGGCGCTGAATCTCGCGAAAGGCGATCTTGTCCGCATAGACGACCTCGATCGTCCGGCCACGGTACTGAAGCGCGGCGGAAACTACTGCATCCAGATCTATGGCGACGCGATTCCGGCTCACGAGGTCGACCGGCTTGCGAGCGAGGTCGAATCCGAACTGAGCGGTACGCTCGACGGTCGTTACGGCGGATCGCTCGCGCTATCGGTGCCGTCTGGTGCTGGAGGCGAGCGAATCCGTACTGTCTTCGACGGCTTCACGGCAAGAACCGGCCTTGCATGGTATTACGCGAACATCTACCGGAACTTCGAGGATCCGGACGACGAAACGCTGCTCGACTGGTGGCTCGAGCCGTGACGCGCAACATCGAACACGTGTACGTCGGAGATACCGACAGGAAGATCAACCGATGACCCGCACACCGACCATCGGCACGACCGTGGCCGAAATCGAAGCAGCCGAAGCGTCACTCGGCCGCGCGTTGCCGCATTCGTTCGCGACATGGCTGCTGCTCAACAACGGCAGGTCGCTTGGCGGATTGTCCGTGTTCCCCGTCTTCGATGCGCGCAATCCGCGCAAGACCTGGAATTCGATCGTTCGGCACTACAGTGAAGGTTGGCGCGCGTGGCGAGACAACTTCGACCACACGGATGCCGATTTCTCGAATCTGTTGCCGTTTGCCGAGTTCGGGACGGGTGACTACTATTGCTTCGACTACGACCGGACAGAGGCATCGTGCGAACCGGCCGTCGTCCTTTGGTCGCACGAGACGGGCGAGACGACGCCGGTATCCGACAGTTTCACGGCTTTTCTGTCGATGCAGGGCGGCATGGAGGCGAGCGGGAAATGAACCTGACGGATGATCCGGCCGCGTTACGTGAACGCCAGGAGGCCGTGTGTGCGCGCTACGCTCTGCGCGCTGCCGAACCCGGTCACAAGGTTGCGGTCGCGATAGCGACGCTCGGGCGGATGCCTGTCTATGGCACGCGCATCGCGCTGTCGGAAGGCGATGACATCGGCTGGTTTTTCCACTGCGGCGAATATTCGGATGCGCCCGATTTCTACCAGCCGCTGCACGCCGCACATCTGCCCACCTACCTGCCGCTCGTCTTGCCCTATTTGATGCTGCCCCCCGGCGCGCGTTTCATCATCGACGACGCCGGCTACGAAGACGTCTGGATGGATCTCCCCGGCAACGAGGCGTCGCGGTGAGTGCGCGGCAGACCTTTCGCAAGGCGCTGATGCTGCTCGATCATGGCATGACGGATCGGGGCGAAGCCGTGCTGCATCTTGCGCTGACCGAGGCCGAGCAGGAGGGCGATCGCGTTGTACTCGCCCAGTCGCTCGTCGCGCTGGGCGACCTGATGTGCGAGACGTCGCGCAGTGGATCGGCGCGTCCGTTCCTGGAGCGGGCGCTTGCGGCGGCACGAGACCTCGATGCCGGCCTGCTGGCGTGCGAGCGTGACAGGGCCGAACGATTGCTGGCGCGTATCGAATGCGAGCGCATCGGATTGCAGATTCGCGGCCCGGAAGATTTCAAGAACAGGACGTTCACGCTTGCCGACTTCATCGCGGTTGTGCGCGCGAAGGCCGAACGACCGGAGGGCTACGATCCGGCGTGGCAATACGATGTGTATGGAAATGACGGCGATGCAGACTGGTGTCCGCGGCAGACGATCTATATCGGCGACAAGGTACAGGTCGACGACGACGATCGCGAGCGCTACCCCGCGCGGGTCACCGAGCTCGGTTACGTATTCCGCTACTCGTGCGAGCACTTCCAGGACGTCGTCGATCTGGCCTGTCGTCAGAAACCGGGCGCATCGGTCGACGACCTCGTCCGCTGTCTCAACCACTTCGATCGCCACGACTTCCTCGATCTGGATTCGAACGGCGAGTAGCCGCGAGCACGACGAACGGGACGTCGCAACAAAAAAGGACCGCCGGGGCGGTCCTTTCTCATCGGGAAGCGAGGCAGCAGAGAAGCCTCCGCTCCTCAAGGCAGCGAAATCGTCAAATTGGCCGACTCCGGCCCGACCTTGATGACCTGCGAATAAGGCGCCAACGCCTGCAGCGTCTTGTCCTTCAGATACGTATTGAGCCCGAGATACCCAAGCAGGGCCACGAGCGCGAACACCGCCCCGATCGCCCAAACCGGCACTTCACGCTTGAGCCGGTGCGCAATCTGATCCGGCAACGGCCAATGCGGCGCGAACGGCGCCCGCTTGCCCTTCATATGCGCGATCTCGTCCCCCAGCCGCGCGGTGAGGTAAGCCAGCTTCTCCGGCCCTTCGAGCAGATACTTGCCCTGGAACCCGAGCAGCAGGCACATATGAAACACCTCGAGCGACTGCAGCCGCGCCGCACCCTGCGCGCGGCACTCCTCGAGATACTGAAAGAACTTCTCGCCCGCGAGCTGCTCGCCGAACAGCACGAGCTGCAGCGGCCGGCGTTCCCAGTCCGCACGGATCTTGAACTGCGATGACAGCACCATCTCGTCGATGGCCGCGCAGAACGCGAACTTCGCGCCGTACACATCCTCGGCCGCGATATTCAGCTTCTTCGCGCCACGCTCGAAATCCGACAGGAATTCCTGGATCCGCGTGCTGAACTCGCTCGCGCTATCCGGCTCCCGCCTGTTCTTGAGCAGGAACAGCATGAAGAACCCGTCGTACAGCAGGTCGAGCAGCGAACGGGCCTGGAACGAGGCATCCGTCGACGCCGGGGTATGCAGGGGAGGCGGCGCGTTGTCGCCGAACAGGGAAGGCGCGTAGCTCATGATGTGACCGCGATCAGTTCGAACTTCAGGTCATTGATGCCAGTCGGCGCGTAGATCATCGCGGACTGGGCCTGCAGCATGCGCTCGTACAGCGCGCCGCGCGAATCGAGCGCGAAGTAGCAGGCGCCGGGGCGCACCGGAATCGCGGGCGGTACCTGCGGCGTGTACGACAGCCGCACGCCGGGCATGGCCGACAGCACGAGCTTGTCGACGTCGTCGGGCGCACCGACCTTGAAGCGGGCCGGCACCGCATCGACGAGCTCGACGCTCGGCATGTCCGCGGACACCGCGAGGTAGAACTCGGTCTTGTCGTCGATCTTGCCGGAATCGAGGCGGCCGAGGTGGAACGACGGGCGCACCTCGTCGAGCGTGATCGCGAAGTAGCGCGTCGAGATCACGGTGTCGAGCAGCTCGCGCAGCATCAGGTCGAGACGCGCAAAGCTCGGGCCCGGATCGTCGTGGCGGTACACCGGCAGGTCCGCGAGCGTGTAGCCCTTCGAGAACGTCATCAGCTGGCCCGCGAGGCGCAGCAGTTCCTGGAACAGCCGCTCGGGATGCAGCGCCGAGTGCTGGTGCAGGTGCGCGAGCGTCGCGAACGCGGCGTTCGCGGTGTGCAGCAGCCAGAACGACGCGATGTCGCCCGAGCGGAATTCGATGATGTTCTTCGACGGCTCGCGGTGAAAGCCGTACAGCGCGTTCACCTTCGCCTGCAGCGCATCGACGAGCTGGCGCAGCCGCTGGTGCAGGATCGGCGACGCATCGATCGCGAGGCACGGCGGCACGAAGCTGTCGTCGATCTCGAAACCGGACGTCGCGGTGCGGCGCACGCGTACGAGCGGCACCGACAGCAGCTGGTCGCGCGGTTCGCTGTGCGCGATCAGCTTGACCTGCGTCTTCAGGAACGTGATGTCGGCTTCGGCTGCGTCGGTGAAGTTGTCGCCGACGCTGGTCTGCTCGCTGACGAAACGCGTCATGAAGCCGGCGGCCGGATCGTCGCTGTAGTTGGTGCCGTTCTCGCGCAGCGGGTGCAGCGCGAGATAGAACACGAATTCGTTGATGCCGTCAGGCAGCGTGTCCAGCGCGATCGGCGGCGGCAGGTCGTCGGCCTGCGGCGCGGCGTACAGCGCGCCGTCCGGGAACACGAGCGCGAGCTCGGCCACCCGCAGCACGTTGCTGCCGAGTGCGTCGCGGTCGATGCGCACCGAGCGCACGCCCCAGTTGTACGGCTGGATCGCCTGGATCGATTCGAACAGGCGCGCTTCGTGGTACGCGTCCTGTCGCTGAAAGTGTTGAGGCCGGAGGAACAGCCCTTCCCCCCACAGCACCTTGGCCGAATAACTCATGTCAAATCCGGTTAATGTCGCGTTGCGATGTAATCGATTCGTTCGTGCCCGAATTAAATCGCCAATTGTTAACTCTTGTTAATTGACATTCGTGCGTCATGTTTAACCGCAGGAGACCGAAGAAAGCAAATTCAGCGGTTGCGAAGGCGCACCCTGTTGCGGTGCGATGACGGTGCCATCGGTGACCGTCATCGCGCAATTATGCAGGCCGATGATTATGCCGGATTTCTCCGACTTCACCGGATCGAACGTCAGTTTCCATCGTTGTAGTGCGGGATCGCGGAACAGCGCGACGATGCCGAACGCTTGCGCTTCGCGCGAAACCTTCTCGGTCGCCGTATAGCGCTGGCCCGGAATCAGCGTGATTTCACGCACGTTCAGCAAATCCGCGCCCAGCGCGGCTTTTTCCTTGGTCGGATCCGTAAATGCGTCGAACGGCGCCTGCTGGAACGACGTCGGGTCCTTCAGCGCATAGAGCCGCACGACGAGCGCGAGCGGCTTGTTGTCGGTCGCGGCGTTCAGGTTCGGCGCCGCGGCGAGCGTGATGCCGAGGTTGCGCGGCGGCTTCTGCGCGTCGGGCACCTCGGGCTTGCCGATGCCGGCCGCGGACATCACGGCGCTCGCGGCCGAGCCGAGCAGCGGGGCGGCCGCGCATCCGGCCAGAAGGGCGCAGGCAACCAGCGGCAGCGCATAGCGAATCATCAACGATCTCATCGTATTTCCGGCGTGCTGCCTTTATCCCTGTCAAATCTGCCGGGTATTTCCGCGCGCGTTGCGTATCCCCGACATTGCACTGTTCAACTATTAAGCACGCCCGCGTCGTGGCGAGCGCCCGGAAATTTTTTCCGCCGCCCCGGCGGCGCGTCGTGCAACCAGTAAAACTTGCCCATTCCGGCCGAAAGAAAAATCGCTGCGAGCCCGCGGCGAGCGGCCATTGGAGGGGGTAGCGCCCGGTTTTAAAAGGAATTACTCTTCACACGACGATTGAATTATGAAAAATTGATCGGTACTATACCCGCGCGCTTCTTGCAAAGCAAAAGAACCAGATTCTCAACGATTTAAAACTCACGCGCCGGTGGATATAACGATGAAAGACCGTCTCTTCGCAAAACTGTCTGGGGTAGTAGTGGCTTGCGGCGTGATCGCCGGCTGTGCGAGCCAGCCTCCCGCGCCGCCGACTGCAGAGGTGTTCAACAAGTCGCTGGCCGATGCGGACGCAGTTGCGAAGGCGGGGGACCAGGACAAGGCCCTCGGCCTGTATCAGCAGCTCGCGAAGTCGGATCCGACGCGCGAGGAGCCGTGGTCGCGCATCGCGCAAATCCAGTTCGCACAGAACCACTACGGTCAGGCAATCGTTGCCGCGCAGGAAGCGCTGCAGCGCGACGCGACCGACCGTCAGGCGAAGAGCGTGCTGGCCGTGGCCGGCCTGCGGATCGCGACGCAGTCGCTCGGCGAGCTGCGTCAGGATTCGTCGCTCGCGGGTGACGCGAAGTCCGATGCGCAGGCGCTCGCGAAGCAACTGCGCGACACGCTGGGCGAATCGGCGTTGTTCCCGCCGGAGACGACTGCCCGCACCAGCGGCCGAATCAAGAGGACCCGCACGGTCGTGCACAAGAAAGGCACGACGCCGGCCGCCGAAACCACCGCTACGGTGCCGCCGGCGAACACGTCGTCGGGCGGCGCCGCGCCGAAGGGCGGCGATCCGTTCGGCGCACTGCGCAACTGAAACCGCAACTGACGCGATAACCACAACTAACCTGGGAGCCGTCGAGATGGCCAAGAAAGAAAGCATTCAGAAAAGCTTGCAGAAAATACGGCCGCCGCGCGTCCAGCTGACCTATGAGGTCGAGAAGGGCGATGCGATCGAGGTGAAGGAACTGCCGTTCGTCGTCGGGGTCGTCGGCGATCTGGCGGGCCAGTCCGAAATCGAGCAGCCGAAGCTGCGCGACCGCAAGTTCGTCAATATCGATCGCGACAATTTCGACGACGTGATGAAGGCGATCGAGCCGCGTGCCGCGTTCCAGGTGGAAAACCGCCTGAGCCCGGAAGGCGGCAAGTTCGCGGTCGACCTGAAGTTCCGCTCGCTGTCGGATTTCAGCCCGGACGAAGTCGTCGAACAGGTCGAGCCGCTGCGCCGCCTGCTCGAGGCGCGCTCGAAGCTCGCCGACCTGCGCAACAAGCTCGCCGGCAACGACAAGCTCGAGGATCTGCTGTCCGAGGTGCTGAAGAACACGCAGCAGCTGCAGGAGCTCGCGAAGGGCACCGGCGGCGACAAAGACGGCGAATGACGACGGAGTGTTGAGATGAACCAGCAAACGGCTGCGGCCCAAGCGAGCGGCGCGGAATACGCCGCCGGGACTTCGCTGCTCGACGACATCGTCGAGAAGAGCAAGGTCGCGAAATCCGATTCCGAGCATGCGCGTGCGAAGGACCTGATCGGCGAACTCGTGCACCAGGTGCTCGACGGCACGGTGATCGTGTCGGACAACCTGTCGGCCACGATCGACGCGCGCGTCGCGGAACTCGACCGCCTGATTTCCACGCAGCTTTCCGCGGTGATGCACGCACCGGAATTCCAGCGTCTCGAAAGCACGTGGCGCGGGATGGACTATCTGGTCAAGGAAAGCAATACCGGCCAGACGATCAAGATCAAGGCGCTGCACGCTCCGAAGCGCGACCTCGTGCGCGACTTCAAGGGCGCGAGCGAATTCGACCAGAGCGCGCTGTTCAAGAAGGTCTACGAAGAGGAATTCGGCACGTTCGGCGGCTCGCCGTTCGGTGCGCTGATCGGCGATTACGAGATCTCGCGCCAGCCGGAAGACATGTACTTCATCGAGCAGATGTCGCACGTCGCGGCAGCCGCGCACGCGCCGTTCATCGCGTCGGCGTCGCCCGAGCTGCTCGGCCTCGAGTCGTTCTCCGACCTCGGCAAGCCGCGTGATCTCGGCAAGGTGTTCGATACGGTCGAATATGCGAAGTGGAAGTCGTTCCGCGACGCCGAGGATTCGCGCTACGTCGGCCTGACGCTGCCGCGCTTCCTCGGTCGCCTGCCGTTCAATCCGAAGGACGGCCAGACCGCGGAGAACTTCAACTTCGTCGAAGACGTCGACGGCACCGACCACGACAAGTACCTGTGGTGCAACGCCGCGTGGGCGTTCGCTGCACGCCTGACGGCTGCATTCGACGACTTCGGCTGGTGCGCGGCGATCCGCGGCGTCGAAGGCGGCGGCCTCGTCGAGGACCTGCCGACCCACACGTTCAAGACCGACGACGGTGAAGTCGCGCTGAAGTGCCCGACCGAAATCGCGATCACCGATCGCCGCGAGAAGGAACTGAGCGACCTCGGCTTCATCCCGCTCGTTCATTGCAAGAACTCGGATTACGCTGCGTTTTTCGCTGCGCAATCGGTGCAGAAACCGAAAAAATACAGCACCGACAGCGCGAATGCGAACGCCGTCCTGTCCGCCCAGCTTCAGTACATCTTCTCGGTGTCGCGCGTGGCGCACTACCTGAAGGCGATGATGCGGGACAAGATCGGCAGCTTCGCATCGGCGCAGAACGTAGAGACTTTCCTCAACCGGTGGATTTCGCAGTACGTCCTGCTCGACGACAACGCGTCGCAGGAACAGAAGGCGCAATTCCCGCTGCGCGAGGCATCCATACAAGTGTCGGAGATTCCGGGCAAGCCGGGCTCGTATCGTTCGGTCGCGTTCCTGCGCCCGCACTTTCAGCTCGACGAACTCTCGATTTCTCTGCGACTTGTCGCTGATCTGCCCAAACCGGCAAATTCATAAGCGAGTAAATCGCCCGGGCGGGCCGCCTGGGTAGGACGTTAAAACCACCTCTTTGGGGAGTCGAAGGGCCATGTTACATATGCACTTGCAGTTTGGTAGTCCCGCGGTGAAGGGCGAGTCCGCGGACAAGGACCACCAGGGCTGGATCGAACTGAAATCGTGGGATCACTCGATCGTTCAGCCGCGTTCGGCAACCGCATCGACCGCTGGCGGTCACACGATGACGCGTTGCGAGCACGGCGACATGATTTTCACGAAGGAAATCGATTCGTCGAGCCCGCTGCTGTACCAACACGCTTCGGGCGGTACCACGTTCGACGAGGTGACGGTTCATTTCTCGCGCGCTGACGGTGAAGGCAAGCGCGTGCAGTATCTGGAAGTCAAGCTCAAGTACGTGATCATCTCGAGTATCGCCCCGAGCGTTCGCGAGGAAGGTCTGCCGCTCGAGACGTTCTCGCTGAAGTACGCAGCCGTGCAGTGGAAGCAAACCCAGCAGAAGATCGGCGGCAACCAGGGCGGCAACACGCAAGGCGCCTGGAGTCTGACGAAGAACGACAAGACCTACGCGGTCTAAGGTCGGTTGCGGCAGCGGGGCGCTCGGCGTCCCGTTGCCGTTTTCGCTGTGAATACCGGCCGATGAAACGATTCGAACCCAGTTTTCTCGACAAGCTGTTCGACGACGAACCGCACCTGCCGGCCTCGGCAGCGATGCGGCAATTGTCGCTGGACGAGCTCAAGAACACGGTCGCCCGCGACGTCGAGGCGATCCTCAACACCCGTATCGCCCACACCGAGAACGAGCTGGCCACGCTGCCGGAGTGCCAGAAGTCGGTGCTGACCTACGGGCTGAACGATTTTGCAGGGCTGAGCCTGGCGAGTCACTACGACCGCGCGTTCATCTGCAAGTCGATCCAGCAGGCCATCGCGCGCCACGAGCCGCGCCTGCAGCAGGTGCAGGTGACGTTCGAGCTGAACGAGCAGGCCACCAACGCGCTTTATTTCGCGATCCAGGCGCTGCTCGTCGTGCACCCGGCCGAGGAGCCGGTGAGTTTCGACGCGATGCTGCAGCCGTCGACGCTGCAGTATTCGGTCACGCGCGCACGTGCCGCCAGAATGCAGTAAATCAAGCCGCCGAGCGGGCCGGACCGCCCGGTGATGGTTCAGGGTCCGGCAGGAAATATTGAGGTTCGGGGTCGTCGATGGAAGAATTGCTGCCGTATTACGAGCGCGAATTATCGTTTTTGCGGCGCTATTCGCGAGATTTCGCCGAACGTTATCCGAAGATCGCGGCGCGGCTCGCGCTGTCCGGCGAACATTGCGAGGATCCGCACGTCGAGCGGATGATCGAGTCGTTCGCGCTGCTCGGTGCGCGCATCAACAAGAAGCTCGACGACGATTACCCCGAATTCACCGAAGCGCTGCTGGAAGTGCTCTATCCGCACTACCTGCGGCCGTTCCCGTCGTGCTCGATCGCGCAGTTCACGCCGGCCTCGCCCGGCCAGCAGACCGAGCCGGTCGTGATCGATCGCGGGACCGAGCTGAAGAGCCGCCCGATCCGCGGCGTGCAGTGCCGGTTCCGCACCGCCTATGACGTGACGCTCGCGCCGATCCGCATCTCGGAAGCGCGCTACACACCGGTCGCGCTCGCGCCGAGCGCGACGGTGCTGCCGTCGAACGCGACGGGCGTGATCTCGATCACGTTCGAGTCGCTCGCCGCGCAGCTCGATCTCGGTGCGCTGAAGCTGCCGACGCTGCGCGCGCACCTGCACGGCGAGCAGTCGTTCGTCGCCGCGCTGACCGACTGCCTGTTCGTCAACGTGCTCGGCGCGTATGTGGAGCCCGAACGCAACGGCCGCTGGACCGCGTTGCGCAAGCTGCCGATCGCGCACGCCGGCTTCGACGAGGACGACGCGCTGATCGACTACCCGGCGAAATCGCATCCCGCGTATCGCCTGCTCACCGAATACTTCGCGTTCCCCGACAAGTTCGATTTCGTCGACTTCGACATCGCGGCGATCGCGCGCGCGACGGGCCGCTGCCAGCGGGCGACGCTGCATCTCGTGCTGCAGGACGTGCGCAGCGATTCGCACGTCGCGCGGCTGCTCGAGCTGCTGACGGCGAGCCACTTCCGGCTGTTCTGCACGCCGATCGTCAACCTGTTCCGCCAGCACGGCGAGCCGATCCGCATCACGCACCGCGCGGTGTCCTACCCGGTGATCGCCGAGGCGCGGCGCGCGTTCGCGTACGAGGTGTACTCGATCGATTCGGTGAAGCTCGTCAGGCAGCAGGCGCACGAGGAATCGGTGATCGAATTCCGGCCGTTCTATTCGCTGCATCACGGCGAATCGGCGCGGATCGGCCATTACTGGTTCGCGCGCCGCAACGACTGGGTCGCGCAGAAGAGCCCCGGTTATGAAACCGAAATCTCGATCGTCGACATCGATTTCGAGCCGACGTCGCCGCAGACCGACACGCTGAGCCTCGACCTCACCTGCACGAACCGCGACCTGCCGGCCATGCTCGCGTTCGGGCTCGAAGGCGGCGACCTGTTCCAGGAAGGCGGCGCGCAGACGAGCGGCATCTCGATGCTGCGCCGCCCGACGCAGAGCGTGCGCTTCGAGCGCGGCCGCGCCGCGCACTGGCGGCTCGTGTCGCACCTCGCGCTCAATCACGTGTCGCTGGTCGCGCACGGCCTCGCGCCGCTGAAGGAAATGCTGACGCTGTACGACCTGCGGCGCACCGCCGTGTCGATGCGCCAGATCGACGGCCTCGCCGGCGTCGAGCAGCGCGGCGCCGTGCAGTGGCTGCCCGGCAAGCCGTTCGCGACCTTCGTGCGCGGCATCGAGATCCGCCTGACGATCGACGAGGAGCACTTCGTCGGCGCGAGCCTGGCCTCGTTCGTGCGCGTGCTCGACAGCTTCTTCGGGCTGTACGTTCACCTCAACAGTTTCGTTCAACTAGTCGTCGTGTCGAAGCGCACCGGCGAGGAGATCATCCGATGCAAGCCCCGGACCGGCGAATCGATCCTGGCGTAGTCGACGCACTGCTCGACGAACCGCACCGCTTCGAGTTCTTCCAGGCCGTGCGCGTGCTCGAAGGGCTGTTCGCGCGGCAGGCGTCGGATGCGCCCGGCGCGTGGCGGCAGGGCGACGTGGTCGCGCAGCGCATCGAATTCCGCAACACGCTGTCGCTCGGCTTTCCGCCGAGCGAGATCGAAGGCGCGCGCTCGTTCGACGGCGACGGCACGCAACTGAAGACGGACGAGCAGCGCGGCGCCGCGCTCGCGGCCGGCGAGCTCGGCCACGTCGAGCTGACGCCCGCGTTCTTCGGGCTGCTGGGCGGGCAGGGCGCGCTGCCGCTGCATTACACCGAGCAGATCATCGCGCGCGAGCACCTGAAGCGCGACCACGCGGCGCGCGCATTCTTCGACGTGTTCTCGAACCGCGCGACCGCGCTGTTCTATGCCGCGTGGAAGAAATACCGGCTGCCGTTCCATTACGAGCTCGATCGCGACGAACGTTATCTGCCGCTGCTGCTCGCGATCGCGGGCGTGCCGAGCGACGAAGTGCGCGACAGCCTCGCGGCCGGCGTGGGCGGCGTGCTCGACGAGGCCGTTGCCGGTTATGCGCTGGCCGCGCGGCACCGGCCGATGTCGGCCGCATACCTGCAGCGCACGCTGTCGGACTATTTCCGCGTGCCGGTGAAGATCGACCAGTTCGTCGGCAAGTGGTACGACGTGCCGCCTGACCAGCTGAGCGTGCTCGGCGAGGTCAACGCGGTGCTCGGCGCGACGGCGCTCGTCGGCGAACGCGTATGGCAGCGCGACATGCGCGCGCGGATCGTCGTCGGCCCGCTGTCCAAGCGCGACTACGAGGCGTTCCTGCCCGGCGGCGCGCAGGCCGTCGCACTGGAGCGGATGCTGACGCTGCTGGCCGGCGTCACGCTCGAATACGAGGTGAAGCTCGTGCTCAAGCGCACCGAGGTCGGTGCGAGCGTGCTCGGCGCCGGCTCGCGGCTCGGCTGGGACGCGTTCCTGTGCACGCGAGACGCGCTCGAGGATCGCTCCGACGCGCGCTACGAACTGCACGTGATTCACTGATTCCAAGGGTCTGTTTACATATGGAACGCGCATGCGAATGCCCGAAATCGCTCGTCCCCCAAGGGGACTTCCTAACGGGGCGCAGGCAAGAAGTGAGGAGCGCCGTTTGGCCGAGCCAAACGCCCCGCAGGAAGTCCCCTTGGGGGACAAGTGACGAGCGACGCCGCCATGCGGGCGATTTCGGGCATTCCCGTGATATGAATTTTTTGATTTGGGGTTGCCACGAGAACGGCCGCTCGCCGCGTTGCGCTCCTTGCGAATACGTCAGTATTCGCGGCGTCCCACGGGGACTTCCGTTGGTCGTCGCGCGCCTCGCGAGCGGCCGTTCTCGTGGCAACGCATGCGCGTTCCATATGTAAACAGACCCTAACAACAAACACGCAATCGAACCTGAGATCGACGCCATGAGCACGCCTCTGAAGACCCTGATCACGAAACTGAACCCGCTGTGCCGCCACGCGACCGAGCGTGCGGCGAGCGCGTGCCTGGCGCGCGGCCACTACGAAGTCGATCTGGAGCACCTGTTCCTCGCGTTGCTCGAGGAGCCGGCGGGCGACCTGCCGCTCGCGCTGCGCGCGAGCCGTGTCGATCCGCATGCGCTGCGCGCCGATCTGGAGCGCGAACTGACGCGCCTGAAGACCGGCAACACGCGCACGCCTGTGTTTTCCGTGCACCTGATCGCGCTGTTCGAGCAGGCGTGGCTGATCGCGTCGCTCGATTCGCAGCTCGGCCGCATCCGTTCCGGGCACCTGTTGCTCGCGCTGCTGACCGCGCCGGATCTCGCGCAGTTCGCGCAGCGGATGTCGTCGCAGTTCGCGGAAGTGAACGTGACGGACCTGAAGCACAAGTTCGACGAAATCATGGCCGGATCGAGCGAGGCCGAACCGCGCCAGGGCGATACGGAAGACGGCAGCCTCGCGCCGGCGGCCGACGGCGCGGCGCCCGCGGCGGGTCCGTCGAAGACGCCCGCGCTCGACACGTACACGACCAACCTCACGCAGCGCGCACGCGACGGCAAGATCGACCCGGTGATCGGCCGCGAAGCCGAGATTCGCCAGGCGATCGACATCCTGATGCGTCGCCGCCAGAACAACCCGATCATGACCGGAGAGGCCGGCGTCGGCAAAACGGCGGTCGTCGAGGGCCTCGCGCTGCGTATCGCGGCCGACGACGTGCCGCCGCCGTTGCGCGGCGTCGCGCTGCACGTGCTCGACATGGGGCTGCTGCAGGCCGGCGCGAGCGTGAAGGGCGAGTTCGAGAATCGCCTGAAGAGCGTGATCGACGAGGTGAAGAAGAGCGCGCACCCGATCATCCTGTTCATCGACGAGGCGCACACGATCATCGGCGCGGGCGGCCAGGCCGGCCAGAACGATGCGGCGAACCTGCTGAAGCCGGCGCTCGCGCGCGGCGAGCTGCGCACGATCGCCGCGACGACGTGGAGCGAATACAAGAAGTACTTCGAGAAGGACGCGGCGCTTGCGCGACGCTTCCAGGTCGTGAAGGTCGAGGAGCCGAGCGAGCCGCTCGCGGCCGCGATGCTGCGCGGGATGTCCGGCCTGATGGAAAAGCACTTCAACGTGCGGATCCTCGACGATGCGATCACCGAGGCCGTGCGTCTGTCGCACCGCTACATCAGCGGCCGCCAGCTGCCGGACAAGGCGATCAGCGTGCTCGACACCGCGTGCGCGAAGGTCGCGCTCGCGCACAGCGCGACGCCGGCGGCGATCGACGACACGAAGAAGCGCATCGAGCGGATCGACGCGGAAATCGCGTCGCTGGAGCGCGAGGCGGCGGGTGGCGCGGCGCACGACGAGCGGCTCGGCGAGCTGCGCGGCGCGCGCGACACGGCGCTCGAACAACTGGCGAAGGATGAAGAACGCTACGAAGCCGAGCGCGTGATCGTCGCCGAAATCACCGAACTGCGCGACACGCTCGACAAGGCACGCGGCCCGTCGGAAGACGGCCAGCCGGTCGACGTGCAGGCGACCCGCGACAAGCTCGCCGAGCGCGTCGCGGCGCTGCACGCGCTGCAGGGCGGCGAGCCGATGGTGCCGCTGCAGGTCGACGGCCATGTCGTCGCCGAGATCGTCGCCGCGTGGACGGGCATTCCGCTCGGCCGGATGGTGAAGGACGAGATCGACACCGTGCTGAACCTGCAGCCGCTGCTCACCGCGCGCGTGATCGGCCAGGACCATGCGCTCGACGCGATCGCGCAGCGCGTGCGCACCGCGACCGCGAACCTCGAGGATCCGAACAAGCCGCGCGGCGTGTTCATGTTCGTCGGGCCGTCGGGTGTCGGCAAGACCGAGACGGCGCTCGCGCTGGCCGACATCCTGTACGGCGGCGAGCGCAAGATGGTCACGATCAACATGAGCGAGTACCAGGAAGCGCACAGCGTGTCGGGCCTGAAGGGCTCGCCGCCGGGCTACGTCGGCTACGGTGAAGGCGGCGTGCTGACCGAGGCCGTGCGCCGCAACCCGTATTCGGTCGTGCTGCTCGACGAGGTCGAGAAGGCGCACCCGGACGTGCTCGAGATGTTCTTCCAGGTGTTCGACAAGGGCGCGATGGACGATGCGGAAGGGCGCGAGATCGACTTCCGCAACACGCTGATCATCCTGACGTCGAACGTCGGTTCCGCCGCGGTGATGCAGGCGTGCCTGAACAAGCCGGCCGAGGAACTGCCCGATCCGGATGCCCTTGCCGAGACGCTGCGCCCGCAGCTGTACAAGACGTTCAAGCCTGCGTTCCTCGGGCGCATGAAGGTCGTGCCGTACTATCCGATTTCCGACGACGTGCTGGCCGAGATCATCGAGCTGAAGCTCGAGCGGATCCGCCGCCGGATCGAGGCGAACCACAAGGCGGCGTTCGAATGGGACGAGTCGCTTGTCGACGCGGTGCTCGCGCGCTGCACCGAAGTCGATTCGGGCGCCCGCAACGTCGACCATATCCTGAACGGCACGCTGCTGCCGGAGATCGCGGGCCACGTGCTCGGCCGGATCGCCGACGGCGCGGCCATCGCGCGCATCGCGGTGCGCGCGGACGAGGCCGGCGAATTCACGTACACCGTCGAATGAGCGCGGCCGCGCATCACCCAGCATTGATGAACTGAAACCATGCCGATCAATCTCCCCGAGCTGCTGACGCCGATCAGCGATGCGTCGCCCAGCGGCGACGACCTGCTGTTTTCGAACGAATTCGACGCGATCCAGGACGCGCGGCGCTACGACGATCCGACGCTCGACCAGGGCGAATGGGTGACCGAGATCAAGGAGGCCGACTGGGGCTTCGTCGTCGATCACGCGGGCGAGCTGCTGCGCACGCGCACGAAGGACCTGCGGCTCGCCGTGTGGCTGACCGAGGCGCTCGCGCTCGAGGACGGCATCACCGGCCTCACCGAAGGTTATGCACTGCTCGAGGGCCTGTGCCGCGACTTCTGGGACACCTTCCACCCGCTGCCCGAAGACGACGACATCGAGCACCGGCTCGGCAACGTCGCGTGGCTGTCCGGCCGCACGGCCGAGCTGCTGCGCGCGGTGCCGTTGACGGACGGCGCGTCGAACGCGTTCAGCACGCTCGACTGGGAAGTGGCGCAGCACGTCGCGCAGGCCATCAAGCGTGACCCCGAACACGCGGACGACATCGCACGCGGCAAGCCGTCGATCGAGCAGATCGATTCGTCGCGGCGCGTGACGTCGATTGCGTTCTACACGGCGCTGCTCGCGAACCTGAAGGCGTTCGAATTCGCGCTCGATGCGTTCGAGGAGCGGCTCGTCGAGCGCGCGGGCGATTCCGCGCCGAGCTTCCGGCAGGCGCGCGACGCGTTCGAGACCGTGTACCGGCTCGCCGAGCGCTTTGCGCGCGAGCAGGGTTATACGGGCAGCGCGCCGCACACACAGTCGGCACCGCAGGCGCAACCCGAGCGCATCGAGCCGGTGTTCGGCAATCCGATTCAGACCGAGGAGACTCACGTGCAGCCGCAGCCCGTTCCGCGCGCCCCGGTGACGCAGATGATCGCCGGCATCCAGAACCGTGCGCAGGCCGTCGACCAGCTGCGCGCGGTCGCCCGCTATTTCCGCCAGACCGAGCCGCACAGCCCGGTCGCGTATCTCGCCGACAAGGCGGCCGAATGGGCCGACATGCCGCTGCACAAGTGGCTCGAGAGCGTCGTGAAGGACGACGGCTCGCTGTCGCATATTCGCGAACTGCTGGGCGTGAGGCCGGACGAGCAGTCGTAAACGCGAAACGGGCGGCGCATCGCTGCCGCCGCCCGCTGCCTGCCGGGCCGCTCAGTACGAAGCGGCCCGTGACACCCCTCTACGCTTACTGCCCCACCCGGAACTCGATCCGTCGGTTCCGCGCGCGCCCGTCCGCCGTATCGTTCGGCGCGATCGGCTGATCCGGCCCGACACCCGTCGTCGTCATCTGCTGCGGCGGGATGCTCTTCGTGATCAGGTAACCCTTCACCGCATCCGCGCGCGCCTGGCTCAGCGCGATGTTCGACGTGCGGTTCCCCGAGTTGTCGGTGTGGCCGATGATGTCGACCGTGCGGTTCTGCATCTTCGCGAGCGCGGCCGCCATCTGGTCGAGGATCAGCTTGCCCTGCGGCGTGAGCGTCGCGCTGCCCGTCTCGAACTCGATCGTCCGGTTCGCGAGCGTCTGGTCGAGCACGCCCTGTTCGGATGCCGATACGCGCAGCCCGTTCCTGATCGTATACGTCGGGTTCAGCGTGTTCGCCATGTCGCTCGCGAGCTGCTGGCGCTGCGCTTCGTTGTGCACCTCGCCCTTCATCTCGATCTGAGTGCCGTTGATCTTCAACTGCCCCTTGCTGATCTGCTTGAGCTGCGCGCCGAGCAGCTTCTGCACGTTCGCGCTCCAGTTCGGCGGCGTTGCGACGTCGCCGACCTCGATCTGGTCGACGACGTTCGTCGCGCCGTAGGTGTCGCGCAGCTTCTGCAGCACGGCGGCCTTGGTTGCCTCGTCGGGCACCTTGCCGCCGACGACCACCTGGCCGGGTGTTGCGGCCGCGGGCGGCGGCGTGATGGTGCTCGCGGTGCCGGCCGTGCCGTGCACGACGGCGCCTGACGCCGTCCCCGGTGCGGCACCGGGGTTCGCGGGCAGCGCGGTCGTCGCGACCGTGCCGTTGCCGACCGGCGTGACCGTCGCGCCCGTGTTCTGCGCGAAGGCCGCGCCGCTGCCGATGAACAGGCCGGAGGCGAGGAGGGCGGCGAGGACGTGATTCATGCGATGCATCCCGTCAGCCTCCGATGAACGCTTCACGGAACGCGTCGATGGCGACGCGCAGCGAGAGTTGCGGTTGTTCGAGGTAGCTGACGAGCTTGCTGATCTGGTGATCGTTTTGCGCATGGGCGTCGATCCACTCGGGATCGTCGATGTCGATGTTGTGGGCGGCGTAGGTCTGCGGGTCGACGACGCTCAGCAGCGTCTTGGCCGACGCGCCGTTGAAGCCGATGATGAGCCGTTCGCGTTCGGCGATCGTGCCGATGAAGATCGCGAGCTCGAAATCGGCCTGCGCGACGAACGGCGCGATCAGTTCGAGCCAGAACGCGGCGACGAGGCTGCGGTAGAACGGATCGACCGGCAGCGGCAGCGTGAGGCCGCGCTCGATGTGCGACGAGCCGCTCTGCATCACCGGCCGCAGCAGCGAGCCGAGCGCGAGCATCGCGCCGCGCAGCCGCACGGGATGACCGCTGTCGAGCAGCATCTCCTGGAGGCCGTACAGCGACTGGTGTTCGACGAAATCGTTGAAGGTGCCGTCATGCGACGTGCCGGGGCCGCCGACGTCGATCGGCACCTGCGTGTCGCCGAGCGCCTGCAGCGCGCCGGGCGGCTCGTCCTTGCCGAGCAGCGGCGGGATCTGCGTGGCGACGCGCGACCACAGCCGCGCGAACGCCAGCGGGCTGCGCGCGAGGAACGCGAGCGGCCGGTCGACCTCGAGCGCCGTCGCGCCGAGGAACGGGAAGCGGCGCATCGACACGTCGTGGCTCGCGACCATGTGGCCCGCGATCGCGAGCTTGCTGCGCGAGCCGAGGAACGCGAAATGCATCGGCTTCGCATCCTCGTAGACGAGCTTCCAGCGCGGATCTTCCGCGAGCAGTTCGAGCGCCTGCGCGATCCAGCGATCGAGCGTCTGCAGCAACTGCGGATTGTGCGGGCTCTTCACGAAGTCGCCGCGCGACGGAATCTTGCCGAAGTAGGCGATTTGCGCCTGTACGGTTTGCGTCATTGCGCCCCCTGTGCATTCGTTGCGTTGGCGGCCGCGACGGCCGGCGCTGCGGCCGGCGTACCCGTGCCGGACTGGGTCGCGTTCTGCGCGGCGCCCGCGCTCGCGTCGGCGACCGACGACGGCAGCTGCAGGCCGCGCAGGCTCTGCTGCTGCGGCTGGTCGCTGCCCCCGCCGCCGGACGGTTGCGACGTGCTGATGATGCGCATCGTCACCGACACGTTCACGCTGCCCTGCGCCCACGTCAGGTCGAAGGTGCCGTCCGGACGGCGCTTGCGTTGCGCCGAGTTGATCAGCTTCTCGAGGCCGTAGCGGCCCGGCTCGTTGACGAGCTGCACCGTGCGGCCGTCGAAGGTCGTCGCGGACAGCGTCGCGCCCGGCGAGCCCTGCGGGTTCGGCCACACGAAGTTGGTCCACTGCGGCGGCGTGTTGCGGTAGCGCAGTTGCTGGCCGTCGATCGCGATCGTGTATTCCGTCGTGCCCGTGCTCGGCTGCGGCAGGATCTGGAACACCGTCTGCGGCTCGGACGACGCGGCCGCGCCGCCTGCCGCACCGCCCGCGAGCGGCGCGACCCAGCGCGCGAAGCCGTTCGTGAAGTCCGGCGTGAGGCCGATGCCCATGTCGCCCCACGTGCGGGCGGCGAGGGTATCGCCGCGGCGCACCGCGAGCGGCCCGAGCGTCGTGCCGACGAACTTCGCGATCGAGCCGTCCGGACCGAACACCTGCGCGATTTCACCGGCGCCGGCCTCGACCTTCGCGCTCGCCGCGAACGGGTACTTCGTCGCGAGCGAGTTCTGGAACGGCTGGTAGACCTGCGCGTTCCACACCTTGTTGACTTCGGCGCTGGCCGGCTGGATCACGACCGCGAACGCCTGCATCAGCGGCCGCACGAGCAGCGGACGCAGCGACTTGCGTTGCGAATCGGTGAGGCCGGTCAGCATCTGTTCGTCGACGAGCTTCAGCGAATCGGCGAGTTCCGAACCGTTGCCGTCGAGCGTCTGCTGCATCAGCTGGCGCGCGCCCGGTCCCGGGTCGCCCTGGTTCTTGATCACGTTGAAGCGCGTGCGGACCTTCGACAGCGACTCCATGTAGCCCTTGAGCATCGACGTGCCGTCATGCACCGCGACGATCCGCGCGAGCCCGATGAATTCCTGGCCGATCGGACCCATCGGCACCTCGGCCGGATTGCCGTTGATGTCGATGTTGGCGGCCGCCACCTGGCCGGCCGGCGAGCGCGAGAACAGTTGCTTGACCCAGTTCACGACACCCGTCTGCGCCTTCTTGATCGTCACGTTCGCGAGCGACGGGTTGTCCCACGACGTCTGGTCGTACGCGGTCTCGAGGATCTTGCGGATCGGCGAATCCTGCGGGTCGCCGAGGCGGTTCATCCCGTCGACGGCCTGGCCGAAGCTGCTGAAGCCCTGCACGGCGATGCCCTGCATGAACTTCTGCCAGTGCTGCGCATACTCGGTCTTGTACATGCCGACGAGCGTCTTCTGGATCTGCTCGGGGCTGCCCTCGAGCGTCAGGTCGTCCTGCGTCGACGTGTTCAGCACCCAGTCCTTCGCCTGCAGTTCCTTGGTTGCCGCGTCGCGGATCGCCGGCTGCACGTAGTCGAACCACGCTTCGCGCGTGAACGTGCCCGGAATCGCGTAGCTGCCTGCCACGAGCCCCTGGTTGCCGTCGCCGACGATGCGCGCGATGGTCATCGGCGCGAAGCGGGTCGACGCGCGTGCCTTGATTTCCTCGTACACGCGCTGGCGGGCCGGCATGCCGCGCACGACGCGGCGCAGGTTCTCGCGGGTCTGGTCGACGAGCGCGAGGTTCGCGTCGATCATCGGCCAGTCGTCGTCGTTCACGCGCGACAGGTAGAACGAGATCATGCGCTCCGCGCTCTTGATCATCTCGTCGCGCGGCATGTTGCCGCGATTCGTCTCGAGCCAGCCGCGCCAGAAGCGGGCGAGCTGGTCGGTCAGGTGCGCCTGTTCGACGTGACGCTTGTCGGACAGCATCAGGTACGTCTTGAGCGCGTTGTACGCGTCCTGCACGTTGGTCGGCGACGCGTCGCTGTAGAGGCCGCCCTGCGGAGCGGCCGGCTGTTGCGCTGCGGCCGGCGCGGTGCCGGACGCGGCCAGTGCGGCACCGGCCTGCGGCGCGGCGCCTGCCGCGTTCGTCGAGACCGGAATTGCGCCACCCTGCACGGCGCCCGATTCGGGCGGGCGCGTCATCGGCACGAGCTGCTCGGGATGCGCGTTCACGTCCTTCATGAACGACGCGAGATTCTGCGACACGGGTGCCAGCAGGATCTGGCGCACGCCGTTGTAATACTCGGTCAGCAGGTGCTGCTCGAGACGGTCGCCCTGGTACAGGCCGAGCGACACCGAGACCGGCTTGTCGCGGCGGAACTGCTCGAGCTGCTCGATCCGGTCCTCGAGGATGTCCATCGCCTGCAGGCGCGACTGCAGGTCGTTGCGGCCCTGCTGCAGGCGCGTGACGTTGTCGAGGTCGGCCTGCACGTTCGCGACGAGCTGCTGGTTGCCGATCGTCGACCAGGTCCAGCCGCCCAGCGCGAGCGCGAGCGCCGCGACGAAGCCGAAGAAGGTCGCGTAGCGCAACCGGGTCTTGGTCGGGCTCGCGAACTGCCGCACCGTCTGGCGGTCCGCGAAGATCACCTTCGAGAACAGGTCGCGCAGGAAGAAGCCGTTCTTCGAGAACGCGCTGTGCGGCTTCGGCAGCGCGCTGCCGTCGAGGCCGAAGCGCTGCGCGATGCGCTGCGCGGCCGCGCTGTTGGTTTCGCCTTCCTGCAATGCGCTGGTGAAGTAGAAGCCGCGGAAGATCGGCTTGTACTGGAACGGGTTGTTCTCGAACAGCGTCGCGAGGAACGCGCGCAGCGACGGCTTGATCGTCGAGAATTCGAGCGGGAAGCTCAGCTGGCCCGGCGACAGCTGGTTGCCGCGCGACAACGAGAGCTGCGCGACGCTGATCTCCTTCAGCCCTTCGTACAGTTCCTCGAAGTGCGTGTCGAACTGCGCGACCACGTCGCGCTTGTCGTCGGGTTCGTAGGGCAGGGTGGCGCCCCACACGCGGTCGTACTCGTGCTTGTCGCTGCTGCTGAAGAATTCGGTGAAGCCGGTGATCAGGTCGGCCTTCGTGAACATCACGTAGACCGGTGCGAACACCTCGAGCTTCTCCGTCAGCTCCTGAACGCGCTGGCGGAGGTTTTTCGCGAGGTTGATCGCGAATTCGGGGCGGTTGCCGGTGAGTTCGGCGATGCTCGCGGTGACGATGATGCCGTTGATCGGCGCCTTCGGGCGATAGCGCTTGAGCAGGCCGAGGAAGCCGAGCCATTCGCTGCGATCTTCCTCGTGCACCGAATAACGGCCGGCCGTGTCGAGCAGGATCCCTTCGGTCGTGAAGAACCAGTCGCAGTTACGCGTGCCGCCGATGCCGTGGATCACCGCGCTGTTCTTGTCCGCGAACGGGAACTGCAGGCCGGAATTGAGCACGGCGCTGCTCTTGCCCGCGGCCGGGTTGCCGATGACGATGTACCACGGCAGTTCGTACAGCGCGGAGCCGCCCGACACCTGGCCGATCTTCGACGTCTTGATCGTCTTCACCGCGTCCGACAGCCGCGTGCGCAGCACGTCGAGATCGGCCGTCTTCGCGTCGGGGGCGAGCGCGGCGGCGGCGGGCGCGGCGATCTTGCCGGTTTCCGCCTGCTCCTCCAGCACCTGGCCGAGCTGCTGGTTCGCGCGCTTCACGCGCCAGCGGCGCCACAGCGCGACGACGAGCCACAGCGCGAGGATCGCCGCGAACGCGATCGCTGCCCACAGGAGCGGCAGCTGGAGCATGTCGGCGACGATGAAGAGGATGGCCGCTAGCGCGACGATCCCGACGATCGAGAGCGTACGCGGATGAGTCAGCACGTTGAGGATGCGTTGCATAGGACGTTCAGGTTCCGGTGCGATTCGGTGAGGCGACGCAGGCGCGTCGAGCGGCAAGGGTGGCGCCGCGATGTGTCGCCATGCTGTCAAACGGGATGAAGGGGGCTGGCATCAATGCGCCCGCGGCATCGGAGAAGGCGCGCGCATTAACGAAAGGACGCTGTGAGATTTAAAACGGAAGCGGCGGCCGGAAAAGATCGCGCACCGGAATGCATGATTTTTTGCGCCGCCCATATCGTTTCCTGCCGGGATATTAAAAAGCCCCATGCCGCCCTCATTATTTCCTGTCCGGCAGCCCTGGCTAGCTGCCGCGTCCCAGTTTAAAACCGGGTTTATGGTATTCCACGTGCCCGAGATCCATCATTTTCCAGCGGCCCCCCCAGGTCAGGCCAACCTGTTCGGCGACCTGGCCGTACAACTGGTAGCCGCGCATCGCCCACGGATCTTTCTCGGAAATGACCAGCTTGCCGTCGCGCAGGAATGCGTTGTCGGCCGCCAGCCCGAATTGGTGATAACTCTGGAAGGCCGCCGCGTTGGTCACGTTGCCGCCCATTGCCGCCAGCCGGTTCTGCCGTTCCGGGCTCCGGTAACCTTCCAGCAACGCCATTTCATATCCATATTGTTCGTGCATGATCTTGTAGACCAGCAGCAAACGCGTACGGAAATCCGGATCCAGCAGGTTCCAGTCACGGCTTGCATCCTTCAGCGCCGGACGTACCTGTTCGACTTCCTTGGTGGCGAAGACTTCCGGCGGCAGCGGCGGGGGCGGTACGAGCTGTTCGCCCTGCAGCAGGGCGGCGATCTTCTCGTCGGGCACGCGCGCCGTGTCGTCGTACTGGAACAATTGCCGGCCGCGTAACGCAATGGCGACCAATGGCGGCGTCGCAAGAATACCTGCCGATACCATAATCATCAAGCGCCGTCGAACCAGTAAATTTTGCACATCGTTTAAAGCGCCGCGCGTAACGCTTGCCGATTTAACAATCTGACTTCGCGTACGCGCGGCGCGATCGTTCGCACGGCGTGTAAGACGGCCGTGAAACTGGGCGACGGATTCGAAAACGGTCGCGCGGATACCCGGTAAAAGCAACAGTGCCGCAACTGCTACGGCAAGGGCGAAATAGGCGACGAGTGCGACGGCAATCAACGAAATCCCCGGAAATTGGAATTGATTGTGTTTTGCAATGCTTGCTCTTAGAATCAGGCTGCTTCGAGAGGCCGGGCTATATTATCGCGGTGAATTAAACCAGGATTCAATGAGACGCTGAATGAGTGCGCCGGAAAATTCAAATTCGAAATCTCCGCCCAGCCTGCTGTCCGATACCAAACCGGCAGGCGACGGAGCTCAGCAGTCGCGCATTCTCGCGAATCTGGAAGGACGTGTCACGCCGCCGGCCGAACCGCCGCGCCGTTCGCTGAAGGCGCCGATCGCGGCCGTCGTTGCACTGGTGGTTGCCGTCGGTGGCTGGGGCGCATGGCGCATGCAGCATTCGAACGAGCAGGCCGTTGCCGTCACGGCCGAGGCCGCACCCGCGGCCGCCGCGCCGGCGAAGGCCGCCGCGGCCAGCGACGCTGCCGTGCAGGTCGCGCAAAATGCGGCATCCGCCGCGCAGCCGGCCACGATCGTCAACGACGACGCAGCTTCCCGAACCGTTGCTTCCGCATCGTCCGCGTCCGCCGCGGACAACAGCCGCCTGTCGCGTGCGCTCGCCAACGGCGCCGATGATGCATCGGGCACGGCCACGGCCGGTGCGGCGGCCGCCGCCGCCGCTGCTACGACCAAGACCGCGAAGGCCGACGCAGCGAAGAACGCGAAGGTCGCGGCGCACGGCAAGACCGACACGAAGGCCGAAACCAAGGCTGACGCAAAGGCCGAGGCCCGCAAGCATCGCAAGGAACAGCAGGCCGAGCTCGCGCAGGCGAAGAAGCGTCGCGACGCGACGTCGACCCGCACCGCGAGTGCGAAGGCGGCCGGGAAGGACGATCCGGATGCGGATCTGCTCGCGGCGCTCGTCGCGCGCACGAAGCCCGCCGACAAGAAACTCGCCGCGCAGAAGGCGCAGGCCGTGCCGACCAAGACGGCCGCGACGGCCGGCTCGCTGGCGTCGCGCGTGAAGGAATGTTCGGAGCGCGGTTTCTTCGAGGATCAACTGTGCCGCTGGCGCGTCTGCGAAGGTCACTGGGGCAAGGATCCCGCGTGCCCGAGTGCCGCGCAGTCGGAGACGCGGCAGTAACGCGTCTCGTGTGCCGGCCTGCCGCACCTGCGCCGCCCGTTGGGCGGCGCGTTGCTTTTGGGGTGCGGAATCGGCCGGTATGATGCGGCGTGACGCTGTCACCGGCGCGTCATGCCCGTCGGGCATACGTTTCCTTTCCTTTTCCGGCGCGGGTTCGCGACCCGCGATGCGCGGCGCGCCGCGCGCCGCACGACCTTCGACACGATGGACCTGATCGTACAGACTTACGGCGCCGATACGTCCGGCATGGTGTGCGGATTCCGCTTCGATCCGGGCGGATCCGGCGCGACGCTCGACGCGGACACGGCCGCCGCGTGGCTGCGCACGTGCCGCGAGCACGATGGCGCGTCGGACGATTTCGTCTGGCTGCACTTCAATCTCGCACACGGCGCGAGCGAGCGCTGGATGCGCACGCACCTCGATCTGCCCGACAGCTTCTTCGAATTCCTCCACGAAGGGTCGCGCTCGACGCGCATCGAGCAGGAGGACGGCGCACTGCGGGCGATCGTCAACGACGTGATGTTCAACCTCGAACTGACGCCGTCGGAGATCGCGACGCTGTTCGTCCACGTCGAGCGGCGCATCATGGTCACCGCGCGGCTCAAGCCGCTGCGCTCGGTCGACACGCTGCGCGCGTGCGTGCGCGACGGCGAGCAGTTCCGGTCGCCGGCGGAGCTGCTCGTGCACCTGCTGCGCGACCAGGCCGACCTGCTGATCCAGATCATGCGGCGCACGAGTGTCGACGTCGATCGCATCGAGGACCGCTTCCTGTCGCAGCGGCTCACGTCGAGCCGCATCGAGCTCGGCGCGATGCGCCGCACGCTGACGCGCCTGCAGCGCATGCTCGCGCCCGAGCCCGGGTCGATCTTCCGGCTGCTCGCGAAGCCGCCCGCCTGGCTGCACGTGGAAGACGTGCAGGAGCTGCGCGAGTCGACCGAAGAGTTTTCGCTGGTGCTCGCCGACCTGGCCGGGCTCAACGAGCGGATCAAGCTGCTTCAGGAAGAGATCGGCTCGCGTCTCGACGAGCAGAACAACCGGACGCTGTTCACGCTGACGCTCGTGACCGTGATCGCGCTGCCGATCAACATCGTCGCCGGCTTCTTCGGGATGAACGTCGGCGGCGTGCCGTTCTCGGAGAACAAGCACGGCTTCTGGCTGATGGTGCTGCTCGTGGCGGGCTTCACGGCACTCGCCGCGTGGTGGGCATTCCGCCGGCGCGACGACCGCTAGCGGCATCGACCCGTCAGCGCAACAGCGCGATCGCGCGTTCGCCGATCACCATTCCAAGCAGCCCGACGAGCGCGACGAGCGGCGGGGCCGGCGAGCGCACGTGCAGCAGCGCATACAACACGCCGACGCCGAGGCCCACCGCGAGCGAGGTCACGTAATCCGTCATGGCGGTCTCCCGTGTGATCCGGCGTCAGGGTTTGAGGATGACGCGCTCGCGCGCACCGGCCAGCACCGCGCGATACGCATCGTGCGCGCGCTCGAGCGGATAGACGTAGTCGTCGCCGATCGGGAACGGGCGCAGGGTGCCGTTGCCGAAGCCGGGTGCGAGCGTGTCGAGGATCTGCGCGACCGCGGCGCCGCCGAGCTGCAGCGAATCGATGCCCACGAACGTGTGCTGGCCGCGATAGAACGCGAAGATGTCGAACGGCACGTTGCGCTCGATCGTCGAGATGAAGATCTGCCGCGCACCGATCGCCATCGACGCGTTCGCCGCTTCGAAGTACGGGCTGCCGACCGTGTTGTAGACGATGTCCGCGCCGCGTCCGCCGGTCGCCGCGCGCACCGCGTCGGCCACCGGTTCTTTCGACGCGTCGATCATGTGCACGTCGCTCGATGCGTGGCCACGATAGCCGCCGGCGCTGCGCTCGACGCCGATCACGGTTGCGCCGTGCGCGGTCGCGAGCTGGATCGCGGCCTGGCCCACCTTGCCGTTCGCGCCGAACACGAGCACGACGTCGCCGGCCGTCGGCATGCCGGCGCGGCGCAAGCCCTCGTAGGCTGTGACGAACGGCACGCCGACGCCGGCCGCTTCGTCGAGCGTCAGCACGGCGGGCTTGCGGCGCACCAGTGCCGCGTCGAGCACGAGCCATTGCGCGTGCGAGCCGTCACGCCCGACGCCGAGATCGCCGCCCGAACCCCACACTGGCGCACCGATCCAGCCTTCCGGGCCGCTGCGCACGATGCCGGCCCAGTCGCGCCCGGGCGTGCGCGGCCACACCGCGTGCGGCATGCGGCCGAGCGCGGCCTTCACGTCGCTCGGGTTCACGCCGGCCGCGTGCACCTCGATCAGCATCTGGCCGTCGCCCGGTACGGGCGTGTCGATTTCCCTGACCCGCGCGTCGAGCGACTCGATGTCGGCGGCGGGGGCGTCGAAGCGGATGCTGCGCATGGTGATCTCCGTGGCGGTTGGCTGCCGCGCGGCCCGGTGGGGCGGGGCGTGCAGCGAGTGAAATGGATGAACGCAGTCTAGTCGGCCCGGTTTGACGCGGAAACCCGCAAAGGCGGATGATTGTTTTGCGATAAACGCATAGCCAAATCCGAAGGCACCGAATGGACGATTTCCTTTCCCCGCACCTGGCGCTGTTCGTCGACGTGGTCGACCAGCAGAGCTTCTAGGCGGCCGCCCGCCGGCTGGGTGTCGCCGCGTCGTCAGTCACGCGGCGCATCGACCGGCTCGAGACACAGCTCGGCATCCGCCTCCTGCATCGCACCACGCATGCGCTGCGGCCGACCGAGGCCGGGCAGTTGCTGTACGGGCGCGCGACGCGGATGCTGGCCGAGCTGCGCGGCCTGCAGGAAGACCTGCACAGCCAGCAAGACGAGCCGAGCGGGCTGCTGCGCGTCGACTGTCCGGCGCCGTTCGGCCGGCGGCACCTGGTGGCCGCGCTGGCCGCGTTCATGCAGCGTCATCCGGCGCTGCAGGTCGACCTCGTGCTGACCGACAGCATGGTCGACCTGCAGGGCGCGCGGCTCGGCTCGGACGTCGATCTCGCGGTGCGTATCGGCCCGCTCGAGGACACGCGCCTCGTCGCAACCGTGCTGGCGCCGCAGCGGCGCGTGCTGTGCGCGAGCGCGGCGTATCTGGCGCGGCGCGGCGAGCCGGATACGCCCGACGCACTCGCCGGACACGACTGCCTCGCCTGGCACGGCGTGCCGCCACCGGGCGCGTGGCGCTTCGGCGAGCGCCGCCACGCGCCGGCACAGCCGCGGTTTCGCAGCAATCATTCGGAAGCGTTGCTCGAAGCCGCGATCGACGGGCTCGGTCTCGCGCACCTGCCGACCTGGCTCGCGGGGGACGCGCTGCGCGACGGCCGCTTGCGCGCGGTGCTGCCGCAGTTCGCGGCGGCGCCCGAGCCGGCGACGATCCACGTGTTGCGCCAGCCGGCGCGCGGCACCGCACGCGCGTCGCGGCTCGTTGCGTTCCTCGCGACGTGGTTCGCGCAGCCGGCGTGGGATGCCGCGTGGGCGTGACGACGACGGCGGGCGACGGTCGGCGACGTGTCGCCGGGCCCGACGCACGCCGGGCATGAAAAAGGGCCTCGCACGCGAGGCCCGTCAAAGGTCGGAGAAACCGGTACGCCGGCCGGCCGCCGCAGGCTGCGCGGCACCGGCCGGGCACGCACCGTTACTGCGTGACTACCTTGCGCGGCTTGAAGATGCCCTGGTATTGCAGTGCCGGGCGTTCCTTCGTCACCGGTTCGATGCCGCCGAAGGTCGGCGTCTGGCGCAGCTTCATCGCGGCCGGCGATGCGACCGAGCCGATCGACGTCGAGCGCGATGCCGGCGCGAGGTTGTTCGCGACGAGCAGCGCGGCTTCGCTCTTCAGGTTCGCGAGCAGCACCGGATCGGTCGAGCCGTTGACCTGCGTGAGCAGCCCGCTCCAGGCCGCGTCGCTGTAGTTGACGACGTAGTAGTCGAGCCCGCTCGGGTCGGCCACCACGCCCGTGCAGCCGTCGATCCGCGTTTGCGTCTGCGTATCCTTCAGCGCGAGCGTCGTGCGTTTCGCGAGACCCTGGCCGTACGCGAGCGTGATCGGCACCGTCCACTGCAGGCCCGGATACGCGTTCTTGTTAGGGAACGGCTGCTGTTTCAGCGTGACGACCGTCTGGTTCTTCGTCAGGTCGCACTGCGTGTCGAGCGAGATCAGCGGCACGCCGGTCTGGCGGACGTAGCTGTCGCCGATCGCGCCGATCGCCTGGCCGCTTTCCTTCGACAGCGCATCCCACAGGCGCTTCGGTGTGCCGTTGCCGAACGAGTAGTCGACGAGGTACTGCTGCAGACCCTTGCGCAGCGTCTGTTCGCCGAGATAGTTCTCGAGCGTCTTCAGCACGTGGCCGCCCTTGTCGTACGTGAACGCGCTGGCGCTCAGCACGAAGTCGTTCGAGGCCCAGCCGTTGAAGTTCGGCGCGACCGGGAAGGCGTTCGGGCCGATGTCGCGATTGATCACGCGATACTTGTTCTTCACCTGGTCGAGCCAGCTGAACTCGTCGGGGAAGAACTGGATCGTCGTCTTCGTCTCGAAGAACGTCGCGAACGACTCGTTGAGCCACACGTTGTCCCACCAGTCGGTCGTGACGAGATCGCCGAACCACTGGTGCGCGACTTCGTGCGTCAGCACCTCGTTGCCGTAGTGCGACATCGGCTGGCCCGGCTGCGGCAGGATGTCGTCGGCGAACTCGAGGATCGACCCCCAGTTCTCCATCCCGCCGAAGTTCAGGTCCTTCTGCTCCTTGAACGCATCGTTCGCGGCCACCGTGTCGAACTTCGTGAGCGGCAGCGCAATGCCCGTGTAGCGGTAGTAGAAGTCGAGCGCCTGCTTGGTGCGGTCCATCGCCGGCTTCGCCCAGTCGCTCATGCCCGGCGGCGTGAACACGCGCAGGTGCAGGCCACCCTTGCCGCCCGGCAGCGGGCTCGTGAAGTCGTCTTCATAGGTGTCGAACTGGCCGCCGCCGAAGAACAGCAGGTACGACGGCATCGGCGGGGTCTTCTCGAACTGCACGAGCTTGTAGCCGCCGCCGACGTTGGTCGACGGCTTCTCGGCCGCGTTCGACACGACGCGCCAGTTCGACGGCACTTCGGCCGTCACCTCATAGGTCGGGCGGAACGCCGGCTCGTCCCAGCCGGGGAACCACTGGCGCGACAGATTGGTTTCGCCCTGCGTGAGGATCGCGCCGCTCGTCTTGCCGTCGGTGCCCTTCAGGTCGACGCGGAACACGCCTTCCGCGGCCGAGCAGCCCGGATACGGATCGTCGCCGCAGCTGCCGCCCGTCTTCGTGCCCGGATCGTCGTACGACTTGAAGTTGATGATGCCCGACCACTCCATGTGCAGCGAGTAGTTGCCCGGCGAGATCGTGCCGCTCACGGGGCGCAGCTGGTAGAAGTCGCCCTTGTCCTGCGGCGTCGCGATCAGCTGGATGTTGCCCGGCTGCAGCGTGATGCGGCCGTTCGTGAACTTGATCCGGTGGCCGGCGATCACGATGTTGTTGACCGGCTTCAGCACCTTGATCTCGACGTCGGCGCGGCCGTCGAACGCGTTCAGCGCGTCGTTCGGGCGGAACCACAGCCGGTAGTTCACGGGCACCACGGTGTCCGGCAACTCGACAGGCGACACGCTCTTGTCGACGTTGGATGCGCTCGGCGGCGCGTTGACGGTGGGCGACGAGCCCGAGTGCGGTGCGCCGGCGGAGCTGAGCGCGGAAGCGGAGCCTGCACCGCCGTCGTCACCGCCGCACCCGGCGAGTGCGAGCGCGGCGACGAGCGGCAGATAACGCATCTTGCGAATATCGATCGACATGACTGAAACCTCGATTGTTGAAAGAATCGTTCAGTGCTGCGAAAACGCCGGCAAAAACAATCCCCTCGCCGTTAATCAACAGCGATGAAAATGCCAATGACGGATTATTCGAAAACGCGGCGGCTGACTACGTGAAGGTAATCATGGTTTACTGCCCCCTCTGGATTTCCGGATGTCGGTTAACTTGCCGGTTCAAAATGGCCGGGCGCGTGTTGTACTGAGTTGATTTCGCGCGCACGACACAGAGCCGCACGCCCTGCGCGGGCGCGCGATTCCCTTGAACCGACGACCTACGGGGCTGGCCGGGCCGGGCCGCAGGATGGCCGGAAGGCGTGTCGCCGTTCCGTAAAATCGCCGTCATGCGGCTTCAAGCTTTGTCGGCTTGCTCGAAGGATGCGTAAATATACTTGATGGTTTTAGGTAAAGGAAACGAAAAATTTAGAAATTGTATCTATTGAATTCGACGCGCTTCATTGAATGCTGGAAAGCATTAATGCGCTTTCCGTTTGGCTGGTATTTTCGTAGTTTTAATCTATTAACGATCCGGCGTGGCCGCGAAAACTACGAAATCCGGTGTGCGGGGGCGCACTCGGTACAATGCAGCGACGATCCGCTCACCGATTGCCGCGAGGAGGCCCCCATGCCACGAACCCTGTTCCGAATCGCGCCGCTGCGCGCCGTGCTGCTGCTGTTCGCCGCCGTGCTCCTGCTCGGCGGCTGCGCGGGGCTCACGCGCGATTCCGTGCGCGTGTCGGTCGCCGGGCTCGACCCGCTCGTCGGGCAGGGCCTCGAGATGCGTTTCAACCTGAAGCTGCGCGTGCAGAACCCGAACGACACGCCGATCGAATACGACGGCATTTCGGTGGCGCTCGACCTGAACGGCACGCCGTTCGCGAGCGGCGTGAGCGACCGCTCGGGCGTCGTGCCGCGCTTCGGCGAGGCCGTGCTCGACGTGCCGGTTTCCGTGTCGGCGTTCGCCGCCGCACGGCAGGCGTGGAACCTGCCCGGCGCGGCTGCCAGCGGCGAGTTGCCGTATGCGCTGCGCGGCCGGCTCGCGGGCGGCGTGCTCGGCACCGTGCGCTTCAGCGATGCGGGCACGCTGCGCATGCCGGCGACGCCCGGGTGGGGCGGGTAGACGATGCCGGGCCGGACGAAGCGTCGCGATCGCGGCGCCGTCTGACGATTCCTGACGATCGGGCTTCGAATGCCTTGCGTTTTGCGCGTCAATCGCGTTTAGACTGCCTCAGTCCGGAGGGCCGGGCGACTTTTTCGAGAGGGCACCATGGCAGCGAAATTCGTCATCAAGAAAGCGAGCGACGGGCAGTTCCTGTTCCACCTGAAGGCCGCCAACGGCGAGATCATTCTGCGCAGCGAGCTGTACAAGACCAAGGCGTCGGCGGAAAACGGCGTCGCGTCGGTGCGCAAGAACGCGCCGGACGATGCGCGCTACGAGCGCAAGACCGCGACCAACGGCCAGTTCATGTTCAACCTGAAGGCCGGCAATCACGAGATCATCGGCACGAGCGAGCTGTACAAGGCCGAAGCGAGCCGCGAGAACGGCATCGCGTCGGTCAAGCAGAACGCGCCGGATGCCGCGCTCGACGACCAGAGCTGAGCGGCCCGGTAGCGCCAATACGCCGCGGGCATCGCGCAGGTGGCAGTCGGGGCAGTCGCCCGCGCTTTGCCGCGCGGGCAAAGCGCGGTATGGTGTGGTCCGCGCGGCGCATGCCTGTAGCGCCGCCTGTCTGAAGCCAACCGTAGCCGAGCTCGCGTGACCGATTTCCCCGTTTTCCACTGGACCGACGCCGACGGCGCCGAACACGCCGTGCGCTGGCGCTCCGAAGCCGGCGTGCAGCCGCCGAAGCGCGCGGTGCCCGCCGACGACCGTCTCACCGCCGACGCGGCCTACCGCCTGGCCTGCGAGGGCACCGCGCTCGTCTGGCAGGGCGACTTCCAGAATGCGCGCCAGCTCGTGCAGGCGATGGCGCGCCGCGTCGAGCGCAAGCCGAAGAAGGCGAAGGCCGCGGTGGGCGTCGACGCATTCAACCTGCATCGTCTTGCGCAATCGCAGCGCGCCCGCACGCTCGGGATGCTGCTGATCCCGCTCGATGCCGACTACACGATCCCGCTGCGCCGCGCGCCCGACGTACGCGCCGCATGCGAGGAAGCGTACGGCCCGGGCGGCGAACCGTCGGTCGTGTCGCTGCGCGAGCTGCTCGGCCTCGTCGGCGCGCACGAATGGCGCAAGAAGGGTGTGCCGATCCCGGCGCTGGGCGGCGCGCCGATCCAT
>JABLTH010086738.1_pt1 | contig 36598 bp, 41 predicted proteins | sample 7875711 | NCBI WGS metagenome assembly JABLTH01 (sample SAMN14941262, study PRJNA633318) | bioreactor metagenome | isolation source: bioreactor | place: China | collected 2019-03-05 | reverse complement strand
CGGCAACGCCGAATCGCGCACCGAGAACCTGGACGAGCTGGTCAACGTGGCCAGCCGCTTCGAGCTCACGCCCGACGACATCGACGCAGGCCTCAGCGAGCTGGCCGCGTTCCTCTCGCACGCCGCGCTGGAGGCCGGCGAAGGCCAGGGCGAGGCCTGGGACGACTGCGTGCAGCTGATGACGCTGCACTCGGCCAAGGGGCTGGAGTTCCCGCTGGTGTTCCTGGTCGGCATGGAGGAAGGCCTGTTCCCCAGCCAGCGCTCGGTCGAGGACGAAGGCCGGCTGGAAGAGGAACGCCGGCTCGCTTACGTCGGCATCACCCGCGCGCGGCAGAAGCTGTTCCTCACCCATGCCGAATCGCGCCGCATGCACGGCACCGAGATGCTGGCACGGCCCTCGCGCTTCCTCGCCGAGATGCCGGCCGAGCTGGTCGACGAAGTGCGCCCGCGCGTGCAGGTGAGCCGGCCGATGTACGGCGGCGCGCCGCGCTACGGCGGCAGTGCCTCGCTGGAAGAGGCCTTGCCGGTGAAGCTGGGCCAGCGCGTCAGCCACCCGACCTTCGGCGAGGGCGTGGTGCTCAGCGCCGAGGGCGCCGGCCCGCACGCCCGACTGCAGGTGAATTTCGCCGATGCCGGTAGCAAGTGGCTGGTGGCGGCATACGCCAACCTCACCCCGCTCTGAAGGCGGCCTGATCGACCCTTGGGAACTCGTCGCGCCTGCGTTGTCCAAGGCTCCGCTTCCCCCGGAGCCCACGACCGGAGCGCGACTCATGCGCCGCGACGATTCCGCCAGCCGCCTGCTGGACTACGACCTGTGCGTGCACATCTTCACCGCCTCGGCCGGCATGGTCGGCGTGTGCCTGACGGTGATCGGCATCATCCGCGTGGTGATCTCGCTGCGTAAGGCGGACCTGTTCGTCGACGATCTGCTGGCCACCGACGCGATCCTCTACCTCGCCGCCTGCCTGCTTGCCTACTGGGCGCTGCGCACCCGCCACCACAAGCGCAACCACCGGGTCGAGCGCACCGCCGACGTGGTGTTCCTGGTCGCCCTCACCCTCACCGCGGTCAGCGCCGGCCTGATCACCTGGGCGATCTCGGTGCGCTGAGGGCAGCGCCGAATCCCCAAACCATGGCGCCCCCGCCCGCCACTGGGCTAGCGCCCCGGCGTCGCGCTGGCCTCGCATCACCTTCGCAAGCCAGACGAGCACATGGACGTCCCCTGGTATCTCCAGCACCTCGGCCTGCCCGCCGATGCCGACCAGCGCGCGATCAAAGTGGCCTACGCCAGGCAACTCAAGCTGATCGATACCGCCACCGACATCGAGGGCTTCACGCGCCTGCGCCAGGCCTACGAGGCGGCGCTGCACGCGCTCGACGGGGAGCCGGTGGCAGCACCGGCCACGCCCTCCCATCCACCGACGGGCACCACTGCGCCTGCTTCCGGCGCGCCTGCCGCACCGCTGGAGAACCCGATCGTCACGCAGGCCCGGCAAGCCCTGGCAAGGCTGCAGCAAACCTTGTCATCCGGCACTCCACCGACCACGGCGCTGACCGACGCGCTTGCCTCGGTACGCCAGGGCCACCTGCAGCTTCCCATCATCTTCGAGTGCCTGCTGATCGATGCTCTCGCCTCCGGCGCGCTGGATGCACCGCTGGAGGTATTCAACGCGGCCCGCGAGGCCTTCGACTGGATGGACGTGACCCGGCTGGCACAGCTCGGCCCGCGCGGCCAGTGGCTGCAGCAGGTGATGCACGAGCAGCGCCACTGGGAGCAGGCCACCGCGCCGTGCCATGGTGCCGGCTGGTTCGAACGCCTGATGCGCGGCGACCGCTCGCCGCCGGACCCGGACATGGCGGCGCAGTGGCCGTTTGTGCTGCAGGCGCTGCGTCTGTTCCCCAACCTGATCCCACTGCGCGTGGGGCGGCCGATGCTGCAGGCCTGGCAGCAGGCATTCGCCGCGTTGCCGGAGCTTCAACGGGGACTGGCCGAGGAGCGGGCCAGTGCCGCGCCAGCCTCGCCGGCTGCCTATCGTCGCGCACAGCCTCGGCAACGCTCTCGCCAAGGCTTCCCCGGATGGGCGTTCGGGGTCGCCGTGTTCTTTGCGCTGCGCATGCTGCTCGATCTGGTGGGCAGTCATTCGTCACAGATAGCGTCGATCTGGAGCCCGCCCGCTCACCAGGTCAGCGAGCAGACCGCCGACGTGCCCCGACCCGTGTCATTGCTGGTCTCCGCACCACCGGCAACGGTCGACGGACCGGACTGCCAACGCGTCGAATCGCGCGTGCACGGTCAGGGCTGGACACCCCCGGCGTCCGACGACGAAAAGCGTCGACTCGGACATCCGCTAGTGCGTGCAATTGGGCTACTGGCCACACTGGCGCATGGCCGATCCCCGGCTGGCCAGCCTCGGCGTGGTGCTTTAGCGAACCAGGTCGCCACGCGCGGGCGCTACTCGCGCAGACGCGGCACGCCGTGCTCGTTGCGGTCCTCGATGGCGATCGGGCGGGTATCGATGTTGCCGCCGACCGATGCGGTGGGCACGTTCTGCACCGAGTCGCCGCGGGTCAGCGCCAGCGCGTTGCGGTAGCAGCGCTGCGCCATCACCGCGTCGCCCTGGCCGGTCCACATCTCGGCCAGCGCTTCCCAGGCACCGGCGCTGGGGGCGAGCGCGGTGGAACGCTCCAGGTGCTTGCGCGCCTGGCCCCACAGCTTGAGCTTCACGCACAGCCGGCCCATCGCCAGCAGCAGGCCGGCGTCGTTGGGATGCGCATCCAGCCAACCCTCCGCACGGCGCAGGCGGGCTTCCAGGTCCTCGTCGCCCAGCGCACCCCACACCTGCACCAGCGAGGACGACCACTCGCGGCGCAGCGCCGAGTCCAGTTCGTCCATCGCCGGCAGGATCATGCCGAGTGCCGCAGCGCGGCGAGCATAGGCCTCGACCACCGCCGGCGCCCGCCGCTGGTTCTTCGGCAGCTGCGACCACAGCTGGTTGAGCGCGGCGGCATCCGGCGCGGCGGCCACGCTGGCCACCAGCACCTGGGTCTCCAGCGCCTGGTAGCTGCGGGTGCCGAGTGCGGAGCTCTTCTGCAGCGGAGCCAGCGCGGCGCGGGCGCGGCGGGTATCGCCCGCCTCCAGCGCGGCCAGGGCCATTTCACGCCAGCCACCCGGCGTCAGCGTGCCGTTGTCTGCTTCCGGCGCCAGCAGCGCCACCGCCTCGGCCGGCTTGCCCTCGCGGCGCAGCAGCGCGGCACGCAGCACGCGCGCGGCCGGCGGGACGTCCTGCGCGGCCTGGTCGAGGAATTCGCGGGCCCGCGTGGTCTCGCCGCGGCGCGCAGCGGCTTCGGCGGCGGCGAGCAGCGCCGGGCCGCGCAACGCATCCAGCCGCGAGGCGCGGGCCAGATCGCGCTCGGCATCGCCGTGACGGCCTTCGGCCAGCGCCACCAGGCCATCGGCCAAGCGGCGACGGCTGACCCGGCGATGCCGACGGGTAAACGCGCCCAGCGGCCAGCGCGCGAGCTGCCACAACGCGCCCAGCACGGCCCACAGCAGCAGCAGGATGACCACCGCCGCCAGCACGGTGGTTTCGGCATACCAGCCGCGGATGCGCACCAGCACGTAGCCGGGGTCTTCGGCGACCCAGTGCCAGCCGAACGCTGCCAGCGCGGCGATCAGCACCAGCAGGAGGATCCAGCGCCACGCCTTCACGGGTGGGCTCCGCTCTTGGCCGGCGCGGTGGCGGCGGACGGCTTGAGCGCGTGCACGGCGCGCAGGTTGCGTAGCTCGGTCAGCGCTTCGCCCAGTTGCACCGAGGTGCCGGGCGCGGCGTCCTTGGCGAGGGCGGCCAGCGTGTCGCGCGCACGTTTCACCGCCGCGTCGGCGGTGTCGAACTGGCCGGACAGGCTGGTGTCGGCACGCTGCAGGGCGGCGCGGTAGACGGTCTCGTCATGGGCGAGCAGCGCGGCCTCGGCCTGGGCCAGGTCCAGCGCCACCAGTTCGCGCGACAGGCGCGCGTCGGCCACGGCCATCGGCGCGCCGTTGTCGCGACCGATCCTTACCACGCTGGACAACGCCTGGCCGATGCGCGTCCAGGTGCCGCTGCTCGAGGACGAGGCCGGCGCGTCCAGCGGGCGCAGCGGCAGGCCACCGACCTCGCCGCGCAGCTGCTGCAGCTTCGCCAACGCGGCCGCGTCGTGATTGGCGGCAGCCCGTTCCAGCGCCTCGCGCTCGGCAGCCACGCTCTGGCGCAGGTCGTAGAACGCGCTGTCGTCCACGCCGGACAGCGCCTGGTCGGCCAACCCGTACGCGGTGGCGGCCCCCGCGGCGTCATGGAACAGCTCGTAGCGCTCCTTGCCCATGCGCAGCAGCGACTCGGTCTCGTCCAGCAGCAGCGCGTCATGGCTGGACAGGCTCTTTTCCGACAGCTTGGCCACCGCGTCCTCGAGGTTGCGCAGGCGCTCGTTCTGGCCGAGCACTTCCTCGCGCAGGCCGCGGTTGACGTCGTCGGCGTCGCGCAGTCGCGCGCTGAGCGAGCGGCGGTCGTCGTCCAGCGCCTTCAGGCTGGTTTCCAGCGTGGCGACGCGGGTATCGAGCTGCGTCAGCGTCCCGGCCGCCGCCGCATCGCCGCGGGTCTGCTGCCACTGCTGCCAGCCGACGTAGGCGACGCCGGCGATGGCGAGCAGGGCCAGCAACAGCGCCGTGGCCAGCGCGCCGCCGCTGCCCTTCGGCTCGGCAGCACGCGGGGCGGCGGGGCGCGCAGGAGCGGGGGCGACCTTGGCGGTCTCGTTCGGAGCGTCGTCGTTGTTCATGCGCGCATGCTAGCAGCGGCGGCGCGCGGGGCTGCATCAACGCCGCGTGAACCCTCCGGCTGCCGCCGCCAGCAGGTCCGCGCCGCCGGCCGAACGGGCCCGCGCGAAGCGGGCGAATCCCGCCGCGCGGGCGACCCCGGCCAGCCGTTCGCTGCTGACCACCGCCACCGCTCGCTGCAGCGCCGCCCAGGCCTCCGGCGGCAACTGCCGGGCGAGATGGTGCAGTGCCTCCGCGCTGGACAGCAGCACCCGGGCATCGGCCGGCAGCGCGCGCACGGCCTCGGCGTGGCGACGATCCAGCCGCGGCGCGGCACGCGCGTACACATGCACCTCGTCCAGCCGCGCGCCGCGCGCCAGCAGCGTTTCGCGTAGCAGGCCGCGACCACCGGCCGCCCCGATCAGCGCCACACCGCGACCATCCAGCGACTGCAGCACCGGAAGCGCCAGCACGCCCTCGCTGTCCTGCCGCGTCGGCGATTGCGGGTCGGTCACGCCGGCCCGCCGCAGCGCGCCAGAAGTGCCCTGCCCCACACCGATCGCCGCGCAGTCGGCCGGGATCGGTGCCAGCGCCGCCGCAAACTGCACGGCAGACGGACTGGTGAAGATCACCGCCGGCGCGCGCAGCGCCCGCGCCAGCGCCGCACGGGTGGCCTCGTCGTCGACCGCGCGAAGCGACAGCCCCGGCACCAGCAACGGCCGACCGCCCAGCGCCCGTACCCGGCGTGCCAGCCCGGTGCCGGTGCCTGCCGGGCGGGTGATCACCACCACGCGGCCATGCAGCGACGGGAAGGGCGATCGGGACATGGCAGCGTGCTCCTCGCGGTCGGGCGGCGCCGGCGACGGCGCGCGGCAGGGTCGCAGTCTAGCGGCCGGGGCGCCTACACTGGTCTGCCCCACCCGGCGCGCCGGGTCGTTCCTCCCCGCACGACGAGAGTCCGATGTCCGCTGCTTCCACCGATACCCGCGACGCCGACGCCCGCGACGCCACCGCCGCGGCGCTGGTGCGCTTCATCCGCGACGAGATCCCGCTGGCCCGCGCGATGGACCTTCAGTTGGAAGCCCACACCCATGACCGTCTGAGCCTGGCCGTGCCGCTGGCCCCCAACGTCAACGACAAGGGCTGCGCCTTCGGCGGCAGCCTGGTCAGCCTGATGACCCTGGCCGGCTGGGCCCTGGTGGAACTGGCGCTGCGCGAACGCGGCGAGGATTGCGATGTGTTCGTCGGCGAGTCCACCGTGCGCTACCTGGCGCCGGTGTGGAGCGACTTCCGTGCCGACGCCGAGCTGGCGCTGGCATCGGACTGGGCCACCTTCTTCGCCACGCTGGCCGCGCGCGGCCGCGCCCGCGTCGAAGTAAACTGCGCCGTGCCCGGCGAGGACGGCCAGCCCGCCGCCACACTGGCCGCGCGCTTCGTCGCCAAGCGGCGCGCAAGTTCCTGAGCGCGCTCGCAGGCTTGCCCGCCCGGCGCCATCCGGCACAATGGCCGGTGCCCTTCCCGCGAAGAGAACGCGCCATGCGCCGCATCGCCCGCATCACCGCCGTCGCCGCCCTGCTGCTGGCGGCCAGCTGCGCCACCGACCAGCGCAACCAGACGCTGACCGCCACCCTCAACGCATACGCCAACACGGTCCGCTGGGGCAACCTGGCCAATGCCGAGCAGTTCGTCGATCCGGCGTTCCGCAACGCGCACCCGCTGACCCCCATCGAACTGTCCCGATTCACCCAGTATCGCGTCAGCGACTACGACGACGGCCAGGGACCGATCGCCACCGGCGAGAACGAGGTCAAGCAAGTGGTGCACATCGGCGTGGTCAACGTGCACACCCAGGTCGAGCGCACCCTGGTCGACCGCCAGACCTGGCATTACGACCCACAGGCCAAGCACTGGTGGCTGACCACCGGCCTGCCCGACCTGGAACCCGCGCAGTGATGCCGCAGGGGCAGTACCGTCGCTTGCCCCTATAATCGCGTTCCTTTCCGCATGCCCAGGCGACCCGAGCGGTCGCGCCAATCGAGCCCCGATGAACGATTTCCTGCACAAGCTGCCCGCCTTCGTGGGCAACCACACCGCGCTCTCGGCGCTGTTCGTGATCCTGCTGGTGGGCCTGGTCGCTACCCAGCTGATGACCCTGCTGCGCAAGTTCAAGGAACTGACGCCGGCCGGCCTCACCCTGATGATGAACCGCGAAACCCCGCTGCTGGTGGACATCTCCCCGCGCGACAGCTTCGAGAAGGGCCACATCCCCGGCGCCAAGCACGTGCTGATGAGCCAGTTCGACCCGGAGAGCAAGGACCTGGCCAAGGCCAAGGACCTGCCGGTGGTGGTGATCTGCCGCTCTGGCCAGACCGCCCAGGGCGCCGCCCAGCGCCTGGTCAAGGCCGGCTTCCAGAAGGTCTTCTACCTCGGCGGCGGCATGGGTGCGTGGAACCAGGCGCAGTTGCCGGTGGTGAAGGGGAAGTAGGGCCGCCTTCGCCGCGGTCGAAAGCAGTCGAAACCTGCGGCACGGCAGAAGGCCGGCCGGAACACGAAGCCCGTCGAGGCCAGTCGAGCCTGGACGGGCTTCTTTTGCCGACGCCAAGCAGACGGGCCATACGGTGCATTTCCCCAAGCCGGGAGGCCATGCCTTGACGCCCCGGTTCAGACGATATGGACCGTGCAGGAAGGCCGCCAATCGCCCCCGCGCACACCGCGAAACCACGGGGCGAATGCAGCAATACTCGCTTGACGAGCGCGCACGACGCGATGGAGGATCGCCCGCCATGCGTTCGACGCAATCGGCGCTCCCTTGGGTGTCCGCAGGCGTCTCGACTCCTTAAGTCCACACGCAAACGCGGATCGCGCACACCTTGATCGATAGCTCTCGCACGAACGAGTCCTTGAACCCCGCCCACCTGAAATCCGCCGTGGCGCCTCTGGACGCATGGAAGTCCGTCGTCCTCGCCAGCGTAAGTGGTGCGAACATCAAGGTCCTACGTATGGACGGCACCCCCTATCCCGACGAGTCGCACGACTATCCGGAGGGTTTGCTGGTCATCGACGGCCAACTCAACCTCACGATCGAGTCGAAGGCGATCGCGGTGCGCGCTGGCGAAATCTACGTGGTTCCGGCGGGCGTTGCGCACGCCGTCGCACCAGGCAGCACAGGCACACTGATCATTTTCGATGCGTGAATCCGTCCGTCGACGTGCGCCGAAGCCATCTCGCGGAGCGGCGCGATGACGGACGGTCAGGCCGTTTTTCAAACCCAGCGCCGGAGCCTGGACACCGTGGCACTTCCGAAGTACGCAAGATGCGAGATCGAGCGGCGATGGCTGGTCGAGCCGCGCGCCGTCGCATCGCTCGAGCTCGGCCCGCGGCGGGAGATCGAGGACCTTTACCTGCCGGGCACCGGTCTGCGCCTGCGCAAGCTGAGTGAAGCGGGCAGACCGCCGGTCTTCAAACTCTGCAAGAAGTACGGCAAATCGACCGGGCGATCCGAAGCAATCACCAACCTCTACCTGACCGCCGCCGAGTACACGCTTCTGCGGTCGGCGCTGGACGGGCAACGGGTCAGGAAGGTCCGCCATGCGGTCGCTGGTGGTTCGCTCGATCTGTATCCGGACGAGCCAACGTTGGCCGTGTTCGAGATCGAGTTCGGCTCGGAGGACGCGGCGGCGATGTATGTGCCGCCGGATTTCGTGGGTGCCGAGGTTACTGCCCACCCGGCCTACTCAGGCGCTGCGCTGGCCGGACGCGGGAGCTGACCCCCTCGTCGAAAGAGCCCTGTGCAGGCAACTTTGCAGCGAACAGGGTCAGGCTCACTTCCCGAAAGTCCAGCGCAACCGCTGAAGGCACCCGGAAGACGAGCGATCTCGGCGCTACTGCTCCACCACCGGCGGAAAGTCAATGCGCCGATGAGCACCGAACTCACGATCCGCTCCTACCTCGCCAGGGCCTTCCGCTGGCAGAAGGGTCGCCAGGGCAGCGGTTACGACAAGATGCTCCTGCTCGCCGGGCGCTGGCCGCTGCCGTTCGACAGCTACCTCATCCGCTATCCCGAGGGCTCGGAGATTCCCCCGCACACCGATCCGGTCGCCGAAGGAAGGCACTACTGGCTCAACCTCGTGCTCAAGTCACCGAAGTCGGGCGGCGAGTTCGTCTGCGCCTCACCGATCTTTGCCAGCCGATGAATCAAGCTGTTCCGCCCGGCTGCCTGCGAGCACAGCGTCACCAGGGTGATCGGCGGAAGCCGCTACGTGCTCTCGCTGGGGTGGGTGATCGGTAAGCGGGCTCATCGCAAGAGGCACTGACTCGCCCGACGGCGCCGCACTACGCCTGCGCCCGGATCCCCGCCCTTCCGGCCAGGATCTGCGCCAGCACGTCGGGCGCGTATTCAAACGAGTCGTAGTAGAGCCGGTCTTCCGGCAATCCAGCATCGACGAAGCGGTGGCGGGCGCTGTCGATCATGGCGGGCGGGCCGCTCATGTAGAGGTCGTGGGCGGAGAGATCCGGATGGTCGGCGAGCACGGCCTCGTGCACCAGGCCGGTGCGGACGGTGGCCTCGTCGGCTTCGGACAGCACCGGGATGAAGACCAGGTCGTGCGCGTCGCGCTGCCACTGCTCGGCGAGCTCGCGCAGGTACAGGTCGCCGCGCTGGCGCGCGCCCCAGTAGACGCGGATGGCGCGGCGGGTGCCCAGCGCGAGGAAGTGTTCGACCACGGCCTTGACCGGCGCGAAGCCGGTGCCGCCGGCCATGAAGATCATCGGCCGCTCGGAGTCCTCGCGCGGCACGAAGGTGCCCAGCGGGCCCTCGATGCGCAGCGTGTCGCCCACCTGCGCCCGGTCGCTGACCCACGAGGTGAAGCCGCCGCCGGCGACATGGCGCACATGCAGTTCCAGGCTGCCGTCGGGCGCGGGCATGTTGGCGATGGAGAACGGGCGGCGCCTGCCCTCCTCCAGCAGCACGTCGAGGTACTGGCCGGCCAGGTGGCGCAGCGGGCGCTCGCCGGGAGCCGGCTCCAGCCGCAGGCCGATCACCTCCGGCGCGAGCCGGCGCTTGTCGACGATGCGCACCTCGAGCGCGCGGCGGGCGATGTCCTCCACCTAGGTGATCTCGCGCGCGGCGATCAGCAGGTCGCTGGTCGCCACCGCCTGGCACAGCAGCACGGCGCGATGCGCGCGCTCGCCGGCGTCCAGCGCCAGCGGCGGATGGCGCGGATAGTCCACCTGGCCCTCGAGCAGGATCGCCTTGCAACTGCCGCACACGCCCGAACGGCAGGAATACGGCAGCGCGATGCCGGCGCGCTGCGCCGCTTCGAGCACGGTTTCCCCCGGCTGCGCCGCAAAGCGGTGGCCGGTGGCCTGGAGGGTGATGGTGAACACTTCTGCGATTGTCGCCGCGACGGGTGTCGGCCGACAATGCGGGTTCGTCATACGGGGTTCAAGCATGGGTATCTGGAAGCAGGACATCGACGTCGAGACGATCAACGGCTGGTCGAAGCACACGCTGATGGAGGTGCTGGGCATCCGCGTCACCGAGCGCGGCGAGGATTTCCTGCGCGGCACCATGCCGGTGGATGCGCGCACCCACCAGCCCTACGGCCTGCTGCACGGTGGCGCCTCGGTGGCGCTGGCCGAGACACTGGGTTCCACCGCGGCCATGCTCACGCTGGACCCGACGCAGGAACTCACCGTGGGCCTGGACATCAACGCCAACCACGTGCGCGGCGTGCGCAGCGGCACCGTCACCGGCACCGCGCGGCCGCTGCACATCGGCCGCACCACCCAGGTGTGGGAGATCCGCATCGAGAACGAGGACGGCTCGCTGGTGTGCATCTCGCGCCTGACCATGGCGGTGGTGCCGGCGCGCGCCATCAGCGCCAAGAGCTGAGCCACCCGCCCCGATGTCGACCGAAGCACCCTACGCGCACCTCACCCCCGACCTGGTGCTGGACGCCGTCGCCGCCTGCGGCCTGTGGCCGGACGGCCGCCTGCTGGCGCTGAACAGCTACGAGAACCGGGTGTGGCAGGTCGGCATCGAGGATGCCGCGCCAGTGATCGCCAAGTTCTACCGGCCCGGCCGCTGGAGCGATGCGGCGATCGAGGAGGAACACGCCTTCGCGCAGGAGCTGATGGACGCGGAGATCCCGGTGGTCGCGCCGCTGCGCTTCGACGGCCGCAGCCTGCTGCACCACGGCGGCTACCGCTACGCGCTGGCGCCGCGCCATGGCGGTCGCGCGCCGTCGCTGGAGTCGCGCGAACAGCTGGAATGGCTGGGCCGGCTGATCGCACGCATCCATACCGTGGGCGCGCGCACGCCGTTCGCCCATCGCGGCCGGCTGGACCGCGCCACGATGATCGCCGCGCCGGTCGCCGCCGTACTGGCCTCGCCGCTGCTGCCGGCCTCGCTGGAAGGCGCCTACCGCGCCGCCACCGGGCGACTCGACCAGGCCGTGGCCGACCGCCTCGATGCGGTCGGCCCGGTACACACGCTGCGCCTGCACGGCGACTGCCACCCCGGCAACGTGCTGTGGACCGACGCCGGCCCGCATTTCGTCGATCTCGACGACGCGCGCACCGGCCCGGCGGTGCAGGACCTGTGGATGCTGGCCAACGACGCCGCGGCGATGGAGGACCTGCTCGAGGGCTACAACAGCATGCGCGACTTCGACCCGGCCGAGCTGGCGCTGGTGCCGGCACTGCGCGCGATGCGCCAGGTACACCACGCCGGCTGGATCGCCCAGCGCTGGCACGATCCGGCGTTCCCGCTGGCGTTCCCGTTCGTCGCCGAGCCGCGCTGGTGGGAGCAGCACGTCACCGATCTGCACGAGCTGGCCGACGGACTGGCATGACGCCCCGTAGGAGCGCACCCTGTGCGCGACCCGCAGCTGCCTGGGGTGACGCCGGTCGCCCACAGGGTGGGCTCTTACGTGGGAGCGCACCCTGTGCGTGACCCGCACTGCCTGGGGTGACGCCTGTCGCCCACAGGGTGGGCTCCTACATCGGAGCGCACCCCCTGCGCGATCCGGAAGGCTGCCTGGGGGGTGACGCCCGTCGCCTACAGGGTGGGCTCCTCCAACGGTGCCTGTCGCCCGCATAATCGCCCCTTTCCAGCGCTCCGGAGCTTCTGCATGCGTTCGTTCCTGTTCCGCCTGATCGGCATCCTCGAAGTGGCTGGGGGCTTCCTCGGCGTAGTGGCGATGATCCGCCGGCTGCTGCCGCTCGGTTCCACCTACGAAACGCTGATGGCGGTGATCGGCCTGGCGCTGTTCGGCTTCATCCTCATCGCGGGCGTGCTGCTGCTGGAAGGTAGCGAGCGCGGCGTGTCGCTGTCGCGCGTGGCGCAGCTGCTGCAGCTGCCGCTGATCGCCACCCCGGTGCTCAGCTATGCGCTGCACGCGGGCGGCTTCGTCAACGTGTTCGCGGTGATCCACGGCGGCATGCGGCTGGGGCTGGACTACCACATCGGCTCGCACGGCTTCGTGCTGGCGGTGGCTGGACCCGGCGTTTCGCGGATCGGCCTCAACCTGCTGGCGCTGCTGTCCTGGCTGGTGCTCAAGCTGCGCTGATCCCGCACGCCCGCTTTCCACGGAATAAGGAGAGGTTCCATGGCACGTCCCTGCTACATCGAGCTGCCGGCCGGCGGCACCGTGGTGCGGCCGACCTTCGGCTTCCCCGGCGGCCGCCGCTTCCAGTTCCGCGACCCGCACGGCAACGAACTGGCAGTGATGCAGGCCGATTGATTCCAGCGGGCCGGCGGGCGCAGCCGGTAGAATGCGGCGATGAATACGCCTGCCACGCCCGCTTCGCTCCCCCTGATCCAGCTCAAGTCCGACCGCACGCCCGGCCACCCGTGGGTGTGGTCGGCGCAGGTGCACAAGCCGGAGGGCCGGCTGCCGCCGGGCAGCGTGGTGGAGGTGATGGACGCCAAGGGCCGCTTCGTCGGCCGCGGTTTCTGGAACGGCCACGCGCGCATCGCGCTGCGTCTGCTGACCAACCAGCCCGACCAGACCATCGACGCCGACTGGATCGCCCGCCGCATCGGCGAGGCAGTGCAGTTGCGTCGCGACTGGCTGCAACTCGATGGCATCAGCGATGCCTGGCGGGTGGTGCACAGCGAGGGCGACGGGCTGTCCGGGCTGATCGTCGACCGCTACGCCGACATCCTGGTGGTGGAGTATTTCGCCGCCGGCATGTGGAAGTTCCGCGAGGCGATCCACGCCGCCCTGCTGGCGCACTTCCCGGGCGCGCGGCTGTACTGGTTCGCCGAGAATCACGTGCAGAAGCAGGAATCCTTCGACTGCCGCAGCCCCGAGCCGCCGCAGCCGGTCGAGGTCCACGAACACGGCCTGGCCTTCCATGCCGCGCCGGGGCTGGGCCACAAGACCGGCTTCTTCGCCGACCAGCGCGACAACCGCCGCCGCTTCGCCGAACTGGCGAAGGGCCGCCGCGTGCTCGACCTGTGCTGCAACGCCGGCGGTTTCGCCGTGCACGCGATGGCAGCCGGCGCGCAGTCGGCGATCGGCGTGGACATGGACGCCGGCATCCTGGAGATCGCCCGCGCCAACGCCGCGGCGAACCGGCTGGACATCGCCTTCGAGCAGGCGGACATCTTCGACTGGGTGCGCGCGGCGGTGGCCCGCGGCGACAGCTACGACGCGGTGATCCTCGACCCGGCCAAGCTCACCCGCGACCGCAACCGGGTGATGGACGCGCTGAAGAAATACTTCGCGATGAACCGCATGGTGCTGGACGTGATCCCGCCCGGCGGCCTGCTGCTGACCTGCTCGTGCACCGGCCTGGTCAGCGAGGCGGATTTCCTGGAGATGCTGCGCAGGGTGTCGCTCAACGCCGGCCGCGAGATCCAGATCCTCGACGTGCGCGGCGCCGGCCCGGACCACCCGGTGCGCGCCGACGTGCCGGAAAGCCGCTACCTGAAGGCGGTGTTCTGCCGGGTCGGCTGAGCGCCCGTCGTCGCAGCGGCTGATACGGCGGCGCGTACACTGCGCCGCAGGTTTTGACGGAACGCACCATGCCTTCGAACGACATGCTCCTGGTCCTTTTGCTGGTCGCCGCGGTGGCGATACTCGCCCTGCAGGTGGTGCAGCTGTTGCGCGGCCGCGCCGATGCCGGTCTGGCCACCCGCCTGGACGCGCTGAAGGACGACAACGAACGCCTGCAGCGCGCGCTGCGCGAGGAGCAGCGGGCCGGTCGCGAGGAACTGCAGCAGGGCTTCGACCGCTTCCGCCAACACGTCGGTGAGCAGCTCGGCGGCGCGTCACAGCAGCAACTGGAGCGCATCGACGCCTTCGGTCAGCGGCTGGCCACGCTCACCGACCGCACCGAGCGCGGCCTGGAGGCGCTGCGCAACGGCTTGGCCGAGGACGCCCGCAAGTCCCGCGAGGACCAGCGCCAGACCCTCGGCCAGTTCGGCGAGCAGATGCAGGCGCGGCTGGCCTCGGTGGCCGAGGGCAACGAGCGCCGTATGGTCGAGGTGCGCGGCACCCTCGACGCCCAGCTCAAGGCGCTGCAGCAGGACAACGCGCAGCAGCTGGAAAAGATGCGCGCCACCGTCGACGAGAAACTGCATGCCACGCTGGAGACGCGACTGACCGAGAGCTTCGGCAACGTCACCAAGATGCTGGCGCAGGTGCACCAGGGCCTGGGCGACATGACCAAGCTCGCCGCCGACGTCGGCGGCCTGCAGCGGGTGCTGACCAATGTGAAGACCCGCGGCGTGTTCGGCGAGGTGCAGCTGGCCGGCCTGCTCGAGCAGGTGTTCACGCCGGACCAGTACGCCGCCAACGTGGCTACCGTTCCCGGTAGCGCCGAGCGGGTGGAGTTCGCGGTGAAGTTTCCCGGCTCCAGTCCGGAGGAGCCGGTGTGGCTGCCGATCGACGCCAAGTTCCCGCGCGAGGACTACGAGCGCCTGCTCGACGCGCAGGACCGCGCCGACACCGACGCCGCCCGCGCCGCCGGCGACGCGCTGGAACGCCGCGTGCGCGATGAGGCCAAGCGCATCCGCTCCAAGTACGTGGCGCCGCCGCACAGCACCGAGTTCGCCGTGCTGTTCCTGCCCACCGAGGGCCTGTACGCCGAGGTGCTGCGCCGGCCCGGCCTGTTCGAGGCGATGCAGCGCGAGCACCGCATCACCCTGGCCGGCCCGACCACCCTGCTGGCGCTGCTGACCAGCCTGCAGGTCGGATTCCGCACGGTGGCGATCGAGAAGCGCTCGTCCGAGGTATGGCGCATCCTCGGCGCGGCGAAGACCGAGTTCGGCAAGTTCGGCGACGTGCTGGACAACGTGAAGAACAAGCTCGACCAGGCCAGCAAGCAGATCGATCAGACCGGCGTACGCACGCGCGCGATCGAACGCAAGCTGCGCGATGTGGAATCGCTGCCGGGCGAGGATGCCTCGGGCCTGCTCGGCAACGGCGAGAGCGAAGCGGACAACGACGCGTGAGCGAGACCCCGCGCCCGCTGGCCGAGCTGCTCCGGCGCGTCGAGCAGGTGGGCGAGGAGGTGGCGCAGCTGCGCCGCGCGCTGTCGCGGCGCGACCGGCTGCTGACCGGGTTGGCCTATGCGTTGCGCGCCGTCGCCGCCGCCGCGCTCGGCTACTACGGCGCGCTGGCGGTGGGGCTCACGCAGGGCTTCTGGGCGGCGATCACCGCGATCTCGGTGACCCAGGCCAGCTATGCGGAAGTGAGCCATTCCTCGCGCGACCAGTTCATCGGCGCGATCATCGGCGGCCTGGTCGGCATCGCCGCCGCGGCGCTTGTGCACAACCAGTTTCCCGCCTACGCGCTGGCCCTAGTGGTCGGCCTGACGCTGTGCTGGATGCTCGACCTCGGTGCCGCCGGGCGCGTGGCCGGCGTCACCGTCACCATCGTGATGCTGGTGCCGCACGAAGGCACCTTCCTGCAGTTCGCGCTGTTCCGCCTCGGCGAGGTGGTGATGGGCGCGGTCGCTGCGCTGCTGGTCACCCGGCTGTCCGCGCCGATCGAGCGGCGACTGCTGGGGCCGCCCGCCCCCTAGGCCGACCGGCCTACCGGGCGACCACCGCTAGCTGCCCATCGGCGACTTGAGGCGCAGACCGGCACCCAGGGTCTGCGTGCTGCCGTTCGGCACTGCATCGGGCGCACCCCCGGCCAGGCGCTTGCCAGCCCACGGCGCCTGCTCACGCGGGCCGGGGATGTAGCGCTGCCAGTGACCGTAGGCCAGATCCTTGCCAGGGCCACCCTCGCCACCCAGGTTGAAGTGCACCGGGATGCGCGCGACCCAGAACGGCGCGCCGGCCCGGGGCCCGACGGTAGGTACGCGGAATGTCCAGGCATGAGCGGCATCCAGCGATGCATCCGCCAGCAGTCGGCGGAAATAGCGCATCTGCAGTTCGGTGCCGTACTGGTCGAGGTTCACCTGTTCGGCGATGGCATCGAGCACGTGGCCATCCCGTCCCACCTGCACCAGAAGATAGACGGTGCCCGAGACGCCTGCTTTGGCGGCGCCGCGCGGATAGAAGGGTGCCCTGCGCGTGAGCAGCGCAACCGCCTCGCCGGGATTGGGCGGACCACCGAACGAGCTCCCCGCGATGGTCAGCTTGTAGCTTCCGTCATCCTGAGGGCGCGCCAATACCCGCAGACTCATCGACGAATCGACCACCTGACTGTCCGAACCGGTGGGCTGAAACGTCCAGTGCGGCAGCAGTTTGCCGATCAAGGCCTGCACCGGTGCCGGCAAGGCCTGCCAGTGATCGATGGTGTAGCCCTGCATCGTGCCGTCCGGCTTCACCTGAACATGGCCGGTCACCAGCATGCTGGCCTCGGCGGTCCTGCGCACGGCACGGGCATCGGCATGCGCGAGACTGCACGCCACCAGGGAACCAAGCAGGATCAGAGCAGTACGCTTCATCATCGACTCCTTTCGTGGATGAGCCGCGAGTCTAGGCTCGCCCGACGGTAGCGACAACGCGTCGTTTCGCATCCGACCAGCAACGACCCACGTATGCCTCCAGCCCGCCCCTCAATCGGCCCCGGCCGACCCCATCGGCGGCATGCCGTTAAACTCTCCCGCCTGATCTGACCCAGGAACACGCATGAGCGACCATCCCACGCGCAACGACGTCACCCGCGAGCAGGCCGAGGAGGCCGTGCGCACCCTGCTGCGCTGGGCCGGCGAGGACCCGGCGCGCGAAGGACTGCTCGACACGCCCAAGCGCGTGGTGAAGGCCTATCGCGACTGGTTCTCCGGCTACGACGAGGACCCGGCCGACTACCTCAAGCGCACGTTCAAGGAAGTGGAGGGTTACGACGAGATGGTCGTGCTGCGCGACATCGAGTTCGAAAGCCACTGCGAGCACCACATGGCGCCGATCATCGGTCGTGCCCACGTCGGCTACCTGCCGACCAACCGCGTGGTCGGCATCAGCAAGCTGGCCCGGGTGGTGGATGGCTACGCCCGCCGCTTCCAGGTGCAGGAGAAAATGACCGCGCAGATCGCCCACTGCATCCAGGAAACCCTGCAACCGGCCGGCGTGGCGGTGGTGGTGGATGCCAGCCACGAATGCATGACCACCCGCGGCGTGCACAAGCGCGGCGTGTCGATGATCACCAGCCAGATGCTCGGCACCTTCCGCGAGGACGCGCGTACGCGGGCGGAGTTCCTGCAATACATCGGCATCCGCGGCGGCCAGCGCTGAGCGTGCGCCTGCGCGTCCTGCTGGTCGTTATGGCGGCGGCCCTGGGTACTTCGGCGTCGTGCGCGCAGTCCTCGCGCAGCGCTTACCTGGCAATGTTCGACCGCAACGGCGACGGCCGGGTCAGCGAGGCCGAATACGTCGGCTACCTGGACCGCGGTTTCGTCGCCATGGATGCCAACCACGACGGCACCCTGGAACCGTCGGAACTGCCCGGCGGCCGTGGCCGAGCGATAACCCTGGCGCAGCACGAGGCCGACCTGCGCCGGCAGTTCCACCGGCTCGACCGCAACCACGACGGCTTCCTCGACGCGCGCGAGCTGACCGCCCCACCCGGTCCCTGAATCGCGGCACTGCCCGCGCTGATGGTGCTGGGCTATCGTGCGCGCTTCGCCACCTTTGCCTGCACGCCTTGGATACCGCAACCGCACCGCGCCGCGCCGCCCTCGCCTTCATCTTCGTGACGGTGCTGCTGGACATGCTGGCGTTCGGCATCATCATCCCGGTGCTGCCGCACCTGGTGGAGCAGTTGATCGGCGGCGGCACCGCCCGTGCCGCCTGGTGGGTGGGCGTGCTGAGCACGGTGTTCGCGATCACCCAGTTCGTGTTTTCGCCGATCCAGGGGGCGCTGTCGGACCGCTTCGGCCGCAGGCCGGTGATCCTGATCTCCAACTTCGGGCTGGCGATCGACTTCTTCGTGATGGCGATGGCGCCGACGTTGTGGCTGCTGTTCGTCGGGCGCACGGTCATGGGCATGACCGCGGCCAGTTTCAGCACGGCCAATGCCTACATCGCCGACATCACGCCGAAGGAGAAACGCGCCGGCGCCTACGGCCTGCTCGGTGCGGCGTTCGGCGTGGGCTTCGTGCTGGGGCCTGGCCTGGGCGGCTGGCTCGGCGCGATGCACCTGCGCCTGCCGTTCTACGTCGCCGGCACGCTGGCGCTGTGCAATTTCCTCTACGGGCTGGTGGTGCTGCCCGAATCGCTGCCGGCCGAGCGGCGCACGCCCCGCTTCGAGCTGCACAGCGCGCACCCGGTGGGCGCGCTGAAGCTGCTGCGCCGCACCCCGACCCTGCTCGGCCTCGGCGTGTCGAGCTTCCTGGTGTTCCTGGAGCACTACGCGCTGCAGATCACCTTCGTGCTGTACGGCGACTACCGCTACCACTGGGGCCCGCAGGCGGTCGGCCAGGTGCTGATGCTGGTGGGCGCCTGCGACGGGCTGGTGCAGGCGCTGCTCAGCCGCCGGCTGACGCCGCGTTTCGGCGAGCGGCCGGTGCTGCTGTTCGGCATGCTCTGCGGCATCGCCTCGTTTGTGCTGATGGGTCTGGCCAGTACCGGCTGGGTGTTCCTGCTCGGTATACCGCTGATGGCGTTGTGGGGACTGTCCAACCCGCCGCTGCAGTCGATCATGACCCACCAGGTGGAAGCCACCGAACAGGGCCGGCTACAGGGCGCCAACACCTCGCTGGGCAGTTTCGCGGGCATCTTTGGCCCGTACCTGTTCGCGCAAGTGTTCGCCTGGTCGATCGCGCCGGGCAACACCGTGCATGTGCCGGGCGCCGCCTTCTTGCTCGCCGCTGCGTTGCTCGCGGTGGCCCTGTTCACCGCGATGCGCGCCACCCGCGGGCTGGCGTTCGCCACCGCATCCACGCTTCCGGCCGATCCCGCCCATGCCTCGCACGCCGCGGCACTGGCGGTACCGGTCGATCGATCCCTTCCCCCCGAACCCACGGAGCACCACCCATGACGCTATCGATGTACCAGGCCTCGGTTCCCGTTTTCGTGCGCGCGCTGGAAAACCTGACCGCCGTGCTGAAGAAAGGCCAGGCCCATGCCCAGGCCAAGGGCGTGGACGACGCGGTACTGCTGCAGACGCGGCTGATCCCGGACATGCTGCCGCTGGTCAAGCAGGTGCAGATTGCCTGCGACATGGCCTGCCGTGGCGCCGCCCGCCTCGCCGGCGTGGAACCGGCCTCGTTCGAGGACAACGAGACCACCTTCGAGCAGGTCTACGACCGCATCGGCCGTGCAACCGCCTATGTCCAGGGCTTCAGCGCGGCGCAGATCGACGGCAGCGAAACGCGCGCGATCCACCTGAAGATGCGCAGCGGCGAGCTGGACTTCGACGGCCAGGCCTACCTGCTGGAATTCCTGCTGCCCAACCTGTTCTTCCACTGCACGACGGCGTACAACATCCTGCGCGAGGCCGGCACCGAGATCGGCAAGCAGGATTTCATCGGTCGCCGCTGAGGACTGTTCCCGCCCGGTGTCGCGCCCACCGGGCGGGCGGCTGGCGATGGCGCGTCGTGCAGCACCCTGGGAGCGCCACCGATGAACATGGACGACCTGGCCAGGGGACTGTGCCTGATTTCCGCCCGCCAGCAGGCCGACAGCGTGGTCATCGCCGCGCTGCTGACCGCGCACCCGGACGCCCCCGCCGCGCTGGATCGCCTGAGCCGCCTGGCCGATGCCGATTCGGAGGACGCCGAGCTCAACCAGCCGCCGGATCCGGAGAGCCTGGCGGTCTACCGCGAGCGGCTGACGCACTGGATCGGACTGGCCCGGCGCTGCGTCACCGCCCAGGAACCTCCGGCCGGCCGGGGATCTTCGCGGCCGGACGACGCCGGCGAGTGACGCGGGGCGTCAGTCCGGTCGCGTTTGGTCGCATTGCGGCGCCCCCCAGGGCTGGTCGAGCCGCACCCGGCGGCCCGCAGGCCTCGCGACTGAGGGTTATCCCCCGGTTTCCGGGGTAGCTGGGCGCACATTCCCGCCCCCTCGACGGGCGACCACCGACCCTTCCCGCGATCCGCGGCACGGGCAGGTTGTCGAAGTGTGATCCATCACCCATTCCCCGGCCTCCCGCTGGCGCGCCCCCTGCTTACTTCCTGCTCAGGAAAGATCGGCGGCTCCCCCACCCCCAACCACGGTCTTCCCGATGCGATCGAAGGAAACGCTCCCTCGCCAGTGAGGACAGGACCATGGAAACCATCATCGAGTACGTGATCGTCGGAGGCCCCCAGCACGGCTTGACCTGCCGCCACCCAGTGCCGTCGCTGCCGGCCGAGGCGATCGCCATCGCCAGCGGGGACGGTGAGCTGTGTCGCGCCGCGGCGCGCCGTCACACCCGCGAACTGGCCACCCGGATGCTGCTGCTGCACCCCAGGGCGACCGGCGAGCAGATCCGCACCATGCTGGCCGCCTGAGCCACCGCTTTCCGGTTTTCAGTGCCCGGCGGGGCAAGGCATCCCCCAACCCCCGCCCACCCTCCGCCGGGCGCTGATTTTTTCCCGACCACCCACCACCTCCACGGCCCGCCGCCGGCGGGCCGTGCCTTGTCCGCATCCCGTGCGGCCAGGACAATGCGCGCCTGCGGCCTCAGCGGCCGCCGCCATCCCGCCGAACACGCGAGCGCGCCGACATGCTGCGACTGACCGACCTCAAGCTGCCGCTGGACCACACCGAGGCCGATCTCGAGCAGGCGATCCTCACCCGTCTCAAGCTCGGCAAGGCCGCACTGCGCGGCTACACGGTCGCCAGACGCAGCACCGACGCCCGCAAGCGCGGCGCGATCGCCCTGATCTACGCGCTGGACCTGGAACTGGCCGACGAAGCCGCCGTGCTGGCGCGCTTCGCCGACGACCGCCATCTCGCGCCCACGCCGGACACCGGCTATCGCTTCGTCACCAAGGCACCATCGAAGAACCCGCACCGGCCGATCGTGATCGGCATGGGTCCGTGCGGCCTGTTCGCCGGACTGGTGCTGGCGCAGATGGGTTTCCGCCCGATCATCCTGGACCGCGGCAAGGCGGTGCGTGAGCGCACCAGGGACACCTGGGACCTGTGGCGCAAGCGCAACCTGCACCCGGAGTCGAACGTGCAGTTCGGCGAGGGCGGCGCCGGCACCTTCTCCGACGGCAAGCTGTACAGCCAGATCTCCGATCCGAAGCACTACGGCCGCAAGGTGCTGGAGGAATTCGTGAAGGCCGGCGCGCCGGAGGAGATCCTGTGGATCAACAAGCCGCACATCGGCACCTTCCGACTGGTCTCGATGGTCGAGCACATGCGCGCCACGATCGAATCGCTGGGCGGCGAGATCCGCTTCAGCCAGCGCGTCGAGGACCTGCTGCTGGAAGCGGAAGGCACCGACCGCCAGCGGGTGCGCGGCGTGCGCCTGGCCAGCGGCGAGGAGCTGCGCAGCGACCACGTGGTGCTGGCGGTCGGCCATAGCGCGCGCGACACCTTCGCCATGCTGCACGCGCGTGGCGTGTACGTGGAAGCCAAGCCATTCTCCATCGGTTTCCGCGTGGAGCACCCGCAGTCGGTGATCGACCGCGCCCGCTACGGCCCGCAGGCCGGCCACGAACGCCTGGGCGCCGCCGACTACAAGCTGGTGCACCACGCGAAGAACGGTCGCAGCGTCTACAGCTTCTGCATGTGCCCGGGCGGCACCGTGGTGGCGGCGACCAGCGAACCGGGCCGGGTGGTCACCAACGGCATGAGCCAGTACTCACGCAACGAGCGCAACGCCAACGCGGCGATCGTGGTCGGCATCGATCCGTCCGACTACGCCGCATTCGACCCCAGCGGCAGCCCGCTGGCCGGTATCGCGCTGCAGCGCGCGCTGGAAAGTCATGCCTACGTGCTCGGCGGCGAGGATTACAACGCACCGGGGCAGCTGGTCGGCGACTTCCTCGGCGGCCGGCCCTCGTCGGCCTTCGGCGAAGTGCAGCCGTCGTTCAAGCCTGGCGTAACGCTGGGCAGCCTGGACAGCGCACTGCCGGACTACGCGATCGCCGCGATCCGCGAGGCGATGCCGGCGTTCGATCGGCAGATCCGCGGCTTCGGCATGCACGACGCGGTGTTTACCGGAGTGGAGACGCGCACCTCCTCGCCGATCCGCATCAAGCGCGATGAGTCGCTGCAGAGCCTCAACACCACCGGCCTGTACCCGGCCGGCGAGGGTGCGGGCTATGCCGGTGGCATCCTCTCGGCCGGCGTGGACGGCATCCGCGTGGCCGAGGCGGTGGCGTTGAGCCTCACCGGCGCTTGAGCTGCCCGCACTCCGCCACCATCTGGCAGCGATCGACCGGCGCGGCGCCGGCATCCTCCGGAACCTGCGATGAGCCAGCCCACGACCGTCCGTATCGACTTCGTCTCCGACGTGGTGTGCCCATGGTGCGCCGTCGGCCTGGCCTCGCTGGAGCAGGCACTGGGCGCACTGCAAGGCGAAGTGCAGGCGGAGATCCACTTCCAGCCGTTCGAACTCAACCCGCAGATGGTGTCCGAAGGTGAGGACATCGCCGAGCATCTGGGTCGCAAATACGGCCTTGACGCCACCCAGCTGGCGCAGAACCAGGAAGCGATCCGCCAGCGCGGCGCGGCGGTCGGCTTCACCTTCGCCAGCCAGGACAGACGCCGTATCTACAACACCTTCGACGCGCACCGGCTGCTGCACTGGGCCGGCGAAAAGGGCCGCCAGCACGCACTCAAGCGTGCCCTGCTGGTCGCCTACTTCACCGACGGCCGGGACGTCAGCGACCATGCCGTGCTGGTCGGCGTGGCCGAGTCGGTCGGACTGGATGCGGCCGAGACCGGCACCGTGCTGGCCAGCGACCGTTACGCGGAAGAAGTGCGCGTCGACGAGCAGTTCTTCCTGCGCGCCGGCATCCACTCGGTGCCGGCGGTAATCGTCAACCGGCAGCATCTGATCTCCGGCGGTCAGCCACCGGAGGTATTCGAACAGGCGCTGCGGCAGCTTGCCGGCCGCTGAGCCGGACTCAGGCAGGCTCGACCACCCAGTGCTCGACCGGCTCCGGCCGGCCGAGCAGGAAGCCCTGCCCCAGCTCGCAGGCCATGTTGCGCAGCAGGGCGCGCTGGCGCTGGGTCTCGATGCCCTCGGCGATCACGTGGATGTCCAGCGCACGCGCCAGCGCCAGGATCGCCTCGACCACGGTGGAGCTGTTGGCACTGCCGGCATCCAGCGCCTGTACGAAGCTGCGGTCGATCTTCAGCAGCCGCAGCGGCAGCGAATGCAGGTAGTTGAGCGAGGAATATCCGGTACCGAAATCGTCCAGTGCCGCACCAACGCCAGCCTTGCGCAGGCGCTCGAGGATGGCGCGCACGCGCTCGGGATCGTCCAGCAGCGAGCCTTCGGTCACTTCCACGATCACCCGCGACGGCGCCACGCCGGCACGTGCGATCAGCGCCAGCAGGCGGCGGTCGAAATCCGGGTGGCGCAGGTGCAGCGCCGAAACGTTGAGGGTTAGGAAATCGGAGTCTCCGGGCAGCCGCCTGAGCGCCTCGCAGGCACGCTCGAACAACTGCCAGTCGATCGCCTCCAGCTGCCCGCAATCCTCCGCCACGCGGAGGAACGCCCCCGGCAACAGCAGGCCCCGCTCGGGGTGGTGCCAGCGCAGCAATGCCTCGTAGCCGACCAGCTCGCCGGTCTCCAGCCGGCAGATCGGCTGCAGGTAGGGCTGGAATTCGCCACGCTGCAGGGCCAGGCGCAGCTCGCCCTCCATGCTCAGTTCGTCGACCAGGTTCTTCGCCAGGGTGTCGTCGAACATCGCATAGCGCTTGCGCCCCAGTTCCTTGGCCCGATAGAGCGCGATATCCGCATCGCGCAACAACTCGTCCGCGTGGGTATGGCGGTCGTCGCCCAGCGCGATGCCGAGGCTGGCGCTGGGCTGCAACTCGCGCCCGGCCACCGGCAACGGATGCCCCAGCGCATCGAGTACGCGTTGGGCCACCCGCGCCGCGGTCTCCGGGCCGTCCACCTGCTCGAGCAGGATCGCGAACTCGTCGCCGGCCAGCCGGGCGACCACGTCCGGCTCGCGCACGCAGGCATGCAGGCGCTGCGCGACTTCCTTCAGCACGGCATCGCCGGCTAGGTGGCCGAGACTGTCGTTGATGATCTTGAAGCGGTCGACGTCGATGTACAGCAGCGCGCAGCGGATCTGCGGATCCAGCGCCATCCGCTCCAGCGCGCGGTCGATGCGGCCACGCAGGAAGTCGCGGTTGGGCAGGCCGGTGAGCGGATCGTGCATCACCTGGTGGCGCAGCTGCTGCTGCATGCGCTCGCGCTCGCGGATTTCGCGGCGCAACTCGCGGGTGCGCTCGTGCACGCGCTCTTCAAGCTGCGCGTAGGCGTGCTGCAAGGCATCGGCGACGCGGCGGCGCTGCAGGCTGGTGGCGATCTGCGAGGCGACGAAGCCGAGCAGTTCGAGCTCCGAAGGGCCATAGGTCTCCGGTCCGGTGTAGCTCTGCACGGCGACCACGCCGATCGTGCGATCGCCGTCGCGCAACGGCACGCCGAGCCAGCACTGCGAGGGCGTGCCGGTATTGTGGACGTCGATCATCTCCCGCTTGCGCATGTCATCCATCGCGTCGGCATCGAGCAGCAACGCTCCATGGCCCAGCACGTACTCGCACAGGCCGCGTCCGAGCGGTCGCGGCGCATAGGACTCGCCGGTGATGTCCACCGCATAGGGAAACTCGAGCATGCCGGTCGTCTCGTCGACCAGGGCGATGAAGAAGTTGCTGGCCTCGATCAGCCCGCCGACCGTGGCATGTACCTCGCGATAGAAGGCCTGGCGGTCGATCTCGTCGGTGGCCAGGCGGGCGATGCGGAACAGCGTGCCCTGCAGGCGCTCGGCGCGCTGGCGCTCGGCCACCTCCTGCTTGAGACCCCGGTTCAGCGTGTCCAGCTCGGCGGTGCGCTCATGCACGCGCCGCTCCAGGTCCTCGCGCCCTTCCCGGCGCTGCAGCGCGGTGAGCATGTGGTTGCCGACGAACTGCAGCAGCGCCTGGTCCTCCGGTGTGTAGCGGCTGCCCGGTTCGTAGGTCTGCACGACCAGAGCACCGCAGACCGCTCCCTCGCACAGCATCGGCACGCCCAGCCAGTAGACGCATTGCGGCCCGACCAGCCGCAGCGTGGCACCGAGCTCGCGCTCGATCTCCTCCGGCGTGCCCCGCAGTGGCTTGCCGGCGGTGAGCAAGTGCCAGGTCCAGGTGCCCGCCAGGCGTTCCAACGGGGTTTCCTCGGCCGGCTGCCCCTCCTCGTCCAGGGTGTCGGCGTAGTACAGGAAGCGCAGCGTGCCGCGCGCCGGATCATGGCGAACAATGAAGAAATTCTCCGCGTACATCAGGCCACCGACGATGTCGTGGATGGCCTGCATCATGTCCGGAATCTCCAGCTCCGAGGCGGACAGCTCAGAGATGCTCAGCAGGGCCCGCTGCAGCAGTTCCGAACGCTCCAGCTGATCATGCGAACGCTGCAGGTCGGTCAGTTCCAGCGTGCGCTGGAGCTGGCGACCGGCCAGTTGCAGCAGGGCCGAGGGCAAGTCCGCCGTCGCCTGCACCGGATCCCGTCGGACCTCGCGCCAGCGCAGCAGCAACACCGCACGCGCCGGCCGACACAGTCGCCACGCCAGCAGCGAGCCGTCGGCGTTGCTGTAAAGCCGCTCCTGTCCCATCACGGCCTGCACGGCGTCGGTCGCGTCGGCGTCCAAGCGCATCGGTGGCCAGCATTCCGGCTGCATCTGCCCAGGCATCCACCACAGCACCCAGGCTGCCTCGACCTCGGGCGCACTCAGCGCCATGTCTGTCACCACTCCGGCCACGGCCGAGGGGCTGGGAGCTTCCAGCAACCGCTCCAGCCACGTCAGTGGGCTGGCGACGGGCGTGCTCGGCATCTCGTCGTGCGGTAGTGGCTTCATCGGGTCTCGTTGCTCCATGGCCGTCGACGGGGCCTGCCGGGATCGATCCGATACACTGGTCCACCCGCGTGCCTGCCTTCGCTTCCACGCCCCATCGCCCCTTATCGACCGCTTCCTCACTGGCTTGACCCCGTGCTGACCGACGCCACCAAGGACGCCATCCGCGCCGCCTACACCCGCCTCAAGGACGGCCTGCCCGGCTTCCGCCCGCGCGCGTCGCAGGGGCGGATGATCGCCGAGGTGGCCAAGGCGCTGGCCGAGGAAGGCGGCGCCGCGGTGATCGAGGCGCCCACCGGCACCGGCAAGTCGATGGCCTACCTGATCGCCGGCCACGCGGTGGCGCGGGCGCAGAAGAAGAAGCTGCTGGTCGCCACCGCCACCGTCGCGCTGCAGGAGCAGCTGGTGCAGCGGGACATCCCGCTGTACCTGTCGCTCAACGGCATCGAGGCCAAGGTGGCGCTGGCCAAGGGCCGCGGCCGCTACGTCTGCCCGCGCAACCTGCTGATGGCCGGCAACAGCCTGGCCGCCGACGCGCAGCTCGGGCTGGGTTTCGACACCGACCTGGCGCTGTGGAGCAGGCCGCCGGACGCCCGCGACAAGGCTGCGCTGGGCAAGCTGGTGACCGCGCTGGACACCGGCCGCTGGGACGGCGACATGGACGCCGCGCCCGAGCCGGTCGGCGACATGGTGCGCTCGATGATCACCACCAGCGCCGGCGGCTGTACCGGCCGCCGCTGCGCACAGTTCATGGGCTGCCCGTTCTTCGCCGCACGCCGCGCGGTGGCCGATGCCGAGATCGTGGTGGCCAACCAGGACCTGGTGCTGGCCGACCTGACCATGCCCGGCAGCGAGGAGGACAGCTGGGGTGGCGTGATCCTGCCCAGGCCGGACGAGACGCTGTACGTGTTCGACGAGGCCCACCACGTCGCCAGCAAGGCGATCGACCGCGGCACCGCCGAGGTCTTCCTGGGCGCCGCGGCACGCCAGCTGAGCCGGCTCGGCCGGCAGGTGCACGCGGCCTATTCGCTCACCGACAAGGAATCGCTGGGCAAGCTCACGCTGGACCAGGGCGACGCCAAGCTGCAGGAACTCAGCGACGCACTGGAGGAACTGGAGCGCGAGATCCGCCTGGCCTGGGTGCCCGATCCGGGCGAGGACGAACCGATGTACCGCGGGTCGCTCGGCCAGCTGCCGGAGCAGTGGACGCTGCACGCCGAGCACCTCGCGGTGCTCACCGGCGACGTGCAGCGCTGGCTCAATGCGGTGCGCCGCGCGGTGGTGGAGATGAGCGAGGGCGGCCCGACCCAGGAAGCGCTGGCGCGCGAGCTGGGCATCGCGCTGGAGCGACTGGACCGGCAGGGCCGCTGTTGGCGCGCCTGGTCCACGCCGGACCACGAACACGCGCCGCCGCTGGCGCGCTGGGTCACCCAGGCCACGGACCAGCAGCTGGTCTGCCAAGCCTCGGCGGTGTCGGCCGCGGGCCTGCTGCGCAACGTGCTGTGGGGCAACGCCAGCGGCGTGGTGATGACCTCGGCCACGCTCAGCGCCGGCGCCAACTTCCGCCACTTTGCCGATGCGGTCGGCCTGCCCGACGAGGCGGTCACGCTGAGCCTGCCCTCGCCGTTCAACCTGGCCGAGCAGGCGCGGCTGGAGGTGCCGGCGATGCACAGCCTGCCCGACGCCCGCGACGCGCATGCCGAAGAGGTGTGCGAGTGGCTGGCCGAGAACCTCGACTGGGACGCCGGCAACCTGGTGCTGTTCACCTCGCGCGCCAAGCTCGACCGCGTGCTGCAGAAACTGCCGATCGCGATGGTGCGCAAGGTGCGTGCGCAGGGTTCGCTGGGCAAGTCGCAACTGGTCGCCGAACACATCGCCGACATCGAGGCCGGCAAGGGCAGCACGCTGTTCGGCCTGGCCTCGTTCGGCGAGGGCCTGGACCTGCCCGGCAAGCTGTGCGAGACGGTGGTGATCACTCAGCTGCCGTTCGCCGTGCCGACCGACCCGGTCGGCGCCACCTACGCCGAGTGGCTGGAGTCACGCGGTCGCAATCCCTTCATCGAGGTCACCGTGCCCGAGGCTACGCGCTTGCTGATCCAGTATTGCGGTCGCCTGATCCGCAGCGAGGCCGACCGCGGCCGCATCGTGCTGCTTGACCGCCGGGTGGTGGTCAAGCGCTACGGCGAACGCATGCTGCAGGCGCTGCCGCCGTTCGAGCGCGTGATCGAGCGTGCCGCATGAGTGGGCGGATCCTGCGCGCCGACGAACTGCAGCCCAAGCCCTGGCGCAACGGGCTGGGCGTGACCCGCGAGCTCGCGCTGTTTCCGCCCGGCGCCGGCGCCGACGATTTCCTCTGGCGCTGCAGCGTCGCCGACGTGGTCGGTCCGGCGCCGTTCTCGCTGTTTCCCGGCATCGATCGGATCATCGTGCTGCTCGACGGTGCCGGCTTCCGCATGACCCTGGACGACCGGCAGGAGCATGCGCTGACCACCTCCTGCGAGCCGTTCGCCTTCGCTGGCGAGGCCAGGGTGGCGGTCGTCCTGGCCGGCGGCCCGACCCGCGATTTCAATCTGATGCTGCGGCGTGGTCGCGCCACCGGCGAAGTCGAGGTGTGGCACGATGCGGCAGCCCGACGGGCTCCGCCGGATCTGGTGCTGCTGCACCTCGTGCAAGGTCATGCCCGCACGCCAGACGGCGACCTTGGCCCGGGCGACAGCTGGCTGCCCCGCGCAGACGCGGCCGGCACCATCCGGCTCGATGGCAAGGCCCTCGCCGTGCGGGTGCACCTCGCCGGCTGAGCCACCGCTACACTCGTCCCATTCCTTCGGGGCACGGAGCAACGTTCGATGGCGATGCTGATCCTCGGTCTGGTGTTGTTCCTGGGCGTGCACTCGGTGCGCGTGTTCGCCGACGGCTGGCGCACGCGGCAAGTCGCGCGGCTCGGCGAGAAGGGCTGGAAGGGGCTGTATTCCGTCCTCTCTATCATCGGCTTCGTGCTGCTGGTGTGGGGATTCGGCCAGGCGCGCCAGCATCCGGTGCTGGTCTGGGTGCCGCCGATGGCGCTGCGCCATCTCAATGCGCTGTTCACTCTCGTCGCCTTCGTGCTGCTGGCGGCAGCCTACGTGCCCGGCAACGCGATCAAGGCGCGCATCGGCCACCCGATGCTGGCCGCGGTGAAACTGTGGGCGTTCGGCCACCTGCTGGCCGCCGGCATGCTGCACGACATCGTGCTGTTCGGCGGCTTCCTGCTGTGGGCGGTGGCGGATTTCATGGTGTCACGACGTCGCGACCGTGCCGCAGGCGTCAGCTACCCGAAGGGGCCGGCCTCGCGCACCGCGATCGCCGTGGTCGTGGGCGTGGCGGCCTGGGCGGTGTTCGCGTTCTGGCTGCATAGGCTGATCGTTGGGGTGAGCCCCTTCGGCTGAGGGCGTATCATCGGAACCCTTCCCCTCCGAGCGCGAGGTGCGCCATGGTCGGATTCCTGCTCTGGTTGCTGCTGCTGGTGTTCTGCTGGCCGATCGCCCTGCTGGCGCTGGTGCTGTACCCGATCGTGTGGCTGCTCGCACTGCCGTTCCGGCTGGTCGGCATCACCGTCGGCGCGGTGTTCGCGTTCCTCGGTGCCTTGCTGATGCTGCCGGCGCGCGTGCTGCGCGGCCGCCCCGCCTGATCACAGCGCGGGCCGGCGCCCGCCGGCTCGCCCGGTCCCCAGCCCCCCGACCGCTTGCTTGCCCGGCCGCTCCCGCGGAGCCGTTCGGCGGGGCGCGCCGGTCGGAGGCCGGGATTCAAGCTTTCTCCCCTCATGCCGATGACCTCGGGCAGTGCCGGTGCATCGCACCTCCAGGCATCTGCAGAGCGTCGCCGCGGCCGACTCCGTGGACGGCGGCAAACCCGCCACATGCGGGCCGACTGCATCGAGGGAACGCGACATGAACTGGTCCCACCCATCACCTCTGCCGATCGCGCTGACCACCGGCGTGGCGCTGTCCGTGTCGACCCCGGGCGTGATGAAGGCCGTGCCGCAGCTGGACTTGGCACGGATGCTGGGACACTGGCACGAGATGGCCCGCCTTCCCTCCCCGTTGCAACGCCAGACCGACCGGGACATCCGGCTGGACCTGGAGCTGGTGGAGCCCGAGCTGATCCGGCTGCGCCGCGCATCGACCGAGCCGGACGGCAGCGAACGGGTGCACGACACACTTGTCCGCCGACGCTTCCCGCGGCAGGAACCGGGGCAGTTCCAGCGCACCACCGCGCCAGCCTGGGCGCAGTGGCTGCCATCGGCCTGGAAGGACCTGTGGGTGCTGGCCGTCGACGCCGACTACCACTGGCTGGTGCTTGGCGAACCGCGTCGGCACGAACTGTGGATCCTGTCGCGCGCACCGACCATGGAACGCCAGGTGCTGGAGGCGCTGAAGTCGGTCGCCCGCGGTCTGGGCTACGACCTGGCGCCGCTGGTAGTCAGCGGCCGGCTGCAGACCTTCCAGGTACTCTGATCCGCAACGCCTTGGCAGGGAGTCGCCGGACGCGCACCATCGCGGACCCTGATCCCATGTCCGTGCGGTGCGATGCCTGCCCTTCGCGATCCCTGTCCCTGCGGCCTGCCGCGTGAATACGCCCATTGCTGCGGTGCCCTGCACGCCGGTGCCCCCGCCGCCGATGCCGAGGCGCTGATGCGTTCGCGCTACAGCGCCTACGTGCGCGGCGACGAGGCCTACCTGCTGGCCAGTTGGCACGCCAGCACGCGGCCGGCCTCGCTCGACCTTGCCGCACAACGCGCCGCACCGACCTGGCTCGGCCTGGACGTGAAACGCCATCTGTCGGAGGGCGACCGCGCCGTGGTCGAGTTCGTGGCGCGACTGCGCTACGGCGGCGGCAAGGCGCAACGCATGCATGAGGTGAGCCGGTTCGTGCGCGAGGACGGCCACTGGTTCTACCTCGACGGCGACCTCGACGACTGAGCGGAGGTCAGAAGCCGGCCACGCCGGCCTCACGCAAGCGCGCGGCCAGCGCGACCACCTCGGGATCCACGAAGAACGCGCGCAGGCGATGCGCGCGGATGGCGCCGATGCCCGGCTGCGACTCCCACCGGGCCACGCTGCGCGCTGCCAGCGTGGCCCAGTCCGGCGCGGACGCGTCGCCCATCGGCGGCGGCGCCAGCGCCGCCAGCCAGCGCGGGAACCCGGCCCGGCGTGCCGCCGCAAAGGAGCTCGCGATGGTACTCGCGCGGATCGGGCCGATGCCGTCGACCTGTGCCAGTTCGCTCGCGTCCAGCGCCAGCCAGTCCAGCAATCCATTTAGCTTGCCGGCATCCACCAGGCGTCGCCAGGTGCCCTCGCCCACGCCATCCAGGTCCAGTCCGTGCCGCCCGCCCAGCCAGGCCAGCCGCGCGAGGAACTGCGCCCGACAGCCTCGGGTGTACCGCAAGCAGTCCATCGGGCCGTGCCGCGGCGGTGGCTGCGGCGATGGCCCACGTCGCGCCGGACGCCAGGCCACGCTGTCCAGGCGGGGAATGGTGAGGCCGGCGAGCGAGAGCGCGACACGGTCGCCGGGGCGCACGTCCAGCTGTCGCCAGTGGGCCAGCGAGCCGACACCCACCCGTCGCACCCGGTGATCGCCCAACTGCACCGGGTCGAGCACCAGCACCACGCTCACCCGACCGCTTCGTCCGGTGCGGAACTCGACGGTACGCACCGTGGCCAGCGCTTGTGCAGCGGGGTATTTCCAGGCGACCGCCCAGGCCGGTGGCGCGGCCCGCCAGGTGTCGGCCGTCGGCCGCGAGCCTTGTCGAAGCACCACGCCGTCGGCGGCGAACGGCAGCGCGCTCCGGTACCACCGTTTGCGCCAGGCGATGGCCTCGGCAAGGCTCGCCACCGGCTCGGTCAACGCGGCACTGTCGGCCAGCCCCATCGCCCGCAGACCGGAAAGGCGGTCGCGCATGGCTGGCGGACCGCTCGGCCAATCCCACACGAACAGGCCGATGTGCGCGGCGGTGGCCTTGTCCAGGGTGCTTCGCGCCAGCGCGCCCGCAACCCGCGAGCGGGCGTTGTCGCCGCCGTCGCGCTCCTGCACGTGGCCGGGGATCTGCCACACCAGTTCGCCCTGCAGCACCACCCGCGCCGGAGCGTTCGGCAACCGCTTCGGCACGGCGGCGATGCGCTGCGCCGCGGCGGTCCAGTCCGAGCCGCGGGTACCGTCGCCGCGGCTCACCGCCTCGCGCAGCACGCCGTGCTCGAAGAGCAGCGTGACCGCCACACCGTCGGCCTTGGGCTGGATCCACAGGTCGCGATCGCCGCGCGCGGCCATCCACGCCTGCACCGCCGCCGCGTCCGGCAGCTTGGCCAGCCCGGTCTGCACCACCGGTGCGCGCACCCGGCCACTGGCGTCGGCCAGGTGCGGCAGCGCGGCCGGCGCCTGCGACGGGAAGCAGTCGCGCCAGGCACGGTACTGTGCCAGCGACTGGTCGTAGACCGCATCGCTGACCGGCGACGAGCCGTCCACCCGATACGCGTGGTTCCAGGCGGCCAGCCGGTCGTGCAGCCCCTGCAGCTCCTGCCGGGCGCGCGCGGGCGGCCACGCCGGGCAGCCGGCCTGCGCCGCGCCATTCGTCATCCATGCCAGGGCCAGCAGCATGCTGCCGACCGGTTTCGCTGTCCATCGCATCGCCGCTCTCCACCGGCGCGGTCCATCCGCCGGCCACCGGTCACCCTAGCCGTCGTTGCCGACCCGCGGCAGCCGGCGGAGCGGTGGATCGCTGTGGGTGCCGGCGGATGCCTGAGGCCGGTTGCCGCCGTCGGCCGTGCCGGTCAGCCGCCCGATCCGAAGCGCAGCGTCGTCTGCCCGGCGCCCTGTCCCTGCGGACCGAAGCGACGCTCGACGATGGTGCCCGCGCCGTCATGGCCGATCAGCACCACGGTGCTGGCCCGCGTGCCGTATCGCTCGCCGCGGATGAAGGCCGAGGACAGCCAGCGCTCGCGCTCCAGCCCGATCCCCGTATCGGGCAGGAGATCGTCCGGAGCCTGATGCTCGTCGGCCAGCGCGGCGAACAGCGGCTCGATGTCCTGTGCGTCGCGCGCCAGCCAGGTCTCGATGCACGCCATCAGCGCACGGGTCTTCGGCCATGGCGTATTGAAGTCGGCATTGGACAGGCCATGCACGCCCGGCGTGACCGCCTGCACGCGCGGCTCCGGCCGGTTGCCGAGGTAGAACCCCGCCTGCGCGTCGAAGGTAAGCAGATTGAACGGCCGGTAGTGCGCCGCATCGGCATGCAGGCGCGCGGCATGCGTCGGCGCGTCGTCTCGGCCGGTGAGGTAGTCCAGCGCCAGCAGCCCGCGCGAGCGACCCAGTTGCGGATCGCGCGGATCGCGCACGTTGGTCACCACCGCGCAGCGGCCGTCATCGGTCACCCCGAGCCAGGTGCCGCCCGCTTCGAGATCGCGCCCGGCGGCCATTGCCGTGTCCGGCCAGCGCGCCAGCGGTGCGGAGGGTCGTCCGTGGAACTCGTCGCGATTGCCGGCCAGCACCAGCCGCCAGCGAGGGTGCGCGTTCCAGGCGAAGCCGATCAGGCACATGGGACGAAAAGGCGAGAAGTGAGTGAGGAGGAGTGAGAAGTTAGGAATGGAATCGCTCGCTTCGCGCGGCGGCTGGTACCTGGCAGCTTCCCGCTCGTCAACCCAGCGAAACCTGGATTCCAGCGCCTTGGAACCATGAACCGCCCAGTCTCCGGATTCCCGCGTCCGCAGGAATGACCAACTACATCGTAACCGCCCTCATGACGAGGCAAGCGCCATCCTCCCTTATCCCCATCTCTCACTTCTCACCCCTCCTCACTCACTCTTGCGCCCTGCGCCTGGCCGCCTCCGCCCAGCGCGCGGCCACCCGTGGCGTGGTCATGCACACGGCCTCGTCGGTAACCGTGGTCACCGCGCGCTCGAGCAGCTGGATGTCGGCTTCGTGCTGGCGCGGCACGTGCGGGTCCTCGAAGAAGATCGCGCGCTGGCAGCGATGCTCCAGCACCAGATCGGCGATCTGCGCGTCGCCGCCCATCGGACCGCTCTGGTAGCGCTGCACCCATTCCCGGCCGGTCGGCCAGCCACGGCTCCAGGCCAGCTCATTGAGCCGCTGTCCGGTGGTCCCGGTGGCCACGCGCCCGGCAAAGCGCGACAGCACGTCGAAGTGTTCTGCAGCGTAGGCAAGCATCTGCGGCTTCATGGCGTCGTGGGCGATCAACGCCAGCGTCTGGGATTCCAGTGCGTACAGTGCGTCGGCACCGGGATCGGGCGCCAACCCGGCATGCACGCGCTCCATCTCGAGCCAGTCGCGCGCCGAGGCGACGGTGGAGATGAACGGCTTGCCGTGGATCACGCACTGGCGCTTGAGCGCCACCGCCTCGGGGAAGATCGAGGACGGATCGACCGGGTCGATCAGGTAGATCGCACCGTCCAGCGTGCGCTCGGGCCCCATCCCGACCACTTCGGCCACCAGCTTCATCAGGCCGCCGGCACGGCCGTACGGGTAGCGTTTCAGGCCTTCGTATCCGAACAGGATCCGCTCGCCGGCCAGCGCGTCGTAGGTGCGGCCGACCGCATGCAGGTCCAGGCCGAGCTCGCGGATGCCGCGCTCGCACGCGCGCAGCCAGCGGAACAGCGCGGCCTCGCGGTGACTGTGGTGGAGACGGTTGGCGGCAAGGCCCAGGCGCATCGATTTCACTCCGGGATGGCGAAGACGGCAGAGTAGTCAAGGACCGGGGGCGATCACGATACCCCGGGCGCGGCGGGATACGGCAACAACACCGCCAACTTGTGGTCGGGGTGACCGGCGGGCACCAGGGTGATCTGTTCGAACGTCAGTGCACCCCTGGCAGGATGGACGAAATCGCGACGGCCGCCTTCGCGAGCGAGCACGCCATGGCGCTGCCAGCGATCGGCGAAGTCCGGGCTGCCAGCGCACAACTGGTCCACCAGCGCGGCCATACCGGTGTCGTCCGCATGCAGCGCGGTGTCGGCGCGGAACTCGGCCACTACACGGGTCGCGCGCACATCCCAGTCGGCAATGAAGCGGCGTGCCGAGGGGTGGAGGAATACGTAGCGAAGCAGGCATGGCTCGCCGCTTGCCGCCCAGGGCGTGAACAGCTCCGCCGCGGCGGTGTTCCATGCCATCCGGCACCAATGACGGTTCAGGACATAGGCAGGCATCGGCACCGCCTGCACCACGGCGGACAACGCCGGCGGCATGGCCGGATCGTCCGCGTCCGGCCGGTGCGGATCGCGCCGTCGCGCCAGCTCGAACAGGTAGCTGCGCTCGGCCGGCGACAGCGCCAGCACCTCGGCGAGTCGCGCCAGCGCCTCGGCCGACAGCGCGATGTCGCGTCCCTGCTCGAGCCAGGTGTACCAGGTGGTACTGATGCCGGCGTACTGCGCCACTTCCTCGCGACGCAGGCCCGGTGTGCGGCGCCGGCCGGGATCGCTGCCCGACGGCGGCATCGCCTCGCGACGCGCGCGCAGGAAACGCGCCAGCCGCTGGCGCAATTCGCCGTCAATGTCGTGAGGGGTAGCGTTCATACCGGGATAAGCGCGCAACTTACACCGCTCTCGCGGCAACACGCAGAATCGCGCCGACCCACATGAGGAGAATCGCGATGGACCCGAATGCCCGTTTCGTCGTCGAGCAGTACGCGCCACGCGCCAGCGACTATGTGACCAGCGCCGTTCACGCCGGCGGCGCCGATCTCGACCAGCTCGAGGCGCTGCTGCGAGCGCTCCGGCCGGACCGCTTGCTTGACCTGGGCTGCGGCGGCGGCCATGTCAGCTACCGCGCCGCGCCACTGGTGGCCGCGGTCACCGCCTGCGATCCGACGCCGAGCATGCTCGATGCGGTGCAGGCCAGCGCCCGCGAACGCGGCCTGGCCAACATCGCCGTGCAGCACGCCGTGGCCGAACGGTTGCCGTTCGCCGATGGCGCCTTCGATGCGCTGGTCGCCCGCTTCACCACCCACCACTGGCAGGACCGCGACGCTGGCCTGCGCGAGGCTCGTCGCGTACTGACGCCCGGTGGACTGGCCGTATTCATCGACGTGGTGTCGCCCGAGCCGGCGCTGCTGGACAGCTGGCTGCAGACCATCGAACTGCTGCGCGACGTCTCGCACGTACGCAACTACCGCGTCTCCGAATGGACCGCCGCGCTGGCGCGCGCCGGCTTCGCGATCGACGACCTGACCCCGCGGCGGCTGCCGCTGCGCGATTTCGCCGAATGGACCGCGCGCACCCGCACGCCGACCGAGCAGGCCGTGGCGATCCGTCGCCTGCAACAGGTCGCACCGGAGGCGGTACGCCGCCATTTCGCCATCGCCGACGATGGCGGCTTCACGCTGGACACGGTGACCCTGGTCGCACACGCGATCTAACGGCG